>Ga0306869_1000496_pt1 | contig 18066 bp, 17 predicted proteins | sample AntRauTorckE6833_FD_190421 | JGI IMG/M metagenome (GOLD analysis project Ga0306869, IMG submission 190421) | Saline lake microbial communities from Rauer Islands, Antarctica - Metagenome Torckler E6 #833 (v2) (version 2) | ecosystem: Environmental > Aquatic > Non-marine Saline and Alkaline >... | reverse complement strand
GGGGTCACCGCCTTCTTGCATGATTTGTTCGTTGAGAACATCCAGCATTTCCAAGAATGACATGTGCTCGTTGACGATATCCAAGGTATAATCAACCAGTTTACCGGGTTGATTGGGTCCTTCCTGTCGCCATATTTTTAGATGTACGGTAAATTCTTCAGCCATAAAAGTTTTGTCTATAAAATTGGAACACTGATAAAACGGATGAAACGAATTTACACAGATTTTTATCGGTGAAAATCTGCCTAATCTATATCATCCGCGTTCTATTTGTAACTACGTTGCTTTAGTTCAACAAAATCGAATTCAAGATTTTCTTTATTCAGCTTTTCATCAAGCTGGCCGTTTACGCCCTGGAATTCCCAGGCTGCTACGTATGAATAATCTTCATCATTGCGCAAGGCTTCCCCTTCATCGCTTTGATGCTCTTCGCGAAGATGGCAACCGGCTGATTCATCCCTATGCAGGGCATCTTCGGCCATCAATTCACCAAGCTCAAGGAAATCGGCCACGCGGCCGGCAAATTCCAGATATTTATTATAATTCGTTGTTTCACCGGGTACGCGCACGTTATTCCAGAACTCTTCGCGCAAAGCCCGGATTTCTTTGATAGCTTCTTTCAATCCTTCCTCATTTCGCGCAATGCCTACCTTATCCCACATAATTTTACCGAGTTCACGATGGAACTCGACTACGCTTTTATCGCCGTGAACGCCCAGCAATTTATCAATGTGCGACTGTGCGTTATCGGCGGCATCATCAAAGGCTTGGTGCTTGGTATCAAGATCATTGTCCAGCTCCGCATCGGCAATATAATTACCAACCGTATATGGGATGATAAAATAGCCGTCCGACAGCCCCTGCATGAGCGCGCTGGCGCCGAGTCGGTTTGCGCCGTGATCAGAGAAATTGGCTTCGCCGGCCACAAAAAGCCCGGGGATGTTGCTCATTAAGTTATAGTCAACCCAAAGGCCGCCCATGGTATAATGCACGGCGGGAAAAATACGCATTGGTTGTTCGTAGGGATTATCACCCGTGATATTTTCATACATATCAAACAGATTGCCATACTTCTCAGAAATTTTCTTTTCGCCTTCGCGCTCAATGGCATCACGGAAATCCAGGTACACGGCCTTGCCGGTGGGCCCTACGCCCATGCCTTTGTCCGACACTATTTTCGCATTTCGGGAGGCCACATCACGCGGCACCAGGTTCCCAAAAGCGGGATATTTTTCTTCGAGATAATAGTAGCGTTCCTCATCCGGGATATCATTGGGGTGACGATCGTCGCCTTTTTCTTCAGGCACCCACACGCGGCCATCATTCCGCAGACTTTCGCTCATCAAGGTAAGCTTGGATTGATAATCGCCCGACACCGGAATGCAGGTCGGGTGAATTTGCACGTAGCAGGGATTGGCAAACCCGGCGCCGCGTTTGTGGCATCGCCAGGCCGCCGTAACGTTTGAGTTTTTGGCATTGGTTGAGAGGTGAAAAACATTGCCATATCCGCCGGTAGCCAGTACCACCGCGTCGGCCATCCAGCGCTTAATTTCGCCGGAAACAAGATCGCGGGTGATGATACCACGCGCTTTGCCGTCAACCACCACCAGGTCAAGCATTTCGTGACGGGTGTGCAAATCAATTTTATTGTTGTGAATCTGCCTCATCATGGATTGATATGCACCCAGCAACAATTGTTGTCCCGTTTGTCCGCGGGCATAAAAAGTTCGGGAGACTTGCGCTCCGCCAAAAGATCTATTGGCCAGCAATCCGCCATATTCGCGCGCAAACGGCACACCTTGCGCTACAGCCTGGTCAATAATTTCATTGGAAATCTGTGCCAATCGGTAGGTGTTGGATTCGCGCGAGCGATAATCACCGCCTTTGATGGTATCATAGAACAGTCGCCAGATGGTATCCCCGTCATTCGGGTAATTTTTAGCCGCATTAATACCACCTTGTGCTGCAATACTGTGAGCACGGCGCGCTGAATCCTGAATACAAAAGCTGGTAATGTTATATCCGAGCTCGGCCAAGCTTGCTGCGGCCGAACCGCCGGCAAGGCCGGTACCCACCACAATAATATTGTGCTTGCGCTTATTATTAGGCGCAACCAATTTAATATCATTCAGATGCTTCGACCACTTTTCTTTCAGAGGTCCGTTGGGTACGTTCGATTCTAAATTCATAGTTTAAACCATTTATTTGCCACTAAAGCACAGAAACACAAAAAGTTGTGTTTGAGTACATATGTGAAAATTTTAAAGGACAAAACGTCTTATGCCTTTGCCAATATTTTTAGCATTGAAATTAATTAAGGAACCAAGTCTTTTATCCATCAATTTAAGATGGCTTAGATTTTGTGATTCCCAAACTGAATTAACTTCATCCACCGCTTTCCATTCACAAAAAAATTATTTTCAACTAATACATCCGGTCTCAAACTTTATCAAAAACAGTCCATCGTAATTGATGGGAACTTCTACTTGCCGGGTACTTATAATTTCTTTCTTTGAAAGCTCATAACATAAACAAGCTTCATAAATATTTTCCAGTAAACCTGGGCCCAGGTTTTTTTTGGGGACTTTAAAAGTTGCATCCACAACTTCTTTTCCTAACGTGTTAAGCTCTTTAGGAATAGGTTCAAATTTTTTATTTTGTTCATCCAAATTTTGTGTTTTTGTGTTTTAGTGGCCCTAAAAACTAATATGCGATCAATGCTCCCTGCCCGCCGGTCAAATAGATATACAGCGGAATAAATAAAAAGCCTACGGCCAGCAGCACGGCTACAACAATTCCGATTCCATAAATTACGGCCGAATATTTTTTATGCTTCATCGTGAGGGATGTAAACGCACTCCAGAAACCGTGCTTTAGGTGAATGCCCAGAAGAATCATCACCGCCGTATAGCCAAAGGCATACCACGGATTTTGAAAAGTACCAATAACCAGCGCTTTCAGGTCGCGCATTTGGGTACCGTCAACGGTTACCGAAGCGGTATCACCGAATTTGAAGGTAATAAGATGCCAAACAAGGAAGCCGAGAATAATCACCCCGGTTAATGCCATGCTGCGCGAGGCCCAATCGTTATGGCTCGGCCCGCCTTTCGACTGATATTTTTCATAACCATGCGGACGATTTTGACGCCTGTTCCACCAAATGGAGATCCCGATGTAGGCATGCAGCAAAAAACAAATCGCCAGTCCCGCTTCGAGTATGTACAAGATCCAGCCCAAGCTTTCCAGACTATAGGTATATTCGTTGAATGCCGTGGCATCACCGAACAGATAAAGGTTACCGGCCAAGTGCAGAATGGTAAATACGATGAGGCCAATACCGGTGATTCCGGTTAAAATTTTGCGGCCAATCTGCGATTTTAAGGCTGCTGTAATTGAGGGCATAGCGCAATTTATTTGGATTGGTTTATATAGCCAATCATTCAACGCATTGACTATTTTTGACGTTCCCGCTGAAAATGGAAGGTTTTCCTTACAAAGGCAAGGGTTTACCGCAGAGAAATTTGGCAACAGCTAATTCAGAAATAATCTAAATTGGTGCCTTGTGTGTTTGTTATTCGTTATTAATGTGTTGAGCGTTGCATAGACTTTCAGGAACATCTTACGGTTCGTATGTGACCTACAACCCTCCCTCAGCCCAGAAGCGTCGGGGCTGAGTACTCCCTTTACTGAGGGAGATTTTTCTTGCTTCAGGTTGATTTGGTTGTAGATTTGTAAAGAATCACCCTTACCAAAGGGGGTGAGAAAATGCTCCCAAAGGGATGCCTAAGGCAAAAGTCAAGTATTGGTTATCTTAAATTATTTAAGCGATATAGACCTATTTTTAATGCTCCCCTCCTTGAGCCGTGGTTTTACGGCATAGGGAGGGGGCGGGGTGGGTACGAATAGCAAGAACCAAAAAATGATCATCTTGGCCTAATAAATTCAAATTTTAAAAATTTGACAACGAATATTCTCACAGCCTGTTCAGGGAAGTACTTTCGGCGGTTTTTCGAAAGGGAGGGGTGTTTTCAATTTTGAGTGGTATTTCGCAGTATTTATATTGAGCGATTTGGCAAATCGCTCTACGTGAAAAAAGCCCGGGCTATAGACGTAAAATGTTTGGGCCGATCCAGAAAAACATAATGCCCGGCGTTTTCGATTTCCACCAGCGCAGCGTTTTCAATTCCTTTTTCCATGCGCTTGCCCTGATACAGCGGCGTCGCCTCATCATCCGTGCCCCAAAGCAGCAGCACTTCGTGCGTTATGTGTTCCAGACAGGGTTCCAGATGTTCGGTAACTGTTTTTACGAAGGTTTCACGCATCACGCCGCTTAGTTTCGCATAATCGCCGGAACCCAGTGATTTCCAGATCTTCGTTTGTCGCAATCGGGCCAATGCTTTTTCTCGGCCTGCCCCCCGGAGCAGCATAAATGGGGCCTTTAGCATCTTTGCCGTGTACTTTTTCAGGTAGTACGAGAAGCTATGTTTGGGCTTCATGCCCGCCCCGCCGGTGATGAGCACTTTATCTATAAGCTCTTCAGCCGATGCCCGCGCACACAGTTTAAGGGTGATACGTCCGCCGAAAGAATGCACAAGCAGGTCCACCGGCTCGTCGAAATTTGCTTGGATAAAATCTTCAATAAGGTCGGTGTAATCGTCTAAATCCCATGCGGTGGGCGGGGCATCGGTTTCGCCAAAGCCGGGCAAATCAAGGACGTAGCAGCATCGTACATCTGCTAATTGATGGGCCAGCGGCATCATTACATTGCCGTTGCTGCCCCAGCCGTGAAGAATAATCAACGGTTTGCCCGTGCCCACTTTTTTGTAGTGCAGCGTAATGCCTTGGTAGCGGTATGATAAAGATTCAGCCATAAAGTGGCTAAAAGTCTCACAATTATTGCTTTTTAACAACAAATATAAAAAACGCTGAAAACACGTGCACCTAACCAGCGGCCGGGTGCGAGATTTTATTTATAGCATACAGAAAAAATTTCTGTAAGGAATGCCCTGCGTGATTGTCTTACAAATAAGAGCAACGGATAAATGAACCTATGATGAAACGAAAACTCTTTTTCTGGCTTGAGCAATTAAAGATCACCCGTACTGAGCGCCGGGCTATTTCAATGCTGCTAATGATTTTGGCCGGGTTGGTTTCGGTGAATGCCATGGTGAAGCCAACATCTCCGTTCGACAATGAATATTACAGCGAGCTGGAAAAGGAATTTCAGCTGCGAACGGGGCAATTGCAGCAGCAGGAAGAACAGCGTCTGGCACGCTATAGCGGATTACCCAATATTGCCGTAGCACAGGACACCATCCCCGATGAAAGTAATGAACCGGCTACCAATTCAGTTGCGGGTCCGCTGATAAATGTAAATATGGCCAATGCGCAAATGCTGCAAAAACTGACCGGCATAGGCGCGGCTTATGCGCAGCGCATCATACGCTATCGGAGCAAACACGGGCCGTATAAATCCAAAGATGATCTGCTGAAAATTAAAGGCGTGGGCAGTGTTCGGCTGCAAAAAATGAGCGCCCAAATTACATTGGGTGAAATGGATTCGGTGGCGGTAGTAAAATCAGACATCATCACTCCGGCGGAAAAGACTCCAAAAGAAAAGGCTGCTCCTCGAAAGTTGATTAACGTGAACACGGCCGGTGCGCAAACGCTGCAAAAGCTGGATGGCATTGGTCCGGCTTATGCACAGCACATAATTCATTACAGGGAAACCAACGGCGATTTTACCGCCCAAGAACAGCTTTTAAAGGTAAAGGGAATTGGCAAAAAGCGATTGGCAAAAATCAAACCATTTATCAAACTTACGGATCAATAATTAACGCTAAACAATTCGTATGCCAAATCATATTCTCTGGGCTGATGACGAAATAGATCAGCTTAAACCGCACATTATATTTCTGGAAAATAAAGGCTTTGAAATCACCCCGGTAACCAATGGTGAAGATGCCATTAGTCTCATTCGGGATCAGCTTTTTGATATCGTTTTCTTGGATGAGCAGATGCCGGGTATGGACGGGTTGGCCACGCTCAACAAAATTAAAACTATTCAACCGGCGCTGCCCGTGGTGATGATCACCAAAAGTGAAGAAGAGGCGATCATGGAGGATGCCATTGGGGGCAAAATTTCGGATTACCTGATCAAGCCGGTCAACCCCAATCAAATATTACTTACCGTTAAGCGCATTCTGGAGCAAAAGCGCATTCGTTCGGAAAAATTTGCCCAAAGCTACCTGCGCAATTTTAATGAAATTTCCGATCAGATTAATCCCGATACCGGTTGGGAAGAATGGGTTGAAATTTATCAGCAGCTCACGCGCTGGAATATTGATCTCGAAAATGGGGATGATTCATTGCTACAGGTACTGAGCGATCAGTACAAAGAAGCCAGCCGTTCGTTCGGGCGTTTTATTGAAGGCAATTATAAATCGTGGCTCTCCATGGATACCCCCCAGCGGCCGGCCCTGTCGGTGGATGTGATCAAAGAATATGTGCTGCCCCACCTGCGGAATGAGCAGACCACGCTGTTTTTTGTGATTGATTGCATGCGGTATGATCAGTGGCTGCTGTTTGAGGATATGCTTACCGAGTTCTACACCGTTGATACCGATTTCTATTACTCCATTTTGCCCACCGCCACGCCGTATTCACGCAATGCCATTTTTTCGGGCCAGTTTCCGCTGGAAATTGAAACCGCTTACCCGAATTTATGGCAGCAGGACGATAATGAACGCTCGCTCAACCAATATGAAGAGGAACTGCTGGAGAAGCAGCTTGCCCGGGCGCATGCCGAAGTAAACTTCAACTATGAAAAAATATTAAACGCTGACCAGGGAGACCGGCTGGCCGGTAATATTGCCAATTATTTGCAATCCCCTTTAAGCGCCTTCGTTTATAATTTTGTGGATACGCTGGTGCATTCGCGGTCGGACTCTAATGTTCTTAAAGAAATTGCGCCCGATGCGGCGGCGTTCCGGTCGCTTACTAAAACGTGGTTTCAGCATTCATCACTGTATGAAGTGCTCAAAATGTTGGCCGAAGAAGAGATTGTGGTTGTCATAACCAGTGATCACGGGGCGGTGCGCGCGCTGACCGATACCAAGGTATTCGGGGATAGAAATACCTCAACCAGCCTGCGCTATAAATATGGCCGCAACCTGGAGGCGGGGCCCGAAGCGGCGATCATCATTGAGGATCCCGAAGCGTACAAGTTGCCGGTGCCCAATACAGCCAACAATTATATCATTGCCAAGGAAGATTATTATTTTGTGTATCCCACGAACTATCACAAATTTCAGAAGCGATACCGCGATACGTTTTTACACGGCGGGGCAAGCATGGAAGAGATGATTTTGCCTATTGCTACGCTGAGACCCAAAAAGTTTTCCGGTAACATTTAATACGGTGCCTTTTAAAACCAAAACCAATCACTACAATGTTGCCGCCAGAAATAGTTACCAGTCGCTCTGAAGCTGAAACCATGGCCATAGGCAAAGCATTGGCCCAAGATCTGGGCGCCGGTGATGTGGTAGCCTTAAAGGGTGATTTGGGAACCGGGAAAACGCATTTTGTTAAAGGAATGGCGCCGGTATTTGGCATTAAAAAAACAGCCGTTCATTCGCCTACGTTTTCGCTTATCAATGAATATGGAGGCACCCCGCCGCTGTATCATTTTGACTGTTATCGGATGGAATCGGTGAAAGAGGCTCTTGAAATAGGGGTTGAAGAATATTTGTACGGGGCGGGTGTTTGTGTGATCGAATGGCCGGAACGGATAGACCCCCTGCTACCGCCTCATTGTATTTGGGTTGAGCTGGAAACGACCGGAAAAACACAGCGACAATTTAAGATTAAGAAAAAAGGCCATTAATGTTTTATATTCAACTTCATGGCACTAAAAAAAAGACTTTCATATCGGCTTGATCGCCTTCCGGTGATCTATCCATACCACCGCCGGTCCACCAATAATATTCAGTTGGGTGATCTGGTGTACTACGGTCCGTGCCCCAAATATTACGGTATCGGCGAAGTGGTGCGCCAAATGGAAGGGCTTTGCATTGTCGATTTTCGGGGTACCGGGCTGTTGGATATCCAAAAAGATGCGATGACTACCAAATACCTGATTCCCATCCACAAGCTGAATTTGGGGCATATCCTTAAGAAGAGATAAACCGCTTTGTAGAGCGATTTGTCTAATCGCTCACGTATATTTTTATAACCTCTCTAAGTTTAAAACCCTGCGCGAGTTTGAGAGTTTTTGCTTTGGCATAGACTTTCTGATCGATTTGACAAATCGATCTACATCTCTTTTTTTGAAAATTCGGTTTCTTCCAGTACATCCTTATGACGAGCCCGGCCTATCACCCAAAAAATGAGGCTCACCAGAAGCCCCGGATAAAACGGCTCAATCCCTGCAAAAGCATACGAACCGGCTTTGGCGCTAAAATAGGTGCCCAGCGTTAGCCAGATCAGCGAAACGCCAATGCTTATAACCATAGTGGGCAGTACCCATTGTTTTTTAAGCGTGAAAAGACGCAGGTAAACGCCCAAGACTGGAATGAGGAGGCCGGGAATCATGACCGAGCCAATAACGTACCAGAGATCAATAACACTCGGGTAAATAATGATAAGCAGGATACCCAGCAGGGCGGCCGCAAAAATACTGATACGGGTCAGCCGGTTATTGGACATGTCGGGAAATGCCTTGGCAAGCAGATCGCGGCCCAGCGTTTGGCCTGATAAAAACAGATAACTGTCCAGCGTGGACATTATGGTGGCCAAAATAGCCACAAAGAAAATTCCTTTGATGCCGACAGGCAGAATTTCATTGGCTAAAAAGGGATACACCATCAGCGGCTCGGAAATATTGCCGCCCAGAATAGCCCAGCCGTACATGCCGCTCATCACCGTTAAAAAATCAAAGGCCGACCATAGTACAATAGAAATGAGAATTCCTCTTTTGGCCGTTTGGGGTGATTCGGCCGCTGCCGCACGCTGGTGAAAACTGGGGTCCACAAAGGTCCAAAGTGCAATAAAAAACCATACCAGAATATACTGTACATTTTGGCCACCGCTGATGTCGCGAAAACGCGTTGGCACGGATTCCCAGAGCGTAGCAATGGATCCGAATTCAAAAAATGCAAAGCCCACTAATATCAAAAAGCCCACGAACATGAGCGTAACTTGCAGCATATCCGTGCGAATAACCGCGCTGAACCCGCCAAAGGAAACATAAAACACCGAGAATAGCGCAACGGCCGAAGCGAAGAGTAGAAAGTGACCGGTACCGCCCGTTAAATATTGGAACAGTAACCCCAGCATTAAGATATACGGCGCGGGGCTAACCAGCACAAAAATGGGAATAGCCGAAAATCGACCAGCTTTTTCGCCGTAAAAATTGCCAACGGCTTCCGGCAGGGTCAATGCCTTGTTGAGCCGAATTTTGCCGGCCAGCAGCCAGGCAAAGAGTGCCGAAAAAATGTAAAAAGGAAAACCAAGAATAAGCCAGGTGGAAATCCCGTTTTGGTAGCTGAATTCGCCAATACCCAGAATGCCGCCATAAAAAGTGGAAACGAGCGTAGCCACAAACGCAGGCAGCGTCATTTTTCGTCCCGAAAGTAAAAACTCTTCCTCGTCCTGATCGTCCCAGCTTTTTTTCCAGCTCAGGAACAACAGAAATCCAAAATAAAGGAGGATGATGCTCCAGTCGAGCAGCGTAAATTCAAGATTCAAAATTCGGCAAATTGTTTGGAAAAGAAGGATGTAAAAATATCATTTTATTTGACAATGAAAAGGATAAATAAGAATACTGTCATTGTCCCGAGATGCTTCGGGACGATGACATCACCTAATTGGCAATAAAAAGCAGTAAATCGCCTTTGTCATGTTCAATACGAATCGGGTTTTTAACAACGGTATTTGAGGTGCCGTCGCGCACGCCATTTTCCAAATCTTCATTTTTGAGCGGATATTTCAATCCATGCGTGGTGATGCCCGTTACTTTACCCGAAAGCGGAAAAAGCGATACCGTGGTGCCGGTAGGTATGTCTTTCGAAAAGGAGTTGGGAAGCAGCATAATACGGACATGATCATCTAAAAATACAAGCTGCTCAAATTGATGGTTAAACTGTTTCAACACTGACAGGTTCTTGAGGGTATGATCAAGCCGTAAGCCGGTAGCGCCCAACACTCTCACATGCGTTGCCTTCTCACTTTTAGCTTTTGAAAGTGCCTTTTCAAGATCATTTGCATATTGATCGGGATCGTGAATGACATCATAAGGTTCTTCATCAATCGGCCGGTAACTGTCCATATCACCGATTACCACATCGAATGCCAAATTTCTTTCGTTAAGGATATTGGCCCCGCCGTCGGCAGCAAGCACCACATCAGCCCAACGGTGGTATTTTTCCAAGAGTGATTGGGGCGGACCGGCACCGTTACAAACCACCAGTGCATTCATATTTTATTGGCTGTTAGTTGGAGGTTAAGAAAATCTAAAATACCGTAATTACAGCCGAAAATGAACCTCGAAAAAAATATTGCTTTATTGCATGCCAACCCCCATTTTAGTAGGCTTATTTTTGAGCTTATAATTTTAGATACAATGTTCGAAAAACTGATTAAAGAGCTAAAATCGCATGATGTTGTGGGGGTGTATTCGCACATTCGTCCCGATGGTGATTGCATTGGCGCTCAAGTGGCCGTATGCCGCTGGCTGCAAGAAAATGGCATCAAAGCGTATGGGTTTAATGATGATGGGATAGCGCTTAATTTGCAATGGCTCACCGATATTTATCCCGTTCAGGAACCGAATGAAAAACACTTTCGCGAATGTGATGCCTTTCTACTGCTTGACGGGAATTCACCCCCGCGATTTGGCAGTTATTCTGAATATATAAAGGATGACCCCAAGCCCACCTACATGATTGATCATCACCCCGACCCGCAAGACGGATTTGATATCACTATTTCCAAGGAAGCGGCTTCCTCAACCTGTGAGCTTATTTATCACCTGTACAAAGAAGATAACATTGATTTGATGGACGCAGGCGTAGCCAAAGCGCTTTATACCGGCATTTTAACGGATACCGGTTCGCTACAATACGACAGCGTAACCCCGGGAACGTTGAATACGGCTTCTGAACTGCTGCGTATCGGTGATTTTCGCCCAAATGTGGTGGCCGAAAAAGTATTTTCCAATAAATCGCTGAACCAGCTGCACCTGCTAAGCATGGCGATGGGAACCATCGAATTATTTGCGGACAATCAAATAGCCATCATGTACGTTACGGAAGAAATGCTGCAGGAAACCAATACCACCAATGATGATTGTGGAGGTTTTGTGGCGTACCCGCTGAGCGTAACCGGCATTAAAGCCGCCATTCTGTTTAAAGCACTGGGTGACGGCGTGAAGATGAGCCTGCGTTCTAAAAGTGAAATGGATGTAAATAAATGGGCGCGCAAAATAGGCGGCGGCGGTCATAAAAAAGCCTCCGGCGCCTGGCATGCCGGTCCGCTCGAAGATACGATTGAAGAAGTGGTGCGTATTGGAGCCGAGCAGCTGGCAAAAGCTGAGACGACACCATAATCTTATTATCTGACATGTGGAGCAATACCAAGATTTTGATCGCATTCCTTTCTGTTTTTACGTTGGTCGCCGGGTGTGCCCAAGAGCCAAAAAATAACGCAAATCCCTCCGGTGATGAAGCAAGCTCTGCCTACGCAGACACTTCGGATAGTTCCCCAATATTAGCCCGAAATCAACCTTATCAAACGGCTGCGGGCGATGATTCAGTAGTTAATAATAGCCGTCAAAATGCCATCACCAATGCCGTGCAGCGCGTCAGCCCGGCCATTGTAAGCATTACCGTTACCGAAGTGGTACAAGGGCGCAAACGTGTTTTTGATGAATACTTCAGGCGGTTCTACATTCCCACCGAACGGGAGTTTAGCAGTATTGGCTCCGGTTTCATTATCAGCGAAGACGGGCTTGTGGTGACCAATGAGCACGTAGCCTCGGCCAATGCCAAGAAAATTGTAATCTCACTTCCCGAGGGTTCACAATATGAGGCCGATATTATCGGTACCGATGAGCTGGCTGATCTTGCGCTGCTTAAAATAAACGCCGATCGAAAATTCCCTACTGTTAAGTTTGGTAACTCTAATAAAGTGATGGTGGGGGAATGGTCACTGGCTATTGGCAACCCGTTTGGACTTTTTAAAACAGCACAGCCTTCAGTAACTGTGGGGGTAGTGAGTGCGCTAAACCGCGATTTTCGGCCTAACCCCCAAAAGCCGCGCGTCTATATGGATATGATTCAAACCGATGCGGCCATTAACAGCGGCAATTCCGGCGGACCGTTGGTGGACAGTCAGGGACGGGTCATTGGGGTAAACACTTTCATTTATACCGGTGGCACCAGCGGCGGATTTGTAGGCCTCGGATTTGCCATTCCAAGCAACAGAGCCCAGAAAATTATAGAGCAACTGGCTACCTCCGGAGAAGTAAAAATGCCGTATGATCTGGGTATTGAAACCACGCCGATGACGTACAAATTAGTGGCGCAAAATGATCTGCCCGCCATCATGGGGCTGTTTGTTACCAGCGTGAACCGGGACGGCCCGGCATTTGACAGTGGTATCGTTCCCGGCGACATCATCATAAAAATTGGAGAGGAGCGCGTGCAGAGCCAAATGCATGCACAGGCCCTGTTCCGAGAGTACAGCTTAGGTGATTCCATGCACGTGCAGCTACTGCGTGAAACCAAGCTGTATGAAGCGAACATGAAGCTTCGTTCGAAAGTCAGCGAAAACTAATATCGGCCTGTCTTTTTTTGCTGCGAGGAGGTTGTACCTCCGAGCGTACAAGCTTCAGGAGTGTCCCGAAGGAATGCCTTTGGCACAACTCCCTCGCAACTATGAGTTTCAGTTTAAAAAAACTCATTAGTTATCTTTATCCAAAAATTTTTCCACGCGTTGGTGGTGGCGTTTGTCTTCCCAGAATTCAGCGAAAGGATCAATTTCTTTTTCGATTGCTTTCCAGCGGGCTTCGGTCAGGTGCATGGCACCCCGTTTAACGGTTTGAATGTATTCACGATTGTTATGGCAGAGGCTTTTAGCCCATTTCTGTGTGTCATCTTTTAGATTGTTTTGTATTGCCGTTCGATTAATTAAGTGATGATTCAGAGCCATTTTAGCATCAATAATGGCCGTTTTGGCCAGCCACTGCAGGGCGGTAGATCGTCCCACGCATTCTACCAGCCGGGTGATACCGCCCCAGCCGGGAGGCAGATAAAATTTGCCCTGGGTAAAACCAAAGGTCGCATCGGTAGAAGCAATTCTAAAATCAAAAGCCAGCATAATTTCGCAGCCCCCGCCGTAGGCCGGCCCGTTGATGCAGGCTATGGTCCAGCAGGGCAGGTTTTCAATGCGCTGTAAAATACTGGTCATTCGGCGGGCCATGGCACCGGCTTCGTCGGCGGTTTGCAAGGTGTGAAATTCTTTTAAATCACCGCCGGCAATAAATGCATCATGTCCTTTGCCTTTCAAAATAAAACACCGGCTGCGGTTGTTCGTTTCTAAATTGGAAAGAAGTTCTTCGAGGGCATCCATCACCGCAAAATTGATGGCATTGCGCGCATGCGGTCGCTGAATAGTGGCTTCACAGATGGTATCTTTATGTTCGACTTTTAGAACGTTCACGGTTGGGTTGTTTTTGGAGTAATGCGTTGACCGATTGAAAAAGCATGTAATCAGCTTTTATGAGCCCTAACCTGCTATTTGCAATTACATCCCCCACGGCTAAAGCCGCACCCCCTTCTGCCAAAGGCACTCCTTCGGAGAAAGGGGGACTTTAAATCCCCTCTTGGGAGGGGGTGTAGGGGTGGGTCAGAATACGTTCGAAATCACGCTCAGAATTATTTAAAGTTAATCGGTCGAAACGGTTGTATAATTTTGGTCGTAAAAAAGAAACTATATGTATCTGGTCAATAAAGAAAAAATTAATCGTTGGCTTTCCGCCAAAATTGTGGATGCACGGGTGGCGAAGATTTTCGATTCATTCAAAGATATTCTGGTGACGTGGCGGGCATGGGTCGCCGCGGACGGTGGAATAATCAATCAAAAACCGAGTGTGCCCTGCATGGGGAGATATAAGGTATAAAGGTATAAGGGGTATATTCTTAACTTAAAAAATCCCTTATACCCTATATACATATACCTTTATTTCCTTATACCCCAATCACACGTCGTCAATTTCGTAGTTAATTTCTTTCTTTTGCGTTTCTTTAATCAACCATTGTTGATACGGTTGATGGCCTTCCTGTTCAGAAAGTTGAAGCGAAATTACGCAGGGGCAATCATAGCTGTGCAACTCCACAACACGTTGGGTCAATTCTTTTACGTTGTGGTAAGGCGTTTTTGCAAGAAGAATACATTCTTGGTCGTGCTGCACTTCTCCTTTCCACCGGTAAATGGATTCCATGCCCTCAATAATATTTACGCAGGCGGTAAGTTGTTCTTCAACCAATTGGCGGCCAATTTCCTTGGCTTCAGCTTTACTTTTTGTGGTGATGTAAACCAGACGCAGGTTGTTAAACATGGGGGCAACAGATTTAATTAATCAGAGCTATTTAAAATAGCAAAACATTCGTTTTCTGCATAGCAAATTATACCCTAATTTCGCATAGTAGAAATGTTGAATACGAAGTGAAAAAAGTGTATTTTTTGTGGCTTTGATTTTTTGGTTCATCGCACCAATATTTTTGCGAGAGTGGCGGAATTGGTAGACGCGCTAGATTTAGGATCTAGTGCCTTCAATGGCGTGTGGGTTCGAGTCCCTCCTCTCGTACATATAATTCAGTATCATTAAACAGCAGTACTAATTCAAATTTTACCGGAGCAATTACGTGGATATAACCGTCGAAGACATTAATTCCGTTGATAAAGAGATCATTATTACGGCTGATCGAGAAGATCTTGAGCCTAAATTCAACGAAGCCTACAAAAAATATAAGAAACAAATTGAAATGCCGGGCTTTCGTCCGGGCAAGGTACCCATCAATATTGTGCGCAAACGCTTTGGTGATGAAATTGAACAGGAAGAGGTGGGTAAGTACGTACAGGAAGTGTTTGAAAAAGAAGTGGTTCCCGAATACGAGCCCGTAGGCGAACCGCAAATGCTGGACCTGGTCTGGGAAGATGACAAGCTGGAGGCAACCTTTAAAGTGGGTATGCGTCCCGAATTTGAGCTGACCGACCTGGAAAGCGTGGAAGTGGACAGCATGGTGCACGATGTATCTGACGAGGAAGTACAGGAAGAGCTGGACCGCGTGCTCGAAAAGCAGGGCAACTGGGAGGAAGTGGATGAGGAAATTACGGAATCAAGCCGCGTAACGGTTGATGCCGTACCCGTTGATGAAGACGGAACCCTCGATGAAGAAAATAAAGCCGAAGAAGTGATTGATCTTGGAGATGAAGAATCAGCACAATTTCGTGATGACCTCATCGGCCATTCAACCGGCGATGAAGTAGATGTAGAAATTGGGCATGATGATCACAGTCACCCGTTTAAACTGGTGGTGAAAAAAGTTGAGAAATCGCAACCGGCTAAGCTCTCCGATGAATTTGCAAAAAAACAGACCGATGGCGAAGCTAAAAACGTTGATGAATACAAGAGCCTGCTAAAAAGTCGCATTCAAAATTATTACGACCAGTCGGGCGGCGACACCTTCAAAAACGAAATGGTTGATGTGCTGGTTGACAAGCACGACTTTGAAGTTCCGGAAGTTTTTAAGGAGCAGGTGCTCAATCGATATGTACAGCAAATTCAGCAGCAGGCCCAGGGCCAGCTGCCGCCGGATTTTGACATGGATGATTATAAAGACAACATGAGCGACCGCGCTACCCGCGATGCGAAGTGGTTTTTTATCAATGAAAAATTACAAGAAAAATTTGATGATATTGAGATAAAACCCGATGATATAGACACGCATCTGCAATCTCAGGCTGCACAATACGGGGTTACGATCGACCAAATGCGCAACATGTTTGCCGAGAACCCGGAACAGCTTGAAAGTTTGCGGAACAGCATCCGCGAGGATAAGGTTTTTGATCGCCTGAAAGATGAAGTGCAGATTAATGAAGTCGATAAAGAAACGTATCAAGAAAAACAGGAGCAGAAGCAACAGCAATAAGTTTTTAAACAATTACTGAATTTTTATGGCTAAACAACCCATTTTTGAAATGCCTAACATAAGCAACAGCGAATTCGAGCAGATTGAGAATAGCAATCTGGTGCCCATGGTGGTTGAAAAAAGCAGTCGCGGCGAACGGGCTTATGATATTTATTCCCGCCTGCTAAAAGATCGTATTGTATTTCTGGGAACGCCCATTAACGATGTGGTAGCAAGTTCGGTGGTGGCGCAGTTGTTGTACCTGGCCTCCGAAGATCCCGAAAAAGACATCAATTTATACATTAACAGTCCCGGCGGGGTGGTATCGGCGGGATTGGCAATTTACGATACTATGCGCTACGTTAAACCAGATGTGGCTACTACCTGCGTGGGGATGGCGGCATCCATGGGCGCTGTACTGCTAACGGGCGGCACCGATGGAAAACGAAACCTGCTGCCTAATGCCCGGGTGATGATTCACCAACCGCTGGGCGGGGTCCAAGGACAGGCCAGCGATATTGAGATTGAAGCACAAGAAATTTTGCGTATTAAAAATTTGTTGTGTAAAATAATTGCTGACCATAGTGATAAAGATAAGGATCAAGTAATGAAAGACTTTGACCGCAATAAGTGGATGAGCGCCGATGAAGCGTTGGATTACGGTTTGGTCGATCAAATTATGGATCGCGGTTCTAAATAAATTAATTGTTGAACGCACAGCGTTATGAGTGATTTAGAAAATAACAGTAAGTCGATACACTGCTCTTTCTGCGGGCGCTCCAGCCAAGAAGTAAGCAGCATGGTGGCCGGCCCGGAAGATGTATATATCTGTGATCGATGTGTATCGGATGCCTCCGGCATCGTTGAAGGAGAGTTGGTATCAATGTCACAAAAGCGGGAAAAGAAGTATCAGCCGCTAATGAAGCCCACCGAAATTAAGGCCCGGCTTGATGAATATGTGATCGGCCAGGAAGGTGCCAAAAAAACGCTTTCGGTAGCGGTTTATAATCACTACAAACGCCTGAGTTCTGAAATGCAGGACAAGCTTGACGATACCCATGTCGAGAAAAGTAATATTATGCTACTCGGGCCTACCGGATGCGGCAAAACGTTGCTTGCTAAAACCTTGGCCAACGTTATTGATGTACCCTTCACCATAGCCGATGCCACGGTGCTGACCGAAGCCGGTTATGTAGGTGAAGACGTGGAAAGTATTTTATCGAGCCTGTTGCAATCGGCTGATTATGATGTTGATCAGGCGCGTCGCGGTATTGTGTATATTGATGAAGTGGACAAGGTGGCGCGCAAAAGCGATAACCCGTCCATCACCCGTGATGTTTCCGGTGAAGGCGTGCAGCAGGCGCTGCTTAAAATTTTGGAAGGAACGGTCGCCAATATTCCGCCCAAAGGGGGACGCAAACACCCGGAACAGAATTTTGTTCAGGTTGACACCTCCGAAATATTGTTTATCTGCGGCGGTGCGTTCAGCGGAATGGAAGAAATTATTTCCCGGCGCCTTTCGGTAAGCTCTATGGGCTTCCAGAGTGATGAGCAGGTGAAGTACGATAAAGAAGACCCCAATATTTTTACCAAGGTTGAGCCTGAAGATCTCCAGCGTTACGGACTTATTCCTGAACTTATTGGTCGGCTTCCGGTTATTTCCGGGCTGCATCAGCTTTCTAAAAGTACGATGATTAAGATTCTCAAGCAGCCTAAAAATTCCCTCATCAAGCAGTACAAAAAATTATTCAAGATGGAGGGCGTGGAACTTGTTCTTGAGGAAGATGCGGTTGAAGGTATTGTGGATAAAGCGCTCAAGCGAAAAACCGGGGCGCGCGGACTTCGATCCATCATGGAAGATGTTATGCTCGATATT
>Ga0306869_1000491_pt1 | contig 18189 bp, 30 predicted proteins | sample AntRauTorckE6833_FD_190421 | JGI IMG/M metagenome (GOLD analysis project Ga0306869, IMG submission 190421) | Saline lake microbial communities from Rauer Islands, Antarctica - Metagenome Torckler E6 #833 (v2) (version 2) | ecosystem: Environmental > Aquatic > Non-marine Saline and Alkaline >... | reverse complement strand
TAGGTGCTTTATGATTTTTTAATACTTTATTATTACTTCTCATTAATTGCTGAAAATTATTTTGAGGCATTTTTTTATATTTACTTGCTGATTCTCCTACTTTCAATTTAGGTAAATCAGAAATAGCTTCCCAAACACTTATCTCTTCATCATTTTCTACCGGCCAATCTAATTGAATATCTAAATCTTTTCTAACTCCCATAAAAAACAACCTTTTCCTTTGTTGAGGAACTTGATATTTTTTAGAATTTAAAACTCTAGTTTCAACATTATAATTATCATTTAAAGCTTTTTTAATAGTTTCTACAAATTCTCCATCTTTAGCTTTCTTCATTGTAGGAACATTTTCAACTATAATAAATTTAGGGTTAGTTAAATCAACAACTCTTAGAAATTCTTTAAACAAATAATTTCTTTCATCCTCATCATTTTGCTTTCTATTAGCAATTGAAAATCCCTGGCAAGGAATTCCCGCAGTAATTAATTCAATTTCTTTTCCTAAACTTGCTTCTTTAATAGCCTTCTTTAGTAACTTATCATTTGCTTCTCTAATATCTCCAAGAATCGCATGAGCAAATTTATGATTAAATTGAAATGTTTCAATTGATGGTACATGAATATCAACTCCTAAAACAACATCAAAACCAGCCATTGAAAGACCAGTAGAAAAACCACCTGCCCCACAAAACAAATCAATCATTGGATGGTTCGGTGCATTTTCCCTTTCTTTCATAGATTTTAAATGTTTAGGATCTCCTTTAGAATTATAACTACTCTTTTCAACTTCAACTTCTGGATCCCAAATATTCTCTTTAGTCATTTTATTTATTCCTCCTATAAATAATTAATTAAACTTTAATTCGCATACTATTTTATTATTTTCTTTATTTATTATTATATCCAATTACCTGAATTATTCACGGTAATTTAAAAAATAGTGTTTCGAATCGCATAGTTCCTGCATTTTTAAATATTCTTTCTTTCACTTAAAAAGTGATGCAAAAAACAATAGAAAAAGGGCTCCTCTTTTGATAAAATGAAGTTAGTAAATAAACATTCACACAAAGGAGGAATCCTTATGTCTAGTTTAAGTGAACTTCAGTTAAAAAGCAATAGTAAAATCAAAATAAATTTTAATGGAGGAGATTTATCCTCTGATTCTGGGCTTCTTTTAATCAAGGAGTTCGCCCATAAAATTGGTTTAAATAAGCTAATTAATAAAACTTTTAAGACTAATGATACCTCAAAAGATCGTTTTCACAAAGATGATGAAAATCTTCGTCAAATGATATATCAGATTTTGGCAGGTTATTTCAATGATAACGATGCTGATGAGCTAACCAATGAACCAATATTTAAACGTATTCTTGAAAAACCTTCTTTAGCATCACAACCTACTTTATCACGTTTTTTCAATCGTATGGATGAAGATACCCTAAAGCAATTTAATGAGATCGGCAAAAGATTAAGAGCCTTAGTTTACAAAATCAAACGTCCAGAAATGGTGTTATTAGATCTTGATTCCACTTTATTAAATACTTATGGCAAACAAGAGGGAGAAGGCTTTAATTATCACTACAGTTCCCATGGATACCATCCTTTACTCTGCTATGATGGTTTAACTGGTGATTTACTAAAAGCAGAACTTAGAGATGGTACAGTATATACATCTAATGGTGTTGTAGAATTTATGCAACCTCTTTTAGATGAATACTTTCAAGATTATGAAGATATTTCTTTGTATCTTAGAGGTGATAGCGGTTTTGCAACACCAGATTTATTTAAACAATGTGAATGCAATGGTGTTTCATATGCCATCCGATTAAAAGCCAATCAGAATCTTTACAAGTTAGCAAGTCATGCAGAATATAAAATGGCTGAACTTACTGAAAAAAATTCAGTCGATTACACCGTAGTATATGATGAATTCTTTTATCAAGCTGCCAGTTGGGATTATCCAAGACGTGTTATCGTTAAAGTTGAAAAACCAGCCAATCAATTAACCTATCAGTATACATTTATTGTTACTAACATGGATTTGACACCTGAAGAGATCCTAAAGTACTACTGTAATCGTGGTACGATGGAGAACTTTATTAAAGAATGTAAAAATGGTTTTGATTTTTCATCAACAGGAAGTAGAAGCAAAATAGTTAATGCTAATCGTTTACAACTTCATGTTTTAACATATAATTTATTCAATTATTTTAGACGTATAGTTTTACCTGAAAGCATGAGAAAAATGCAGATAGATACCATTCGTTTAAAACTGATTAAAATTGCTTCAAAGGTAATCAAATCAGCAAGATATATTTATTTTAAACTGTGTAGTAGCTGTCCTTATCAAAACGAATTCTATAAAGTTGTAGAAAATATAAGGTTGCTTCCACAATTAGAATAATACTAAATAATGAACCTTGAAAACTCAAAAATGCTAAAGCGATAACTGTAGGATAAGTCTGCCTTCGTCATGGAAAATATTGGTTAATTAGAAAGCGATAATCTTTAAAAAAGAGTCGCGAACTGATTTTAGGGTAAATCATAGACTCATGAATAATTCAGGAATTATGATAATATCATACTATAAGCTATAATAAAACTCCCTTTTATTAACTTATATATAAATATGTCTTTATCCTGCTTTAAATCAAAAGAATAATTATTTATAGAAAAAATAATATATTACGTATTAAGTTAAACTAAGTATGTCGTCTAACGTCCCTGGGATTTAAGAAGTTTCAAAAGTATAATAAAGCTAGGAATTTGTCGAACAATACAATTAAATATTATAAAACTAATTGTCAAAGATTTAAAAGTTTTTTAAAAGAAAAAAGTATAAAATATATTAGTGATGTTAATTTAAATGTAATAGAAGATTTCACTATACAGCTGCAAAGTATTATTGATAACGCAACATCAATTAACACTATTTTGAGAGCAATTAGGACATTTCTTAACTATTCTGCTAAAATGAATTACTCTAATAAGGTAGAAGTAATTATGCTAAAAGAAGAAAAAAAGATAAAGCCAACTTATACAGATAAAGAAATTAAATTATTGCTTAAAAAACCAAAATTAAAAAAATGTGGTTTTGGTGAGTATAGGAATTGGGTAATGGTCAATTGGCTTTTATCAACAGGGAACAGGGCAAGAACTATTAGAAACATAAAGATCAAAGATTTAGACTTTGAAGGTGGATATATTAAACTGAGAAAAACTAAAAATAAACATCAACAATTAATTCCAATGGGAAATAAATTAAGTAAGATATTAACAGAATATTTGCAATATAGGAATGGTAATAGTGATGATTATTTATTTCCTAATATATATGATGATAAATTATCTACAAGTTCTCTAGGTACTGCTATTAGAAGATATAATTTAAAAAGAGGTGTCACCAAGACATCTACTCATTTGTTCCGTCATACCTTTGCTAAGAAGTATATCAAAAATGGTGGTGATATGTTTAGATTACAAAAAATATTAGGACATAAATCATTAGATATGGTTAGAGAGTATGTCAATATGTTTAGTGATGATCTTAAAGAAGGATTCGAAAAGTATAATCCATTAAATGAATTTACTTCAATTAAAGAAAAAATTAAAATGAATAAAGGAGATGAATAAAACCTTTATAAATATTTGACAAATATTACTAATGAGTGTATAATATTATTAAACAAGGTTATAATAAACATTGGAGGGGTTACAAATGAAAAGGAAGTTATTAGTCAGTCTGTTGATTATAGTATTGCTTAGTTGTAGCTTAGCTGTTTATGCTGAAGATGAGGAAATGAGTGAAGAAGAAAAGTTAAAGAAAGTGAGGTGGGAAATACTTGATAAGTATGGCTTTGAAGCCATTGAAGCATGGTATATGGCACAAAGATTTATTAGGAAAATAGAAAATAGAAAACATATTAATGATTCAGCTTTTGGAATAGTTAGTTTTGAAAGATTAAATAAAGTAGATGATATTGACAAAATAGAAGAGATAGATGTGTATATAACTCTTACTACTTTTAATTATAGGAGTGAAAATGCCCCTAAAGGACCTCGTGGGGTAGGAACAGTTTGGTTAAGAAAATTAGAAGATGAAGACAAATGGGAACTATATGATTATGATGCTACCCTTTGGGGAGGTTAAGAATTATATAGGGTATTATTAGGGTTAGATAGGTTATCACACCTTCAACCTTAATGATACCCTATTAGTAGTTATGATGGTTTCTGATAACCTTAGAATTAACCTTTAACAGTTATAAGTTCACTATAAGGTAACTCTTCAATCCAATCACAAAATTTATGCCATTCTTTTAATTTATGATTTTTTCTACTGTGATACATATTTCTTAGCACTTCGTAATTAAGGGATACTGTTCTTAAATAGATAAAACTATCAGGGATATCTTTGATAATTTCTTCCCAAATTTCATTTTTAGTATTAGATAATTTGTTTATTCTATAACTTACTACTTTGCTATTTTGAGGATGTAATTTTCTTTGCAACTCTTTTATTCTACTTTTCAATCTATTATATTTTCCTATTAAATCATTTAAATGTTCTAATTGATTTTCTCTATAAGTAGTCATGCAATCCCAACTAAAATCATCTTTAGTTAATTTTCTACTAGTAATTAAATGCATTTTGCTAGTGCTGTTAGCAGTTGTTCCCACCTTATATGTATCGTATTGGTTAAACCAATATAAAGGGGCAATTACATCCATGCTTATAAATATTTGTCTCATAAATTTCCTATGATCGCTCCCTGCTTTAACTAATCTCATAGCTAATTCTTTATCATTTTCCCCTAATTTAAATGCTAAATCACCTAATGGCTCTGCAATTGAATCCCAAAATTCACATCCACTACCATAATATATCATTTTGCTGTCACTATTTTCCCATGATTTTTTTGGGTTCCTCATTCCTCTTATTGCTGCTTCAAAGTTCATTACTTTAGTTTTATTTATTTCTATCAATTTATCATCTCCTTTATCTTATTCTCATATCAATTACTATCTTCCATTTTGGAAATCTCTTTAACTTCCATTTGCTTATTACATTCAGGACAATTAAATATACTAATAGGGGCAAACTGTGATGTTTCTTTTGTAAATTCATGATTGCATATAGAACATTCTAAATAGAATATTTTAATTTTCACCACTCCTTAATTTTAATTTAACATCACAATCTTTACATTTGCCATCATAATTATCAGCTAACTCTTCATGATAAGCCACACCACAACTAGGACAATAATAATATTTATCCATTTTAACTACCTTTATTAATATGATTGTCTATATCAAATTCATTTCTAATCCTGCCTTTAACATTATCAAAACAATCTATTATCTTATCATTATGCAAATTTAATTGACCATTCTTTTTAGTACCATCATCAAATATAACAGTAAATTTAACTTTCTGCATCTTAACAAAATAATTCTGATGGCTTTTAGCTAAATTACTATTATGAATGTTTTTTATACTTCTTATAAATACTTTCATTTTATCACCTCTTTCAATAGAATAGAGAAGAAGATAGAAGAGGGGAGATACCCCTCTTCATTGTATATTAACTACACTTAGAGTATCCGCAGGAAGGACACACATAACATGATGATTCATAATTTAATTCTGCACCACATTCAGGACATTCATCTTCTTTTTCAATTGATCGCTCGCCTCTAGCTACACTACCATTATGAGCAATAATATTAACTAAACCTTCTACATCATCACCTTTATAATAACTATGCAACTTTTCTTGTATTTTTAATAACTTTCTACCAATAGCAGAAGCACAACTAAACCCACTACTCAACTCTTTACCTTTGCCTCTTGAATATTGATAAGAACCACAATCATAAGCTATATCTAATTGATCAGCAACTTCTTTTAATGAAATTCCTGCTCTCAACTCATGACTAACCATAATACCTATTGCTTTAAGAGAAGAAAGGCAACCACCTTTACCATCTGTTTCAACAAACACTTCTTCAATATTACCATTAGTAGGATTAAAATCAGCATGAAGATAAACTCTACCACAACCACTATATACAGTTTCTTTTATACTTACTAATGATTCTTTGGCAGCTTTTATATTAGTTGATTGAGTATGTTGAGTTTCATCATTATCTATATCATTAGTAGATAAAACTTGTTCAGTTTTACTCTTATTCCTATAAACAGTAATGCCTTTACAATTAGTTTCATAAGCCATTTTGTAAATTTTAGATACATCTTTTTGATTAGCACTTGATGGTAAATTTACAGTTTTACTTATTGCTGCCCCTAAATGTTTTTGCCATGCTGCTTGCATTTTGACATGTTCTTCAGGCAAAATATCCATAGCAGTTACTAACACATTTTCATCAGCATCATCTATAAAATTATAATTAAATTGAGATACATTCCCCTCTGCATCAGTATGAGTATATTCAAAAGAGAAGAACGGTTCAATACCACTACTAGTATTAGCTATAAAACCTCTACTTCCTGTTGGTGCAGCATTAGTTACAACCAAATTTCTTCTTTCTAGCCCTAAAGTTTTAATAGCTTGGGGGATTCCTTTTTCCTCTCCCAATTTTTGTGATTCATCTATTGCAATATCATTAATGAATTTACTCATTTCTTCTGCTAATTCTAAAGATTCACCACTGCCATATCTAATATTTAATTTGATTAACATTTCATGCCAACCCATTATACCTACACCAATTTTGCGGTATTTTTTAGCAGATTCTTCTAATTCGAGTACAGGATATTCATTAAGATCAATTGTATTGTCAAGAAACCGTACTGCTGTTCTAATATTTTCTTCTAACTTCTTATAATTAATTCTATAATTACCTTTATTTTTATCATAATTTTTAGGGTTGATTGGGATTAACATATTACTTAAATTAACTGCTCCTAAAATACAGCTTTCCCAAGGAAGAAGAGGTTGTTCACCACATACATTAAAACTTTCGATCCATTCAGGTGCAGGATGTTGTCTATTGACTTCATCAATAAACATAAGTCCAGGCTCAGCATTTTTATGGGCCATTTCAACAATTAAGCTCCATACATCAGGGGCATATAACTTATCCCAAATTTTATCAGTTCTAGGATTAATTAATTCATATTGTTCTTTGTTTTTAACGGCTTCCATAAATTTATCAGTTACAGCAACAGATATATTAAAATTAGATAATTGATTATCTAACAAAATTTTTTCAAAATATTTTACTTTATCATTATCAATAAAACTTTTCGTTTTATTAAATATTTCTTGGTTTCTATCATTTAATTCACCTTTGGCTTTTATAAAACTGATAATATCGGGATGGTCAACTCTAAGGATACCCATATTAGCCCCTCGACGCTTGCCACCTTGCTTAACCGTATTGGTGCTTTCATCATAAGCATACATAAAAGAAATAGGCCCTGAACTATATTTCCCTGTACTACCAACTGTATCACCTTGTGGTCTTAATCGACTGAATGAAAAACCCATTCCACCACCTGATTTTTGAATAAGGGTAGATTTTTTAAGAGTTTCAAAAATATCTTCCATATCATCTTCAATTGGTGCTACATTACAAGCTGATAAATAACCTATGCTAGTATTAGAGTTCATTAAAACAGGGCTATTAGGAAGAAAATCTATATTATGAAGCATATTATAAAATTCTTCTTTTTCTTCATTATTGTTTGCTATATAATTAGCAACCCTATTACACATGTCTTTATAACTATTTTCATTAGGTGCAAAATATTTTTTCTTTAATAATTTTTCAGCATTTTTTGTTATTTTATTTGTCAAATTATCACTCCTTTAATTATTATGTTTTTTATACATTTCATTAATTTCATAAGCTATTTCTAATTTACTCTTTTCACCATATTCTTTTCCTCCATAATCATCTTTAATATTAGGCCCAATAGCCATCATATTAAATAACCAATGCATACATTCATCACATATATGAAAATGAGATTCTGTGTTATCTAAAAAACTACCATATCCTTGATTATTTAAATCAAATTGATATATCCAAGATAAGCTACCATCTACATCAGTTGCTTGAGTGCTAATATAAAAATCTTTATCAGTATAATATTTGCCACCACACATATTACAAGTAATTTCTATACTATTGATTTTCTTCAAATAATCACCCCTTTATTTGTTCGTAAATATCTTTAGGAACTCCAACATCACTTAAAATATAATCAAAAATTAAACTATATTCTTGATCTCTACAGTAATATTCAAGATAACCAATATCATATTCCAATGAAGTATCTTTAGGAATACCTATAATATCTAATGCTATATCTACTATATCTGATGTTTCATATCCTAAATAATCACACTCATACATATCAAAAGTATCTTTAATATCCATTTCTTTTTCATACAACTTTTTAGCTACTTCTAGTAAATTAATAAATTGACCTTTCATTTAATCATCTCCTTTACATAATTAATAGATTTGACAACCCGCCAATTACTAATAATGATAATAACAATTTACCCATATTTTTAGTTACATCAAATACATCCTCACTACCACACTTAGGACATACAGGTCTTTTGTTTCTTATGTGTAATTGTTCAGGATCACCCCACCAATCACAATCACCACATTCTAATTCATCATTTTTGTCAAAATATTTTAATATTATTTTATTCATTTTAATCCTCCTTTTTATGTTTCAGTTTTTCATTATATTTTTTCTATTTTGGCTATAATATTACTTCCTCCTATATAATTTATATTAGAACAACAAGGACATTCAGCTCGGTCTGCACCTACAGATAATAAATCAGCACTTCCAACAGAAAGATATTCGATACCACATTTATTATATTCAACATTTACTAAATAATCATCAACTGTAGAACTCATATTTATCATCTCCTCTAAACTTAAATTTATATCCATTATCATCTTTGATGCTTTTATCTATAGTAATAGGAATACCCATTATATACTTTGGAATTTTTTCTTGACCTTTTGATTTTGCATCTTCACCAATCAGTTTTTTAAATTCTTCAGTAACTAAAATCTCTTTGGTATTTTTATATCTAGTAGAATCATCAATTGTTTTCTTTATTAATCTTTCAAGTCTTTTATCCATTTTACTCATCTCCACATAACCTTGATATTGTTTTATTTTTCTAACTCACGATCAATTATATTTTTTAAAATACTTAACTCTTGATAAGCCCTGTCTCCAATTTTTTTTCATACTATATTCTTTTCTTTTTCTAAATTGAGCAGAATCAACTAAATCTAATATTAAGCTTTCTGTAAGTTGTTTATGATATTCAAGATTATCTAATCTTTTCTTATCTATGTTTGTCTCTCCATAAGGTTTTATACTACCGATTAACTTTTTTACAACTTCATATATAGTCATTTTTAACCCCCTTAATTTATAAAACAATATTACACCCATGTTCAATATGACTAAACATAAGGGGAAAAAAATATCCCCTATATGCTTATAGATTATCTATAACTACTCGTGACCACGTTTCTAACTTATCATAATGCTTATCTAGAAATGTTTCATCTACAAATTCACCTTCAAGTACATCAGTTTCATTTATACTTACATAACCTTCATTGCATACACTATCTCTTAATTCCATAAAGAAGAGAAAACCTAAGTGATCTTTATCAACTGTAGTTTCAGTTTTTCTAATATATCCCTCAAATTTAAGGTTATAATTAACTAATGCCATTGGATTAATCATCAATTCTTCAGCTAATTCTCTATTAAGGGAATAATACATTAATTGACTACCTTTTAAAGTATTGAATGGATTAATATGGCCACCCTGTCCCAACGATAAGAGGTCTATTAGCCTTTTTTCACCACTACCATCTAATCTTTTAGTACAGAATATATTATCATGACTTCTATTAGTAACAACTACATAAGGGATAACTTCTACTTCATCAGGATTATTATCACTATCATAACGTTTAATAAAATAACTTTCACTTAATAGATGATCAATATCTTGCCTTCTTGCTTTAGTAAATCCATCATTTAATTTATTAGGCAGAAACTCTTTTGGGACAACTAATACTTCTTCTTCACCATACTTTTCTTTTAATTCATCTCTATTTACTGTAATAAATACCATCTCCTTTTATTTATTTATTACCCCTTACAGGCATAACTATATATTTAAACCCTTCATCAACTTTATCTAATATATTAAATGGACTTAATTTATCTATACCTTTTAATAAAATAGTTTCACTATCAATTTTCTTTAAAACATCTAATATATATTGAGCATCTAAATTAGTTTCTATTTCTTTGCCTTTAAAGTTAATTGTTTCTAACTTTTCTAAATTATAACCAACATCTGAATCCACTTCATTAATTTTAAGAGTTTCTCCTAACCCAATATTAACAATACCATTTTTATCAAACATTTCAGTCCTCTTAATAGCCATTTTAAAATCATCTTTGTTAACTTCTAATTTAGTTTTATATTGATCAGGAATAACTTGATTATAATTAGGATATTCTCCCGCAATAGTCCTAGAAGTTATCTCATAGATGCCTAACTGAAATTTAACCATATTCTTATCAAAGATGATGTTTACCTTACCTTCATCTAATAAATTAATCAATAGCTTAACAGTTTCATATGGTAATATAACTTCTATTTCAATATCATCATCAATATTAGATTCTATATATGATAATCTAAAAGTATTAGTGCCAACAGCTATTATTTTTTCATCTTTAATTTCTAATCTCAACCCATTTAAAGCTATTCTATTATCATCGCTATTTTGAGAAACAGCAAAATTAGTCTTATTTAATAAATGTTTAAGTTTGCTTTGATTAATTTCTAAATTAATATTATTTATATTTGGTGATTCGGGAAATTCATCAGCATTATATACATTTAATTTCATATTATTGATATGAACCTCTTTATTCTTAATTTCTAATATGAAATCTTCATCAGATAAATTATTAATATAATTTTTAAATAGTTGAGCAGGAACAACTACAGATATGTTTTCATCAGCATCACATTTAAGTTTTGCTATTATGCCTATCTCAAGATCAGTAGAATAGAGGGTAAGTATATTATTTTTAACTTCTAATTTGATGCCTGATAAAATAGGAATAGTAGGATTACTTGGAGTAGCTTTAGATACAACAGATAAGGCATCATTTAATTCTTTTTGATTGACTTTTATTTTCAAATTATCACTCTCCTTTATTTACTCATCCCATGAATTATATACAGTATTTAATACATCTTTAGCAGTTTGTGATACTTCACTATCTAAATTTTCTTCATCAATATCCTTAACTTTCTTTTCCACCTTCATACCATCATCTCTTTTTATTGTTAATTTAATATCAAACATTATTTATCATCTCCTTTTGTTAAGGTAATAGTTGATAATTTACCATTAAATATTTTATTTAATAACAAATCAGCATTATCTAATAAATACTCATCTTTGTCTTTGCTTCTATGAATCTCATTTTTAAATTCCCAATAAATTATAGGGTTCGGGATATCTAAATTTAATTCTTTGACTCTGTTTTTTATTGTTTTTTTATGTTTGAAAGATAAACAAATAATAGGTTTCTTAGTTAAATAACTTTCAAGTATTAATTGGGTAGTTTTCCCTGATTGCCTTGGTCTACAAATAATTTTCATTCAATCAACTTCTCATCTTTGCTAGCATCAATAATAAATTCTTTTAAATTATCTGCACTAGGTAAATCACCATCAGTAATAACATCAGCGCCTTGTAAAACAACATAACCAACATTAATATCATAATTACTTAATGCTTCTTCTAATTCTTCAGCAAATCTCTCACTTTGTTCTATTGGAGAATTCTTAGAAATATTAAAAATTAATAATTTAGTATCATCTTTAATTTGAGTTACATCATAATCCATTTAATCACTCCCTTATAAAAGTAATCTAAGATCCCATCCTTTACCATACCTATCTATATTAATAGCCAACTCATCGAACATATCTAAACTTATACTTTTCCTGTCTACTTTTTGTTCAATTCTAAGGAAATCACCAATAGATAAAGCATATAAAGTTCCTTTACCACTTTCAGAAGTCCACCTAAAGTTACATAAAATATAAGTTTTAGAATTATCATATTGTTCTAGTTTTAATAAACCATCTCTTTGGTGTTGTGGTATGCGTCCAAAAGGTAAACTTTTTGGATCACCACTTTTTCTACTCTTTAATAATTTACATTCTAACCCTAAGAAGGTATCACCATTCCATGTCATATAATCAAATGGTGAAGATGAGCCTTTATACATATTTACATCTCTATATCTGCGATAAAACCAACCTAATTCTTCTGCACTTAATTTAATATCATTTTCTAATAAATTAATCTACATCACCTACCTTAATTTCAGTTATATTAATCATAATTGATCACTCATTTTATTTAATTTATCATATATTTCTTCTTCATTTATATCACCATTTTCTAATTTAACAATTACTTCATTAATATCATTTTTACATTGATTAATTTTATTAATTTCTGATTGGTCAACATTAAAACAACTCAATAATAATGTTCCTGAACCTTTATGATTATTGTTATAGACTATATCATTTAATTTTTTCTTTATTTCTCCTTCATCAGTATATTCTTCTTTCTTAGCACAATTATAACAAGGTGTTTCTAATGAATAAGTCATATTTACAACTCTTTTTTTACACTTTCCACACTATTTTAGTACCAACTTCTTTAGCATAATTTCTTTCTGCTATACAACCATCACTCAACCCCAATATCCATATTTCATCACATTCATCTATTAATGAAAAACAGAAATTTAATATAGGCTGTCTAAATCCATCTTCCTCTTTATCAAAATAAGAGAAGAGATGTAATGGTGATATAAACAATACATCATGATATTGAGTTCTTAATTTTCTAATCAATTTATCTACTTTTTTAAAATTTCCTTCAGGATTATTAGAATAAGGGTGTGATATAAAAACTTTCTTAATAATAACCACTCCTTTTGTCAAGTATATCTGAACATGTAGGCATAGTTATAGTGAAGTCAAACTTTTATTTATCTGATATTCAGGAACTAAATCTAATACTTTTTCTGCTAACTTATAAGTTCTAATAATATCATTAGAACAATGTTTAACAACTTCACCAATATTGCCTTCTTGTAATAATTTGTCAGTATCAGCACCACTTATATATTCTTCTTCTTTATTAGGGTCAAACCACATTTGATATACACTTTGTAAATCATTTTTTTCTTTATGTTTAACTTTAATATATTCTAACCATTCAGGTTCATCTAATTGTTTTATCCTTTTATAAGTATCTTTTTTAGTAGAATATTCTATATCATTAGCATCAGCTAATTTTAATAAATCATTCTTTCTTAATGATGATACAGAGGATAATTTATTATATTGAATAGTAGTGTTAAAATTAGTTTTAATTAGAGGGAAAATATCTAAATGAGCAACCCCATATAAAATATAATCAATATCATTTTTAACACAAAGCGTTCTAATGAAATTGAGATCAAATCCACCACGCCAACTATCGCTATTAAATCCAACTAATATCTTATTATCAAAATTTTGTTTCATAAACTTTTCTATACTATAATAAACATTACATTTGTCACCATCATAAGTATTAATGCAAATTATATTAGAATTAACATCTAGACCTTGAGTTTCTATATCAAAGGTAACTATTTTACTACCATTCCAATGCATTTACTCACCACCTATTTAATAGTAATTTGTCTTGCATCATATCTAGTTAATAAAGGTAAAACACCTTTCAAATCATCAGTAATATTTTTATTATTTTTTATATCATATTTAAATAATTTACATATTATGTTTTTATCAACAAATATTTTATCATATGGCCCTTTGCCATGATAAAGTTTTTCTTTACATTGTTTGAAAACTAAAATATCAATTTCAAAATGGGTTTCGCAAGGAGGATGTTCATTATAATCTATAAATAAATTTTCATTTATAAAAGAATTATCATCAGTTATAAACAAATATCTAATATTATTCACCTCCTTGTGATAATAACCCACTAATCATACTCTGAGTTAATAGCAATGCTTGATAATCATCATCACACAAATTCTTCATTGTATCAAAATAAGCATGATGCATTTTAGCTAAATTTTTCATACCTTCTTCACCTTCTATAAGATTTATTCATCATCTACATTCATTTAATCACCTCAATTTTATTTTCATAACACTCATCAAATACTTTTTTATCTCTAATTTCAGCAGCATCTTTATATCCATTAGGTAATTTAACAGCATGAATATCAAATAAATTATAAGCATCATGAATAATATCATTTCTTGCTTCAATGCCACGTTCATCATTATCTAAACATAATATAATAGTATCAGTAAATGATCTAAGTAACCATTTTCTTTTACCTAAATCACAATTACCTAAAGCAACTGCGTTGGGATAACCAAACTCATATAATTTCCATACACTTTTTTCGCCTTCTGTCAGAATAATACTATTATACTGTTTAGCATTATGAAGGTTATATAAGTGTTTACCTTTCCTACTACCATACTTAGCTTTATATTTATTATCCTTCTTATCAGTAACATCTCTGCCAAATATACCAACTAATTCACCACTCGAATTACGCCAAGGAATAGTTATACGATTAAATAAATCATCATTTTGATTAGCACAATATCCAACTTCAAAATGTTTTAATGTATCTTTTTTAAACCCCAAGTCTAATAAATACTTATGTGTGTTATCATATTTTTCTAATAAATGTTCACCAAATACTTCATCATGTTCTAATTCTTTTAATTCTTCAACAACTTTCATGAAGTCACTAGCAGATTGTATATAATCAGAATTATAATCAATATTAATATTATTCCCATTTGCTAATCTTTCTATAGCATCAATAAATTCTATACCCTCTGCTAGTTTTATAAATTCTATTACGTCCGATCCTGAGCGACATCCATAACAATACCATGTGTTAGTATCAGGATAGATGTGAAGAGAAGCATCAGTATCATCATGAAAAATGCATTTACATTTATTGCTTTTAATATTAGCATACTTGCCTATGATTTCTTTTATTGGTACATTTTTTTTAATATTCTCTATTGTATTTTTTGATATATTCATATTTTAATCTTCCGTTGTAGCAAATATTTGTTCAGGAGTTATAACAAATATATTTTCACCTTTTTTAAATACTACCATTCCGTTCCTTATAATAATTTTATTATTATTATTGGAAGATATTATTTCATCTATAAAATCATTTATCAATTCACCATTATAAATGCCTTTGTCATGTTCAACAAAATCAATAGTAGTAAAATCATCAGGAAATTTTTTCAAAATATCACCCCTTATAATTATTTTTCTTAATTTCTCCATCTTCAATGACAATTCCAATTTCACCCGATTCATCCATACATTCCATAAGTATAACAAAATCATCTCCTTTATTAAGATTTATCATTGCCTTGTAAATAACCCATAAGCCAAGTAATACTAAGATTGAACCAAAGTATCAACCAATGCCATGCAGTAAATTCATATACTTTTTGCATAGTATTAATATCAAAAGCAAATAATATCATTAATAATAAAATAGGAATATAATACATTTAAAATCACCTCATCAATTTATACATTCTTTAAACTTTAATCTTTTATCATCAAAATCCAATGGAATCCATTCAGTATCAATATTATCATGAGTTTTCCCAAACCTATTTTTCTTCACAAATAAACCATATTTCCCACCCAATGGATTTTGTTTTTGTTCTTTAGATGACAATTTTCTTAATACCAAAAAATTAGTAGAATGTCTTTCAATATCTTGAGATTCAGCTGCAAATTCAGCTTGATAAGTTTTACTCTGTGATGCACTTGCCACAAACATCTCTAATGGATCAGCTATTTCTTCTTTAAAAATATTTGTAACGTCACCCAACCAATGCCTGAGTTGTTTATCCGAGCCATAATAAGATGAACTTCTCTTAACATAATCCCAAACAAAACCAACAATCCCATGCCTTTTTTTATAATATCTAGCTCGTTTAACTAATTTTTCAGGAGTATATCCCCTTATTTGTTCTATAAAAATATCTTTATCTTGTATTTCTTTAATAGAATTCATGATTTTATCATATAATTTTTCATTACCTTTTTTATTATAAACACCATTTGCAATTATAAAAGGATCGACCCCTGCCACTTCAGCGACTAATTTATCTTTTTGATCTTTTACTGTTTCCTCATTAGCTCCCCAAAATATAGGTTTTTTTAAATCAACCCCAACATATTTAACTATATTTTTAAGGAATATACTCTTTCCGATATTTGTTTTTGCTGTTACAATTATAACATTACCCTTCCTAAGAAATCCATTAGTAAAATTATTTAATTCATGCCAAGGGGAGGGGAATCCAACAAAATTATTTTCGTTTACATTCCTAGTTTCATATTCTTCCATCATACCTTCGCCAATTCTTACAGGTTTATAATCCTCATTACTCGCATAATCATTAGTGATTGTTAATATATTAGTTTCTACTTCATTAACTACTTCTTCTAATTCCATTTGATCAAAATTAGTTATCAATTTTTTTTTTAAATGTTTATTTTTCCTATTAACTCTATTAACTAAACTTGATTTTAATAATTCATCAATATGAACATCTATATTTTTGGGACTAACAGGAAAATTTCTTAAAGTTTCTATATACTTTATTAATTTATCACTGCCATCAAACTCTAACTGTAATGCTCTCATAACTTCATCATGTTTCTTGGCTTCATTCAACAAAGTCATAGGATCGAATTCCAATTGTTCTATCTCTCTTTGTTCAGCTAAATAACTAATTGTCATAAATAATGCTCTGTTATGAGTGTTTTCAAAATTATCCTTAGTTATTTCTAATTCATATATTAATTCAGGTTTTTTTAACAAACAACTTATAATATTTTGTTCAGTAGTTTTGGGGTCAATTTTATCCTCAACTATAATATCACCCCTTTATCTTTATTATAATATTTCTATTAACAGGATAATCTTTATCAGACCACATAAGGTATATCATACAGTAATTAACAAGATCACCAATGGTATCAATTAATTTTTCATCTTTTACTTTAATATCATCATTCTCATAAAAACTTTGCAATCTTAATATTTTATGTTCTAATATAGTCTTAAAACTATATGCCCCACTATATCTTAATTGATTTTCTTGAGCATTATTATAATCCCAATTTTTATCATCATAAATTTCTATCAAATCATCTATAATAGTCATATAACTTTTATCTGTTATACTATATATCATTTGATAACTAAGATATATCATTTCAATTAATAGATTTTCTACATCTTTAATATTTTCATCTAATAATTGTTCAGTTAATATATAATACATTTTTAAATTCTTATAATAATTCTCAAAATTAATTTTCTCATAATCAAAATTAAACTTTTTATAAAATATATTAATATATAAATATAAATTATCTGCATGTTCGCTTTTAGTATAATTATAATTAAGTAAAAGATGTTCTTCTTCTAATTCATTATTCAAAAAATTCTTCAAAGTATTCTTTGGCATCAAGTTTTTTATTTTCTTTGAATTGGGTTTCATCATATTCCACCTCTTTTTCTTGCTTGTTTTCCTTTTCTATATATTTTTTCTTTAACTCTTTATATTCATCTAATTTATCAGTAAAATATTTAGCATACCACATTGATTGCATTTTTTTGTTTTGTAATGAACACCCCCAAACTAAAGTAGCAATATCTTCTAAATCATAATCTTGATTTCTCATATATCTAATAAATGCTGCTTGTTTTTGCCATTGACTATTAGGTAGATAATACCCAAATTTATTTTTATAATATCCACTAAACCACTTAATAAGATCACTACCATTACTAGCATAAGGTATTGGATGATTCATTCGACCATCTCCTTTCTAAAGGAAAAAGTTTGTGTATAGGGTTGAAGTTTTCTATATCAAAATTTGGTTTAAGAGTTTCATTGACAGCAGTTAAGACATTATTTACTAAATTGGACTGATTTTTTGTATTTTTTT
>Ga0306869_1000490_pt1 | contig 18242 bp, 16 predicted proteins | sample AntRauTorckE6833_FD_190421 | JGI IMG/M metagenome (GOLD analysis project Ga0306869, IMG submission 190421) | Saline lake microbial communities from Rauer Islands, Antarctica - Metagenome Torckler E6 #833 (v2) (version 2) | ecosystem: Environmental > Aquatic > Non-marine Saline and Alkaline >... | reverse complement strand
CGAGTGAGAGGAATAAGATGAGCCAAAGAGAAACAACTGAAAGCAGAAAACCAACCAAAGAGCTTGGTCGTTGGATACGAGCGGATGATAGGCGGAAGAACCGCTGTTTTGTGAGAAAATGAACCATATTGTTTTTGGTTTTTGTTTTGGCTTTTTGTTATTTGTTTGTTTGAAAGCCTGACTGAAGTATGACAGAGTCACCATATATAGGGCAAGGAGTTTTTGTGCACAAAATGTATGCACCAAAAAACGCTAAAAAGCTGGATGTAAATCACAAAAAAACGTTATAGTATATACAACATATACCTGTTATTGCTGAACATAGCTATATATATGGCAATACATAAATGTAGTATTAATAACATTTTACTGAACTAAGCTGTACAAGATAAGCTGATTTATCCACAAGCAATCATGCTCTGTTTTCCATTTTTTATGAAAATTTTGGCTCATTGGCGTTTACTCAACGCTGAGCTGAAAACATGATAGACTTCATCGATCGAATGTTAAGGCTACTATTCTCTGTTTACATGAGATAGCAACTCAATAAACCCGACACACTGTAGTATGTCGGGTTTATTTACAGATTCAAACCAGCTTAATCCTTACTTAGACTAAAATTATTATAGCAGCACTACTTGGTGCTTATCTTCTTGATTTTTAATACACTCTTGTGCTGACGATGGCCACGCTTTTTATTAACGCGCTTCTTTGCCTTAAAGCGGATTGAGGTAACTTTTTCCTTTTGTATATCTGCATCTGTAACATCAGCAGACACCGTTGCGTTAGCAACTTCTGGTGTGCCAATAGTTGTGGTGTTCCCGTCTATGACCATCAGTGGCGTAAAGCTTGCTGTCTTTTTATTATCATTTAATAGCTCGACTTCAAGGGAGTCGCCTTCTGCAACTACATACTGTTTGCCACCGCTTTTTATTACTGCCTTCTTCATGTGTTTCGTTCCTTAAACTGTTGAAATATACCAGCGTATCCTAACAGAGTAGCTCACCCTTGTCAAAGCCTATGCATGCTTCTTGAGTATAATCGTTAGCTCTGCCTCGTCTACGCGAACGACCTCCTTGTGACCACCATTCAGCGTGTCTGTTAGCTTTACACAAAGCGTTTCATTGCAAATATAGTCGTTGTTATCGGTAATCGCCTGGCGCAGCTCATCATCATCAGTCTGCAGACAGAGTTCTATGCGGTTATCAACTTGCAAGTCGGCCTGCTTGCGTGCGTTTTGTACATGACGCACTACTTCACGAGCTAGCCCCTCTTTTTTCAGCGTTGGTGTAATAGTAGTATCAAGTTGCAGCTTTTGCTCAGTCTTACCTTGAGTACTTTGCCACGATTTGACATTCAACTCTTCGAGAATAATTGACGTGAACTCATCTATGTCGTCACCGAGCCTGGCCTCAATATCATTAATAGAAACTTTTGATAGAGGTTGGCGAACCTTAATACTTGCCTGCGAACGTTGTGATAGCCCTTCCTGAATGACATCGCGTACAAACTGCATACGTTCAATTAATTGCTCGTCAGCTGGACGCAGATCTGGCCAATCAAGTAAATGTACTGATTCATCACCAGTGAGCTTCTGGTACAGCTCCTCAGACAGAAACGGTGTAAATGGCGCCATAATAATGCTGAGCTGTACGAGCACGTAATGCAACGTCCGGTAAGCGTCATTTTTATCACTATCACTGGCACTCTTCGCGCCATCGCTAAGACCGCTATCGACTTTTTGCCAAAACCGCTTTCTGGAGCGACGTACGTACCAGTTAGAGGCATCATCAATAAAGCCGAGCAGCGGCCGAGCTGCACTGACTAAGTCGTATGAGGCTACATGCGTATCAACTTCATCAGTCAACTGATGCAAACGAGATACAATCCACTTATCGAGCGTGTTAGTTAAGCTATCTGTTGGATCGACATGTTTTCCATCCCACTCCCAGCCATCAACATCGGCGTACATGGTAAAGAAGTCATACATGTTCCAAACCATGCCCAGCTTACGAGCAACATCTTTGACGAAATTATCCTTAAGAGCAAAGTCTTCTCCGTTAAGTAACGGGCTTTGCAACATCAGTAAGCGAAACGAATCAGCTGAGTATTGATCCATCAACTCAAGCGGATCAGTGTAGTTCTTAAGCTTCTTGCTCATTTTCTTTCCGTCAGCTGCGTTAATAAATCCTGTACAAATAACATTCTTGAACGGGGACTGACCGAATAACGCAACGTTTACCGCTGTTAGAGAATAGAACCAGCCACGCGTCTGGTCGATTGCCTCAACAATAAAGTCTGCTGGAAAGCTAGCTTCAAAGGTTTCTTTATTCTCAAACGGATAGTGAAACTGCGCAAACGGCATAGACCCACTCTCAAACCAGCAGTCAATAACCTTGCCGATGTGCTTCATCTCGACACCATCGAGCTCGAACGTCACATCCATGACGTTTGGCAAGTGATAATCATCCAAATTTTCACCGGTAAGATCCTTGAACTCCTGGTAGGACCCGATAACCTTTACAACCTCGGTGCCGTCATGACGTGCGCCCTTCCATACTGGCAATGGTGTCGCCCAATAACGATCACGTGATAAGTTCCAATCAGGCGCAGATTCAAGGATATTCTTGAACCGACCGGTTCTCAGGTGGTCTGGTCGCCAGTTTGTCGCCTGACTAGACCGAAGCATGTCATGTTTTTGACCCTGAATATCCATGAACCAGCTAGGATGAGCTCGGTACATAAGTTTAGTACCGCAACGGTGACAATGAGGATATTCGTGCTGGATATACTCTACTTTGAGCGCCCGACCTTCCGAAACAAGTGTTTTGGCAATCTCTTTGTTTACGTCCCAAATGTTTTTCCCAACCCATCGGCCCTCGCTATAGTTACCATTCTCATCAACAATAGAAATGATCGGAACTCCTTGGCTTTTGCTTAGCTCATAGTCTTCTTCGCCGTATGCCGGAGCCTCATGAACAATTCCAGTGCCCTCTTCTGTTGTAACAAAATCAGCAGATAAAATACGGTGTGCCCCTGGGCCTCGATTTTCAAACAGGGGGTGATACGTCTTGCCAACCAATTCACTACCCTTTACTTGTTGAAGTTTTTTTATCGGTAATGGCTGGTGCTTTTCGTCAGTAAAGACTTTATCCGTTGTTTCTGACGCAACATAAATATTCTTTCCTTGGTACTCAACCAAATCATAGTCAAGCTCAGGATGTACGGCGATTGCTACATTAGCCGGCAATGTCCATGGCGTAGTTGTCCATGCAAGTACATATTCGTTATCTTTGTCTTCTAGTTTAAAGTACACGAAAACACTAGGGTCAGTTACCGTTTGATAACTATTCTCCATAGCTACTTCTGATTTAGAGATGGGTGTTGCATCTTTGGTGCAATAGACCAGTACTTTCTCGCTTTCATATACTTTACCTTCAGTGTAGAGTTTTTCGAATGCCCACCAAACTGACTCCATAAACTCCGGGTCCATCGTTTTATACGCACCCTGAAACTCAACCCACCGTCCGATACGATTAATCGCGTCTTCCCACTCTGTGCCGGTCTGAACCATAGCTGCACGACAAGCCTTAACATAGTCACTAACGCTTATTTTAGTACCTATTTCTTGCTTACTGGTAATACCGAGTTGCTTCTCTACGAATACTTCTGCTGGCAACCCATGACAGTCCCAGCCCCAGCGACGCTCCACCCGCTTTCCTTTCATTGTCTGATACCGCGCTACACAATCTTTGACAGCAGAAATCAATAAATGACCATGATGAGGTGTGCCAGTTAAGAATGGCGGACCATCATAAAAAACAAACGCATTATCTTTTGGGCGATTTTCGACTGATTTCTCAAACGTCTTATGCTTTTGCCAATAAGTAATAAGATCCTTCTCGTACTCTTTAGCTCGCCGTCTGCTTCCTTGCTTAAACTTCATGTATTACTCCTTTGAAAATAAAAAAGCTCCCTGTGCGTAGGAGCTTCGCTGGAGCGAATCGGTACCATCCTACTTGGAGCTTACTTACGACAGATTACGGTTGTCTCATCCGTCGAGTTCTACTTGTCTGCTTGGGCAGAGGTTCTTCTCGATGCGCTTTTCGGTGTGAAAACTAGTGGTTGATAGCCACTCGTTCGCTATTACTCTTCGCGAAACGCTCACATTAAACTACTGCTTCATTCTATCACCGCTTGAGGTATGACACAACTTCGTCCATGAGCGGGAACTTCTCCCCCTGCCATTGCTTGACGAGAGAATTGTGCTCATCTCTCACAACTAGTGCTGGGTAGCGCACGATGTCATACAGCCGAGCCAGATCAGCCCCCTCGCGGGTGTCGAGACTAACTAACTCTATCTCAGTGCGATGAAAGCGAGCAAAATCTCTGGCATAATCTTCAGCTGTTCGTGAAAATTCTGCATTTGGATGATATAGGATAGTCGCCTTCATAATACGTCTTAGTATAATGACTTATCGCTGGAATGAAAAGGAGAGAGTGGCTTAGCGCACACCCTCTCCTCACGCAAACTATCCTCCAGGCTTGCAAGCTGCAAGTTGCAAGCTGAGAAGCCTAGCTACAGCCGGTAGTCGAACCACAGCTAGTGCAGACGTAGCAGCTACCTGAACGTTGTGTTTGGTTGCCACAGCTATAACACATTGGGGCTGTGTCATCCGCAAGGAAGCTTTTTGCCTTTGGTGCACTAGTCTGAGTTGACTCCTTTGGTGCCGTTGCCTCAATAGGAACTTCTGCCTCAGGCTGTGAAAGATCAACCGTCTGCTCATCAACCAATAAACTAGTTTGATCTTCTGGCATATCATCAATCGATGCTAAGCCAAGCTCTAGCCTGTCGTCAAAGCTCAGATATGTAAGCGCTAAGCGACGGAAGATGTAGTCAATCAGCGAACTTGCCGTACGAATCTCTGGATCGTCAGTAATGCCAGCTGGGGCAAAGCTGGTGCTAGCGAGTGACTTGACGTACGTCTTCAGCGGAACACCATACTGTAGCCCATGGCTCACCGACATTGCAAACGCATCCATGATACCGCGTAGGGTGGAGCCGTGCTTAGCAAAGTGGATGAAGAGCTCTCCAGGGGTGCCATCGGTGTATTCACCGACGGTAATATAGCCGTGGCTATCAGCGACCCGGAAAGAGAACGTTTTCGACGACCGAACCTTTGGCAGTTCTCGGCGAACGGCGCCCTTGAGCACAAATCTATCCTTCATATTATCAGCTTCTGCGACTGGATCTTTTTTGTCTTTCTCTTCTTTCTTAGCCATTGAAAGTGGCTGACCAACCTTACAGTTATCTCGGTAAATTGCTACTGCCTTCAGGCCAAGCTTCCAAGATTCAAGGTGTAGCTGCTCAATATCCTCAACACTAGCGGACTCAGGCATATTAACCGTCTTACTAATAGCGCCAGACAAAAATGGTTGTACTGCTGACATCATCTTTACATGACCCATATAGTGAATTGAATTGTCGCCCATTGAACAAGCAAACACTGGCTCGTGCTCTTCCTTGAGGTCAGGAGCGCCGAGTATTGTTTTTTCCTCATCAATATATGCAACGATATTATCAATCTCCTGCTTGCTGTAGCCGAGTACTTTTAGTGCTCGCGGTACTGTTTGGTTGACAATACTCATAGTGCCGCCGCCGACCAATTTCTTCAACTTTACCAGGCCAAGATCTGGCTCAATACCAGTGGTGTCACAGTCCATCATCAAACCAATCGTTCCAGTTGGCGCCAATACACTTGCTTGCGCGTTTCGTACGCCATACAGTGCACCCAGCTCAACTGCCTCGTCCCAAGCAGCTGCTGCGCTACTGAGTAGCTCTTCTGACACATGACTGGCGTCTATCTTGGATACTTCATCTCGGTGCATCTTTAATACTCTCAGTACACCCTCACGATCTTTATGAAAGCCAGCAAATGGCCCAACTCGCTCGGCGATCTTTGCACTGGTAGCGTAAGCATGCCCAGTCATCAACGCTGTTATAGCTGCAGCCTGCGCTCGCCCTTCTTCACTGTCATAGGGGAAACCTTGCGCCATAAGTAACGCACCGAGGTTTGCATAACCAAGACCAAGCTCACGGTAAGCTTTTGCATTCTTGGTAATACTCTCTGTTGGATATTCACTATAGCCGACCAGAATCTCTTGTGCAGTAAAGATAAGCTCCACAGTGTGCTTAAAGGACTCTATATCAAATGAACCGTCTTCATTCAGGTACTTCAATAGGTTAATTGAAGCTAGGTTACAGGCTGAGTTATCGAGGTGCATGTACTCACTGCATGGATTACTGCCATTTATACGGCCAGCGTTTGGCGTCGTGTGCCAGTTGTTGATAGTTGTATCAAACTGCATACCTGGGTCAGCACACTCCCAAGTTGCTTCTGCAATTTGCCGAAATAGTTCCTTTGCTGGAATTGTCTGCACGGCTTTTCCGGTCGTTACGGCCTTTAGCTCCCAGTCCTGATCATTTTCGACTGCTTTCATAAACTCATCTGTTACACGGACTGAGTTGTTTGCGTTTTGGTATTGGACAGAAAATGAGTCTTTGCCATCCAGGCTCATATCGAAACCAGCTTGCTCTAATGATCGAGCTTTGCGCTCCTCTATCGCTTTAGACCAGATGAATTCCTCGACATCTGGATGGTCGGAGTTAAGTATGACCATCTTGGCAGCTCGGCGAGTCTTGCCGCCACTTTTGATAGCGCCAGCTGAAGCATCAGCTCCTCGCATAAATGACAATGGGCCAGATGCGGTGCCGGCACTCTTGCCTAGACTCTCTGCTGATGAACGAATACTACTTATATTGATACCGGAACCTGAGCCGCCCTTAAATATCATGCCCTCTTCGGTATACCAGTTTAATATAGCTGGCATCGTATCCTCAACTGCGAGAATAAAGCAAGCACTTGCTTGCTGTGAACGATCAGAGGCACCGATATTAAACCAAACTGGTGAGTTAAAGGCAGCCCGCTGTGTTGCGAGTATATATTTCAGCTCTTGAGTAAAGTCCTCGACTTCTCTATCAGATACAAAATAATCTTCTTGCTGGCCATGCCGAGCAATCGTATCAACCACACGGTTTATGAGTGTCTTGAGCGAATCTTCGCGGTCATCAGTTCCAGGCGTGCCGGAAAAATACTTCTGAGACACAATATTAACGGCATTTAACGACCACGACTCCGGGAATTCAACGTCCTTTTGTTCGTAGACCGGCTTTCCGGTCATCGGATTCTTAATAATCGAGTCCCGTTTTGTCCATGTGAGCTGGTCATAACCCTCGGACTTCGGAGGCGTAAAACGCCTCTTAGTTGCTAATTTGATTGTTTGTCCCATAGTACCCTCACTTTGTGCCGTGTGTATGCTCTTCTATAGTAAAAAAGCGATAACGGCTGTTTAGTTAATATTTTTATATGTTTGTTAGAGTTGTTGTGATCGTTGTCTCTCGTATATCACAAGCAGCCCTGCCCTAGGTTCGCTCGAGCCTAGAGAATGACTGCCTGTAACGTCTACGAGAGTTTTGCTGAAGCTTTTTGTTGGTCACGAATTTGAAGTAGCTCTTTCTCGAATCCTTCGATGTCTGTGAACTTACGATATACACTCGCAAATCGCACATATGCAACCTGGTTTAGTTCGGCGAGTCGGTCCATTACCATGTCGCCGATTTTTGCAGATGGAACTTCCTGTTCACCACAAGCTTGAATTTCATGTTCAATCTGGGTAACGAGGCGTTCTAGCTGCAGGCTAGATATAGACGTTTTTTCACATGCCCGCAATAAACCTGCCAGTAGCTTCTGCCTATCAAATAGCTCACGAGTACCGTTCGACTTCACGACCGTGACAACTGGTCGTTCGATTCGTTCGTAGGTCGTGAACCGATAGCTGCACTGGACGCATTCACGGCGTCTACGGACTGCTTCACCATCGTTTACATCCCGAGACTCAATTACTTTTGTATCAGCTACCGTACATTGACTACACTTCATATGTATCTCCTGGCGCTACATTACACCTGCCGGTAAACAAGTGTAGTGAAGCATTTTATTACTCAGTTAAAGTACCGATAGCTCTAATATAATTACTATATGTAGTGCTTCTATAGCTAATCGTAACGCTATGGATAGTGTATTGCAAGTAATTTATGGTGTATTATTTACTGTCTTCTTGGTCAGCTTCATCTGTTTTTGGTTTATCTTTACGCTGTCCAAGCTTGTTTTTTGTAATACGGCGCAAGAACGACGGTTTATCAAGCTCGTCCTCGTCAATATTCTTTGCCTCACTATCACTTGCTGATTTATCGGCAGTGACCGATTTCTTTTTATCTGTCTGATTATTAGAAGTGTCGTGATCAAGTGACCAGATGTTTGGCATGGTTGTGTCGTCGCTATCGAAAGAACGGTTGCCATCTTTTGGCTTGTCTAGATCCATGTCGATATCCTTGATAGCATCATCGTCTGAAGACCGTTTTTTGTCTTCGACAGTTGAGCCAACGGCTGGGGTGCTGCTATCTGGGCTTGAACCCTCTTTGATTGCACGATTTGCAAAATAAGCAGCATCAAACCCAGTAGCCACCACAGTAATAATAATTTCTTCCTCGAGCCCTGGGTCGATCGTTGCCCCAAAAATGATGTTAGCGTCTGGGTCAGCGGCAGCTGTTATAGCCTCGGCAGCAAGATTTATCTCATGCATTGACATGTCGTTACCGCCAATAACGTTAAACAGTATGCCCCGAGCACCATCAATTGAAACTTCTAGCAGTGGTGATTCTATGGCTTGTTGAGCAGCTTCGACCGCTCGCTCCTCGCCAGTTGCTCGACCAATACCCATCAGCGCTGAACCGGCGCTACTCATAACTGCCCTCACGTCAGCAAAGTCAAGGTTAATCAATCCATGTACAGTAATAAGATCAGAGATGCCTTGGACACCTTGACGGAGTACGTCATCAGCGACCTTGAAAGCTTCAAGCAATGGTGTTTGCCTATCAATCGTTTGCAGTAACCGATCGTTTGGAATAATAATCAACGTATCAACTGCTCCACGAAGATGTTCTATGGCTGTTTCAGCGTTCTTGCGACGCTTTTCGCCTTCAAAGGCAAATGGTTTGGTGGCAAATCCAACGACAAGTGCGCCAGATTGTTTTGCTATCTCGGCTATAACGTGACCAGCTCCACTACCAGTGCCGCCGCCAGCACCAATCGTGACAAACACCATGTCAGCGCCATCAAGAGCATCTTTTATTTCGTCAGTTGACTCAAGGGCTGCCCTTTCCCCTACATCTGGGTCTGCACCAGCACCAAGACCCTTGGTCGTATCTCTACCTATATGAATTTTCTTTGTTGCTTGTGAATGATGCAGCGCTTGAGCATCAGTATTGATCGCGATGAACTCAACATTCTCTATGCCAGCTTCAATCATACGATTAATAGCTGCGCCACCAGCACCGCCGACACCAACTACTTTAATTTTTGCAAAGGTTTCAATTGCGGGAGCAACTTGTTGCATATAGATTATCCTCTAAAAACTCTATTAGATTTCTAATTGTGTAGTATACCTTAAAAGTTCATGAATCGGCAACCTCTTGCCTGCCACTACTTGGCTATGCCGTGAGCGTTGGCTAACGTTTTTTCTGCTGGCCAAAAAACCCCTCGAGAAAGCCAAAGAAACCGTTGTTTGGCTCACCGCTCTCAAGCCCATCATCTGGCCCAAGGTACATATCGAGCATCATTAATCCAACCGCACTTGCATAATCAGGGCTCGAGATAGTATCGAGTAGCCCATTTACTTGTTCAATCGAGCCGACGCGCGCCGCCAACTGCAGCTTATTCTTAGCGAATTCAGCTACACCTCGCAGATTGGCTGTTCCTCCTGTGATGACAACGCCACCGGGGAGTTTTTGTGATTTACCAACCTTCCGTAGTTCTTTTTCAACGTATTCAAATATCTCGTCCATGCGAGACTCAATGATAATTCGAACATCTGATGCGTCAAACTCAAACATCTCGTCATTGTATGTCACTTTTACGGTGTCTGTAGGCACCTCTTGCTCAATTGAGCCGTGAGCTATTTTCACTTCTTCAGCTATGTCTAGGTCTGTTTTTAGCCCAATCGCTAGGTCATTTGTAATATGTACGCCACCCATTGGTATGACAGCGACGTGCTGAATCTCTCCGTCTTCAATAACAGTAAAGCCGATGGTGCCGGCACCGATATCAAGTACCAATGTCCCAGCTTCTCGTTGTTGTCGATTCAGAGTAGCCTCTGCTGATGCGAGACTAGATAGTGTATAGCGATTTGGGTGTATACGTGCAGACTGAAGAGTCTCATTTAAGTTTTTGATATTCGGTGTTGTAGCAGTTACAATATGCGTATCTACCTCTAGACGAACTCCCTGCATACCAACTGGGTCCTTGATATTATCCTGACCATCAACACGGTAGTTCTTCGAAAAAACCTGAACAATTTCTCGGTTCGGTGGCATCTGTATCGTAGCAGCCGCCTCCTCGGCACGTGTACGATCTGCCGGGCTAATTTCTTTATTGGCGGTACTGATCGCTACGACACCCCGTGAGTTCAACCCCTGTATATGAGAGCCATTTACATTGATAGTCGCTGTAGTAATTGACGTGCCAGTAACCCGCTCTGCTTCTGTAACCGCTTTGATAACCGCTTCTGCCACCTCATCAATATGCGTTATCACCCCTTTACGCATACCACTATTGTCTGCAGAACCATGTCCTACGACTGATAATTTGGCTGGGTCGTTTTGGTCTTGGATACCAACAATACAGCGAACTTTTTGTGTACCGATGTCGATACCACAGTAGTATGTCGGCGATTGGTCGCGCATACCTGTCAGTATAGCGCTAACCCTTATCAGTAGCAATAAGAAATATTAGGCAATCGTTGTCAACACTTCTGCGCCAGCTTGCGTTATGAGCACCGTATGCTCAAAATGAGCTGAGCGAGAACCGTCTCGTGTTCGTACCGTCCAGCCATCACCATCAACAACCACTTGATGGTCGCCAATGGTCGCCATTGGTTCAATAGCTATGGTCATGCCAGCATCCAGCCGAGGACCGGTGTTTGGCTTGCCGTAATTAGGAATGTTTGGGTCTTCGTGCACATGATGGCCAACACCATGACCAACCAGCTCACGCACAATACCATAGCCAGCCTTATCAAGTACTCGCTGCACTGCAGATGCGATATCGCCAACCCGGACGCCGTCTTTAAGCTGACCAATGCCAGCATGTAGAGACTTCTGAGTTATCCGCAGCAAATCAACATCTTCTGACCGAGCGTTACCAACGATAACACTTATCGCTGCATCTGTAATCATATCCTTGTATACAACGCCGAAGTCCATACTGATGATGTCACCATCTTTCAATGTATAATTTCGGCTGGGAATTCCATGTACGACCTCATCATTCACAGAGACACAAAGTGGCTCAGGAAATCCTTGATAGTTCAGAAAAGCCGGCGTACCGCCAAGTTTCTTAAGTTCAGCGCCGGCCTCATCTGAAATCGTTTGTGTTGTCATGCCTACATCGACATAGTTTTTGAGGTGCTGGAGAACAATTGCCAACATCTTGCCGCTCTCGCGCATTGCTGCAATTTCAGCGTCAGTTTTTACCTTTGTATACATATTTTACTGACCCTCACTTTGGACAATCTTTAAGACGTCTTGGTGGACTTCCTCTTTTGAGCGTTCGGCGTCCACTTCTTTTACGTTTATACCTTCGCTGACAAATGTCGTGAGAATTGGCTTGATGTTCTGTTCGTATTCATGGAGGCGTTCATCAATCGCTTCTTTATGGTCATCTGTGCGGCCCCTATTGAGCAAACGTTGCTCGACTACTTCTTTACTAGCCGTTAGGTGGATAACGACTGATATATAGGTCTCTTCATTCGATACAAGATCAAGTAACCACTGAGCCTGTCCGGTTGTACGCGGGAAACCGTCGAGCACGAACTCCTGCCGTGTATCCACCATGGCGAATATTTTGTGTACAACAGCAATAATCTCATCGTCCTCAAGCAGCTTCCCTTCCAGCATATGTTTTCTGCGCTCACCCGATATAACCATACGCAAAAACTCGCCAGTAGATAACCATGGATAGCCACAGGTGTCAGCCAACAATTTACCCTGAAGACTTTTACCCGACCCGGCTACTCCGGTAAATATGATCATGTATTTATACGCTCCTTGACCAACCGCGCAACAAGAGAACCGTCCGCGCCAGGACCGGCTTGCGCTTTTATTTTGCCGATGATCTCGCCCATATCCCGCATGGAAAGTTCGTTATAGCTCTCACAGGCTTTTTCTACCATGGCCTTGAGCTCCTCTTCAGAGACTTGCTCTGGTAAATAACCATCAATGATAACTTTCTCGGCTTGCTCTGCCTCAGCTTGTTCATGATTACCGGATTGCTGGTAAGCGTCAATGCTTTCTTGTCGCTTTTTTGCTTCTTTCGCAAGTACTGCTACCGCCTTTTCATCGCTCAAACCGTCTTCTCTGTTCGATCCAGCCACTTCTGCATACAAAATTGCACTTTTCAGCCCGCGGATTGTCTCTGCCCGGGCTTTATCCCCGGCGAGCATAGCTTGCTTCAAATCGGTGTTTAGCTTTTCTTTTATACTCATACTTGTTTTAAGTCTAGCAAAGATGGCTTAATTTACCACTACGAGCAGAGCTTACGTAGGTGAATACATGCAAACAACCTGTGCATATAGTGATGCGCAGGTTGTTTATCATCCTTGAGACTATCCTAAACACAAAAACTGAGCTGCTTAGCGCTGGCCGAGCTTCATACGCTTTACCTTGAGCGACTTGCGCTCTTGGCGCTGAATAGCTTTAGTCCTTCGGTCTCGCTTACTGATTGGCTTCGTGAAGTATTGCGCATTCTTTGCATTAGCAATAGTGCCTGACTGCTGAACCTTTCGAGTAAAGCGACGGATCATGTTCTCTACGGACTCTTTAGAGTCTTTTCTTGTGACTTGTACCATAACTTTGTGTATTCTAGCGAAGGTGCTGACTTTTTGCAACACCTTTGAGCAAGCTATTGCCTATTCTGCTGTTTCTTCTGGTTGATTCGTTGGGCTTTTAGCACGATACTCTGCAACTCTTTAAAGATAGCAAAGTGTTTGTTGGTGTGATAAACCTTGGTGTTGCCTTGCTTTTCCGATGTCAAAAAGCCAACTTTTTCTAAACGCTTCAGTTCTCGCTGGATGTTTCCGGCGTCTTCCTTGATAAGTTTTGCTAAGCCACGGACATGCGTCTTGAAGTCTGGGTACTTAGCGTACACCACTATGATTTTCCGTCTGACTCGTGAAGTTATAAATACGTCTAACATAAGCTTTCATTGTTATTCGAACAACGTAACAACGTGTAGTATACGATACTCCTCTTGGCTTTTCAAGCCATTGTGTGACTATCGCGTATACTAACACATAGTATGTATTACTACGATATCTTAGTCGCCGATATAAGTTATAAGGGAGTCGCCCTATTAACTTACTCCTGCGTGCAGCTATTGGAACCGAGGCAATTGGTCGGTCTACGACTGCGTAATAAATTGACTACTGGCATAGTGATAGCCAAGACAACCAAGCCAGATGGTATCAAGGTAAAACCGCTGGAGCGAGTTATCACGCAGGAGCAATTACCAACTTGGTATATCCCGTTGATTGAATGGATGAGCAACTATTACCCTGCGTCTCGTAGCGAAGTTGCCAACACTGCTATACCAAGTAGCCTGCGTACATATAAACCAACCGATAAAAAAGCTCAGGCGCTTCAACCAACCACGCTAAACAAACTACCAAAACATATTGATCCACCCTTAACACCACTGCAGAAAACAGCCATTCAATCAATAAGGGAGGCGAGGCAAGGCTCTGTATTGCTACATGGCGTCACTGGATCTGGTAAAACACGCATCTACATAGAGTTGATTCAAGAAACCTTGAGCTCTGGTAAATCAGCATTTGTTTTAACGCCAGAAATAAGCCTGACACCACAGCTGCAGAAAAACATCGAGGAGTATTTCGGTAACCGAGTATTTGTAACCCATTCGGGCTTAAGTAGCGCCAAGCGTAGAGATATTTGGCTACGTATACTGAAGCAAACCGAGCCAATAATCGTTATTGGTCCACGCTCAGCCTTATTTGCTCCAGTGCTAAACATCGGACTCATTATCATCGACGAGGCACACGACCTTTCTTACAAACAAGATCAGATACCGCACTATCACACCAGTCGAGTCGCTGCTACGCTAGCAAGACAAACAAAGGCAAAACTCATACTCGGTACGGCGACACCATCGGTGGTAGACTATTTCACCTTCTCCTCAAAAAACTTGCCCATCATAACGCTCGACAAACAAGCAATAGAGCAAACGCACAGCACGAGCAAGCAAATTATTCGCCTTGATGAGCGTTCATTATTTTCAGCCTCTAGCTGGATATCAGATCCGGTACTTGCAGCCATCAAAGCTGCTATGCAGCGAGGTGAGCAATCTTTGATTTACCTGAACCGCCGAGGGACAGCGCGGTTGGTTGTATGCCAAGCCTGTGATTGGCAAGCTACCTGTCCAGTGTGTGACATGAACTACGTCTACCATGGTGATAGCCACAGCTTGCGCTGCCATAGTTGCGGGACTAATCGTAAAGCCTACACATCATGCCCTGAATGTAGTAGCAACGACATCATATTACGTAGCGCGGGCACCAAAATGATCCAAGAAGAACTCGGTCGCCTGCTACCTGATGCGCGAATTGCTCGCTTTGACACCGACAACAACCCTGAGGAATCTATGCAGCATATGTATAAACAGCTACATGAAGGCACGGTAGACGTTGCCATCGGCACACAAACTATCGGAAAAGGGCTGGATCTACCAAAACTGTGCGTGGTTGCCATACTGCAGGCAGACAGTTCTCTGGCTCTACCCGATTACGTTGCTGAGGAGGAGTTGTTCCAGCACATTCATCAATTAATTGGCCGAATTGGTCGTGGACATCGGGCTGGCCAAGCTTATATCCAAACTCGTCAGCCCGACCACCCAGTCATCGCTTCAGCAATTTCTGGTGACTACAAGGAGTTTTACGAAGCCGAACTAAAGAAGCGCCGACAGCACTTGTTCCCACCGTATGCCCACCTGCTTAAAGTACAAGTCGATTATTCTAACAGAGATGGGTCGCGTAAGTTGCTTGAGGAAATAAAAAACACAACACTCCAAAAACACCCGAACGTCAGCATACTTGGACCAGCTCCAGCCTATAAAGAAAAGGTGGGAACATCCTACCGCTGGCAGCTCATCATCAAGGCAAAACAACGAGAAACACTGGTTGACATCGCACGACATCTACCACAAAAATGTCGTTTTGATATTGACCCCTCCCGAATGCTTTAGTTGCATCTGATATACTAATGAACGATTATGGCAGACAAAAACAACATCGTAACTTTGCCGCACGCTGGGTTACGCAAGAAATCCACCCGAGTTGGTATTATCACAGAAGATGTGCGGCAGATCATAGATGACATGGAGCAATCAACTCTCGACTGGGAAGGCAGCCGCCAGCACGAGCTTGGGGTTGCGTTAGCTGCCGTGCAGATAGATGTTCATATGCGCATTGTTATCATCCGTAGTAGTTTTGAGGATAAAGCTGATAGAACCTTTCAGCACTTTATTAATCCGGAGATCACCAAGCGAGAAGGTAACCTAGTAGAAGATTATGAAGGTTGCCTAAGTGTCAAGGATATATACGGCATGGTGCCACGGTATGAAAAAGTTAAGATTAAGGCAATGGATTTAGACGGCAACGCTGTTCGTGTAACGGCCGAGGGCTTTTTAGCCCGCGTCTTTCAACACGAAATCGACCACACGACTGGTACACTGTTTATTGATCACATTAAAGACAGCCAGGAGTCATTCTTCCGGCTAACTGATGAGGGGAAACTAGAAAAACTCGATTATGAAAAAGATATCCGAAACAATCGTATTCTTTGGTAGTGGACCTGTGGCAGCTAGGAGTCTTGAGCTTTTAGCCGAAGATTTCACGATAGAAGCAGTAATCACTAAACCGAAGCCAACTCACCATAAAGGAGACTACCCTGTTCTCCCGGTGGCAGAAAAGTACAACCTGCAGACACACACAGCAGGCTCAAAACTAGCTTTGTCTGAACTATTTGCTCAAACCTCTTTTCGCTCTCGGATTGGCTTAGTAATTGATTATGGGGTTATTATCCAGCCAGACGTTATTGATTCATTTCCGCTCGGCATTCTCAATAGCCACTTTTCGCTTCTGCCGCAATGGCGTGGCGCTGACCCGCTCAGCTTCGCGATCCTCTCTGGGCAGGAGCAAACTGGCGTTAGCCTCATGCGCATTGATGAGAAGATGGACGAAGGCCCACTGCTCGCTCAAGCAACCTATGATATTCCAGATAAAATGACAACACCAGCACTTACTGATGCACTTATAGAGCTCAGCCATTACACGCTACATGAAATAATCCCACTCTACCTCAACGGAGAAATTGAAGCGATACCACAAGAGATAGGCTCTGTTGCCAGCGAGCCAGTCATTAGCTATTCCAGAAAGTTACAAAAATCAGACGGCATCATAGACTGGCGAAAGCCAGCTGAGATGTTAGAGCGCGAGATTCGTGCCTATATAGATTGGCCGAAGAGCCGAAGCACTGTTGCAGGCAAAGACGTCATCATAACCGATGCTGACGTCATCTCTAGCTCAGGTGAGCCGGGAGATATCAATATTATCGATAAACAACTGATTGTGTATTGTGGCAGTGGCGCGCTACGAATAAACAAGCTCAAGCCAAGTGGCAAAAAAGAAATGGCCGCCCAAGCATTCTTGGCCGGCCATGACATTGCCTAATATACGGTTGTTATTCTTGTTGCTTGCCGTTCTCTGATTGCGCTGCTGCGACAATCTGATCAGAAGAAGCTTTTATTTCTTGTTTAAGCCCATCAAGCTCACTTGCAACCACCTGTTTATAATCCGGGAAATTAGTTTCAAGCCATTTTAGAGCACCATCTTGATCATCTTTATTGACGTAACTTTCGAACTCATCAAGTTGTTCATCGCTCATTTTATCTGCTAGCTTTACACCGACACGCATTTCTAGTGTCTCGTAAATATGCGCGAGCATCTTGTTTTTTTCTTCTGTAGGTAGTTCTCCGAGACCGAGCTCTATAAGTAAGTTTTCGTCTAGTTTGAACATGATGATGGCGCCCCTTACGTTTATTTATTATATTGTAGCGAATTTATGTTATTTTTAAAGTTTACCAATACTTTTTAGATACTCTTCAAGCGCAGATTGTGCAGTAGAAGGCAGTTCAAACGTACCAGCATCGGCTATACGAATGTCAGTACCATATGTGTAGGTACCTTCTGCGCCGATAAGATGCTGCTTTATTGCTTCATATGCTTGCTCGGCTTCGTGGGCATCAAGGCCGTACTGATCACGAATGGTAGAAATAAAGCCGTCACCTTGATCTACGTTCAATACTTCTGTTTGTAGGGCCGGGCCATCACTAGCTACTTCAGGGGATGGCTCGTTACCAGTTTGCTCACCATAATTACTTCCATCAAGCTCTGTACCAGTTTCTCCGTCTAGGCCTGAGTCGAATCCTGGGGACTCACCCCAGCTGCCTTCACCGCTACTCAGAGAGTCGCTCGGATCAGGCAAGGCATGGCTCGAGCCAGGCAAACGGCTGGCTTCTTCACCCATGTAATCACCCGGGTTCGCAAAATCATATACATCTGACCCTTCATTGAGGACGTCGGGCGTGTCGATGCCTTTATACACTGCGTAACCAATTGCTGCGACCGCCACAGCACCAATACCTATAGCAATCGCACCCCGTCGCCTGTTGATGTGCTCTTGATACTGATCAGCATTACGCAAACGGTTACCAACGGCAAGGAATGCCTTACCTGCAGCAAGATTGGTGGTATCGCGAATAGCGTCTTTTAGTCTACGAATACGCCCTCGGAGCGTTTTGCCTTGCTCCTCTGCTATTTGAGCTTCTATCGCTTGTTGCTCAGCTTCAAGTGCCTTCTCTTCAAGTTTAATTTCTCGGAGAGCTCGTAGATTTTCCATGCGCCCTAAAGCCGCCTTACGCTCATCACTACTGAAAAATGCTTTATCAGCTTCGGCTGCATCAGCGGCTGTCTTCTCTTCAGCTGTTGGCTCTTCG
>Ga0306869_1000486_pt1 | contig 18293 bp, 18 predicted proteins | sample AntRauTorckE6833_FD_190421 | JGI IMG/M metagenome (GOLD analysis project Ga0306869, IMG submission 190421) | Saline lake microbial communities from Rauer Islands, Antarctica - Metagenome Torckler E6 #833 (v2) (version 2) | ecosystem: Environmental > Aquatic > Non-marine Saline and Alkaline >... | reverse complement strand
ATAATTGGTTCATATGGTTGGGCGGGCAGAATGACCGATAAACTGCTTGATTTAATGCCTAATTTAAAGCTTGAGCTCTATGATCCTGTAATTGCTAAAGGACACGGTAACAGAGAAGATTACCAGGAAATTGATAGACTGGTTGGCGAAATAAAAAGTGATTTAGATGCTTTAGAAGATTTAGAAAAGTAATTTGCATTTCTCAAATTAAAACTTTATAGTTAATTTCTAAATTCTAAGATTAGACCAGAAAAACAAACAATAAAGTGTGTTCTTAGTTTCCCTAAAGGATGACCTAAAGATCAGGCCCTGGTTAGCGGCAGTTAGTTATCGGATAAATTTGAAATTTGAAATTTGGAATTAGAAGGAAAAAAGAGGAGCATAAAAAAAATGAAGAAAAAATTAACTTTAGTTGTAATTGCTATTTTGTCAATTTTTGTACTGGCAGCATGTTCTGGAGCTGGTGAACAGGAAGCAAAGTCGGAGCCGGAAGCAGCAGATACAATAACCACGGCCTCTATTGTAGATGAAGAAGAGGTATTTAGAAATGCTATCAGTGCTGATGGAAATTGGATTATAGCGACTCTTAATGATCTAACTTTTGAAGAAGAAATAGTTGTTGAAGGAACATTTCATGATGGCGGTAATTCGGAAAATGAAGTTTATCGTAAAATAGCAGCTTATGCTCAGGATGATGATTATAATGTAACAGATAGATATAGAATTAAAGCACCACAGATGATTATTAAAAGTCCTAATACAAGATATCAGGCAGGAATTTTTGAAGGAAATATTATTGTAGAAGCAGATGGTTTTACACTCTATAATGCAACAGTCGAAGGTAATATTTATTTTGCCAGTGAAGAATATCAAGAATCAGCAGAAATAACTGAGGATAGTGAAGTTACTGGTGATATAGGGCTTCGAAATTAGAAAAGCTCAAAAAATCCCTGATGCCTGCAAAGTGCATTAGGGATTTTTGTAATTATATAATTATCAGTGATTATATTTATGATATTGAAGAACAGATTGATGAGTTGGTATCTTTTCTATATTAATGCTTTTGATCATCGGAATTGAATACTGGTTATTTAAAAGGAATGACTGGATTTAATTTGCTCTATACTCAAAATTAGAGTAATTGCTTTATAATTCAGAATTTTTAGCTTGTAAAATCCTTATCAATATATTATACTTAGTTCAACTTGAACGCGGACAATTAACATCTAAGTTTAAAAAGGAGGCTGAAAAATGGAGTTAAATGAAAAGCAGATTAAATTATGTGAAGAAAACAGTGAAGATTTTTCTGATTTAAAGGCTTTATTTATCAACTGTACACTTAAAAAGTCACCACAAACTTCAAACACCAGGGGCCTAATGGATGTTGCAAAGGCCATTATGGAAAGAAATGAGGTTGAGGTTGAAGTACTGAGAGCGGTTGATTATGATATTGTTCCAGGTGTCTGGCCTGATATGACAAAAAAAGGACTGGAAAAAGATGACTGGCCTCAGATATTTAAAAAAGTTATGAAAGCAGATATTTTAATCTTAGGCACCCCAATCTGGCTCGGAGAAAAATCTTCAGTCTGTCAGCGGGTAATAGAGAGATTATATGGACAGTCGGGAGAACTTAATGATAAAGGTCAGTATGCTTATTATGGACGAGCAGGAGGCTGTATTGTAACTGGAAATGAAGATGGAATTAAACACTGTGGGATGGGGATTCTCTATTCTCTACAGCATCTCGGTTTTACAATTCCCCCGCAGGCAGATGCAGGTTGGATTGGAGCAGCTGGACCAGGTCCTTCCTATTTAGATGATAATTCTGGTGGTCCTGAAAATGATTTTACTCAGAGAAATACAACCTTTATGACCTGGAATTTAATGCATTTGGCCAAAATGCTTAAAGAAAATGATGGAATCACTGCTCACGGCAATCAGCGCAGTGCCTGGGATGAAGGCTGTAGTTTTGATCACCCAAATCCAGAGTATAGATAATAGTTAAGAAGTCTTTAAAGGAGGTCAAAATGTTAAGAAACAAATATATATATATTCTCATAACTATTGTTTTATTTTTAAGCTTTTTAACTAATCCAGCAGCTGCTCAGGATGAAAGTCTTAATATTGCTATTCCGGGCAGAGCGCAGACCCTTGATCCAGCTTATCTGCAGCGGGTGTTATCTGACTGGCCGGTAATGAATTCAATTTTTAATGGACTTGTTAAATATGAGCCGGGAACATTTGATGTAGCAGCTGATTTAGCAGAAGAGTGGGAAATCTCTAAAGATGATACAGAAATTACTTTTAAGCTGAAAGAAGGAGTTCAATTCCATAAAGATTACGGAGAATTTACTGCTGAGGATGTTAAATTTTCTTTTGAAAGAATAATTGCAGAAGATGCAAACTCTCCTGAAGCACAGTCATTTAGCAACTTAGAAAGAGTAGAGATTGTAGATAAGTATACAGTTAAATTGATCTTAAGTCAGCCAATGGGAAGGCTTTTTACTTCAACCCTACCCTTTAATGCCGGTTTAATTGTCAGTAAAAAGGCAGTTGAAGAGATGGGGAGAGAAGAATTTGCCAGCAATCCTATTGGTACAGGACCTTATGTATTTGAAGAATGGGATGTCAACAATAATATTACACTTAGCAAAAATGAAAATTATTTTGAGGCAGAGGCAGAATATGAAGAAATAGTATTTATGCCGATGTCTGATCCTACATCACAGGAGCTGGCTTTACAGTCTGGAGAAATTGATATTGGACAGCTTACCCTTGATAATTTTGATCAAATAAGCCAGATGGATGAGTTTGAAGCTGAAATCTATCCTGATCTTGCAATTCAGTATGTGGCTTTTAATACTGAGCGTGAGCCCTTAAATAACAAGAAATTAAGAGAAGTCTTAAGATATATAATCAATCCAGAAGAAATTATGATCGGTGCTTTTGCCGGCAAGGCAGAGAGAGCATATTCTATTTTGCTTGAGGATATGACAGGTTACTGGAAGGCTCCTGCCTTTAAGCTGGAAGAAGTCATAGAAGATTATGTCTGGGATTTACTGGCAGAGGCTGGCTATCCAGAAGGAGAAGGTCTTGAGCTAGAATATGTAACTGATGCCACAGAAGAAAGAAGATTGATTGGAGCTTTAATTCAGGATCAACTATCACGCTTTAATATTGACTTAAATATTGAAGCCCTGGAAGTTGGCCCCAAAATAGATCGCTGGCAGGATGGCAGTTATGATATAACCTATGCCAGATTTACCAATACTGTTGACCCGGGTTATAATTTCCAGTGGAATTTAACTGATCAGATTGGGAAATGGAATTTATTCCACTGGTCAAATAAAGAATATGATAGACTCTGGCAGGAAGCTGAAACTACTCTAGATAGCGACAAACGTGCTGATAATTACGAGAAAATGCAAAAGCTGATGAATGACGATTTGATTGGAATCTGGGTTACTCATGGAGTTAAAACACCTGCCTGGACTACTGAAGTCGAGCCTGCTTTTTCTCCTGATGGAGTAGTTTTACCCTGGTTAATCACTAAAAATGATTAATATAAATTATAAGAATACTAATTAGCTCTTTAGTACTATATAACCTGAATCTGGATTTGAATATTTAGGTTCAGGTTTTATCCAATATATCTTCTTTGAAGTCCAAAATAATTTTTAATAAAGCCAAAAAAGCTTTATTCTTTGAAATTTAAAAGCTGGAGGATTATTATATGTTTATTTATATCACAAAACGCCTCTTATGGGTGATCCCAACTATTCTTACAGTGTTATTAATTTTATTCAGCCTGAGTTACTTGCTGCCAGGAGATCCAGCAGATATTATTCTTGGCCAGAGAGCCACTCCGGAAATGGCAGAGGAACTTGAGAGCCGCCTCGGACTCGATAAACCCTGGTATCAAAGTTATCTTATTTATTTACAAAATATTATTAAAGGAGATCTTGGCACCTCAATTTTTAGAGACCGTTCGGTTTTGAAAGTAATTTTAAAAGTTCTGCCCTATACAGTGATTTTAACTCTTTCAGGGATGGGGCTAGCTGTTTTTAATGGAATTTCCATTGGTCTGCTTGCCGCGAATTATAATAACAGTTATTTGGAAAAAATTTTAACTCTTTTTTCTTTTATCACAGCTTCAACACCGACCTATATTGCCGGAGTATTATTGATTCTTATTTTTTCAGTTAATTTTAATCTATTACCTTCAATTGGGATCGGTGATGGTGGAATTTTAAGTACTCTCCACCACTTAATTGGACCGGCACTTGCACTTTCAGTTGGCTGGACAGGTTATATTGCCCGCTTAACCAGAAGCTCTATGCTGGAAACCCTGGATCAGGAGTTTATTCAGACTGAAAAATCATTTGGTATTCCCCGTTATTATATTCTCTATAAATATGCTTTAAAAAAGGCGATAAAACCGATCATTGCTGTAATTGGTCTTGGTATAGGCAGGCTGCTGGGGGGAGCGGTTTTTGTGGAGGTAATCTTCAATCGTCCAGGATTAGGCAGATTGATTGTTGATTCGGTTAATGAGCGTGACCTTCCCTTAGTTAGAGGAGGAGTTTTAGTTGCTGCACTTTTATTTGTAATTGCAAATTTAATTGCAGATATCTCATATGCTTATTTTGATCCCAGAATAAAACAAAAATAAAATCAGCTGGAGGTTTGACATGTTTAAGAGTCAGAAATTTTTTCGCTTCAAAAAAAAGATTATTAGAGTAATAAAAATAATGAAAAATGATTATAAAGCTTATCTAGGTGGATTAATTATCATGCTGATTTTAATTTCAGCCATTTTTGCTCCCTTTATTGTCCCTGCTGATCCTTATAAAACTAATGTAACTAAAAGATTAGAAGGGCCGAGTTTGGAAAATTTCATGGGTACTGACAGCCTGGGAAGAGATATTTTAAGCCGTTTAATTTATGCTGCTCGTCCAGCTGTTTTAGTTGCTTTTGGTGGAATAATTATTTCAGTCATTATTGGAATAATTCTGGGGCTTTTAGCAGCTTATGTCGGTGGTATACTGGGAAGTATAATCTTATTCATTTTTGACGTGATACGAGCTTTTCCTCCTATAATTTTAATTTTAGTTTTACTTTCTATTATCGGACCTTCACTTTTAAGTGTAATAGTTATTCTTGGAGTTACAATTATGCCCCGTTATGGAAGAGTGGTTAGAGCAGAAACTCTTTCCGAAAAAGAAGAAGACTTTGTTGAGGCAGCAAGATCACTGGGAGCAGATAACTCCCGCATAATTTTTAAACATATTCTGCCCAATATATTTGCCTCAGTTCTTGTTCTTAGTGGAATGGACATGGCTTCAATGATAATGTGGGAAGCAGGACTCTCCTTTTTAGGTTTAGGATTACAGCCGCCTTTGAGCAGCTGGGGAGTAATGCTGCAGGAGTCATATCAGTATATTCAGACTGCTCCTTTAATGATAGTCTGGCCCGCCCTGGCAATTATGCTGACCATGTTTGGGTTTTCGACCTTTGCTGAGAGTCTGCGGGTGGCTTTAAACCCAAAATTGAATCAGGAGGTATAAAGTCTTATGCAGGATAAAATATTGAAGATAAATGATTTAGCAGTTGAATATAAAAATAAAGGCAGCTATTTACGGGTGCTGGAGGATATAAATCTGGAACTTGAAAGTGGTGAGATACTGGCTCTGGTAGGAGAAAGCGGCTCCGGAAAGTCTACTTTAGGAAAAACAATTTTAAGATTACTGCCGGATTCAGCCAGGATAAAAAGCGGCAGTATAATCTTTAAGGGTGAAGATATCTGCAATTTATCCGAAAAAGATTTCAATGATCAGATTCGGGGACAGGAAATAGCGATGGTTTTTCAGAATCCCCAAAATGCCCTTAATCCAGTCTTTAAAGTGGGCACTCAAATCCTTGATGTTTTATATTTTAAGTCAAAAAAGCAGAAAAAACGTAAGGAACTTAAAAAAGAGGCAGTTGAAATTTTAAAAAAAGTAGGTATTTCAGATCCGGAATACAGATTTGACGAATATCCACATCAATTTAGTGGGGGAATGAAACAGCGGGTAATGCTGGCCATGGCCTTTATTTCAAATCCATCTCTTTTAATTGCAGATGAGCCAACAACAGCTCTTGACCTGACAGTGGAGGCTCAAATTTTAAACTTATTATCTAATCTGGTAGAGGAATACAAAACCTCTATACTTTATATTAGCCATGATCTGGGAGCTGTTGCCGGCTTAAGTGACAGGATAGCTGTTATGTATGCCGGGCGGATAGTTGAAGTTGCTGCTACCAAAGAATTATTTGCTGAGCCCAATCATCCCTATACAGAGGCCCTTTTAAAATGTCTGCCGGATTATAAAAAAACAGAAGAGCTGCAGACTATTCCCGGACAGGTTCCTGATCTCGGTAATTATTCTACAGGATGTAAATTTCATTCCCGCTGCAGTTATAGTTTTGAACGCTGTCGGAAAGAGGAGCCGCATTTAAAAGAAATAGGATCCAATCATTTTTCAGCCTGTTTTTTAAATGATAGTTAAGGAGATAAAAAAATGGCTTTAGTTGAGGTTAAAAATTTAAAAAAATATTTTGTAAATAATGATGGTTTTCTTTATAAAATAGCCAATAAAGGCCCAATTAATGTTAAGGCAGTTGATGATGTAAGCTTTAAGATAGAAAAAGAAGATACCTTGGCTGTAGTAGGGGAGAGCGGCTGTGGCAAGACAACTGTGGCCCGCTCTGTTCTAAGATTAATCGAACCGACAGCTGGAGAAATACTTTATAGAGGAAAGTTAATAAATGATTTTAATAAAAAGGAATTGAAAGATTTTAGATCAGATGCACAGATGATTCTTCAGGATCCCAGATCTTCTTTAAACCCTCGTTTTATTGTAGAAGAGATTGTTTCGGAACCATTATATATTCATGATAAAATTAAGGACGATTTTAATTTATTAGATCGAGTCTGGGAGCTGCTGGATATGGTTGGTCTCTCTAAAAGGTATTCCGAACTTTTTCCCCATGAATTGAGTGGTGGTCAGGCCCGAAGAGTGGGGATTGCCAGAGCCCTTGCTTTACAGCCTGAATTTATAGTCTGTGATGAACCAACTTCTGGTCTTGATATTTCAATCATGTCTGCTATTTTAAATCTAATGAAAAATCTGCAGCAGGAATATCAGCTGACCTATCTCTGGATTTCTCATAATTTACATGAGGTAAGATATATCAGTAATAAAGTTGCAGTAATGTATCTTGGTAAAATAGTTGAAATTACAGATACTGATACAATTTTCAATAATTCTGTCCATCCTTATACAGAAGCCTTATTTTCTTCTTTAAGAGGAATTAATGATGACTGGAATTATAAAGATCGGGAGATAATACAGGGAGAGGTGCCTAGTCCAATCAATCCACCTTCTGGCTGCAGTTTTCATCCCCGCTGTAAATATAGTTTTGATAAATGCAAAAAGATAGAACCAGAACTCAAAGCAGTCGAGGCAGGTCATTTAACTTCCTGTCACTTATACAATTAGTCTTAAAGTTAAAAAGGAGAAATTTAAAATATATGAAAACTTCAAGAAAAACGGATTATGCAATACATGCCTTAATGATTCTGGCAAGAAATAAAAAGGAAGAACTCTCAGTTAAAGAGCTGGCAGATATAGAAAATGTATCACCATCTTATCTGGCAAAAGTTATGCAGAAATTATCAGTAAATGGAATTGTCAGTTCTACTGAAGGGAAAAAAGGGGGATATTCTTTAAGTAGAGATGCTGAGGAGATTAACCTTGCTCAAATAATGGAGCTTTTTGAAGCAAAAGAAAATGTGTTTGAATGTGTAGATGAAATTCGCGGCTGTAAAATTAAGGATAGGTGTAAGGTTCATCGGGTATTTGCTCAGGCTTATCAAAAAATGATGGTTAAACTTGAGCAAACAACTATCAAAGATATTATTAATCCTGAAATAAAAAAGTAAAAGGAGTTGACTGAGATGAGTAATGTAAATATCGAAATTTATACAAAAGTCTGGTGTCCATACTGTAGACGAGCAAAGGCAATGTTAAAAAGTTTGGGTCTTGAATATACTGATTATGATATAACAGATAATGACGAATTATATCAGGAAATGGTAGAGCGAAGCGGTGAAAAATCATTTCCGCAAATATTTTTCAATGATCAAAAAATTGGTGGTTATGATGATTTAATTGAAAAAGTAAGTTCTGGTCAGCTTGATGAGATGACTGAATTTGAAAGACCAAACTGTAGTGAAAAAGACTGGGATGTGGCTGTGATTGGAGCTGGACCGGCTGGAATGACAGCAGCAGTTTATGCAGCCCGGAAAGGTTTAAAAGTTCTTTTGGTAGCCAGAGATATCGGAGGTCAAGTATTAGAAACGGACACCATCGATAATTATCTACCTGAATATGGGACTTCTGGACCTGATTTAATACAGGACTTTTTAAAACATCTGCGTAATTATGAGATAGATACTCTTTTTGGAGAAGAAATTATGGATATTAGGCACGAAGAAAAGGGACATACTATAATTACCAAAAGCAAAAAAGAAATTGAAACCAAAGCTGTTATCATTGCTGCCGGCAGTAAGAAAAGACACCTTGGAGTTTCAGGAGAAAGTCAGTTAAAGGATAAGGGTGTTAGTTACTGTGCTACCTGTGATGGCTTTTTATATGAAAATCAGCCGGTGGCCATTGTTGGCGGCGGTAATTCCGGTCTGGAAGCAGCTCTGGATATGGCCAAAATTGCGACTGAAGTCTATTTAATCATCAGGGGAGAGCAGCTTTCAGGTGATAAAAGCCTGCAGGATAAAGTTAATAAATCAGATAAAATAGAGGTCTGCAAATCATATCAGACAACTGAAATAAATGGCGATAAAAAAGTTGAATCGATAAAAATTAAAAATCTAAACACTGGTAAAGAACGTGATCTTGCTGTTGAGGGAGTTTTTATAGAAATTGGCGTAATACCTAATACAGGCTTTATCTGTGAGGCGTTAGAAACAAGTGAGAATAATGAGATTATTATAGATGAAGATAATCAGACAAGTATTAAAGGCATTTTTGCTGCTGGAGATATAACAAATATTAAAGATAAACAGATAGTGATTTCTGCAGCAGAAGGTGCCAAAGCAGCTTTAAGAGTTAATGAGTATTTAAGTTAAAGAGGAGAAAATCAGAATGGCCTGGATAGACATGGTAGATGGAAAAAAGGCAGAAGGAAAATTAGCTAAACTTTATAATAAATTGACTCGGTCTGGCAAAAATGAGGTGGCACATGTTTTAAAAGTACAGTCTCTTAATCCAGATCTTTTAAAGGATCATCTAAATATTTATAAAACAATAATGTTTTCCAGATCAAATCTTTCCCGCATGCAGCGAGAAATGATAGCAACAGTGGTTTCTAATATTAATGAATGCCATTACTGAATAACTCATCATGGAGCGGCGCTCCAAAAGTTGATCAGAGATGATGAGAAGGCAGAAAAGATTTTAAGTGGTATTCTGACTGATTATAAAACTGCAGCAATTAGTGAAAAAGAAAAAGCAATGCTGGATTATGCGGTTAAGCTGACTGAAAAACCGGCAGCAGTCAAAAAAGAGGATCTTGATAAATTAAGAGATTTTGATCTGGGGGATAGAGATATCCTGGATTTAAATCAGGTTGTTGCTTACTTTAATTATGTAAATAGAACAGCAGATGGTCTGGGTATAGAATTGGAAGCTGAACATAAATAAGAGATTATACTGTGCGGACAGAGCCCAGACAATTATTGATAATTTGTAAATTAATCAAATAGGAGGAGTGGTAAATTGATCTTAGGTATAAGCGGCAGTAGTAGAGCTAATGGTACCACTTCAGATGTGATTAAATATATTTTAGAGCAGTCAGGTCAGGAATATGAGTATGTTTCTCTGGCCGGTAAAAAAATCAATGGCTGTATCGGCTGTACCAGATGTGCGGCAGACAGCTTCTGCAAAGTAGAAGATGACTGGCAGGAAATCGGACGTAAAATGAATTATCGAGGATTTTTTGTTATATATTTCCTGAAGTTACTATTAGAAATCAGAAAAATAAATATGTAATTTATTTGACCCAGAGGCTATAATGCCTCTTTTTTTTATTGCTTCATTTTTTCAGTCATCCGGAAATAAAATTAATGACCGAAATAAAACCGAAATAAAATTATCGTCTAAGTAAGAGATGACTAATGAAGATAATCTTTATGTTACACTATATTTACATTAAATAATGAAGATCAAATTCGATGAGAGGAGATTAGAGAAGTATTATGAAAAAAGAAAATTTATTAAAGAGTATTGAGAAACTTCGCAAAAAAATAAATGAATTAATGGATCCAGATGGTAAAGCTAATCAGCAAGTTATTAATACAAGTCATAAGTTAGATGATTTATTGAATGAGTATGAAAAATATTAACTCAACTTTTGGAGGTAAAAAATGTTTCTAGAGGTAAGTCAGTAATATATTCATTAATATACATAATAAAAAAAATTATAATAATAATTTAAAATAGAAAGGGGTTTTAGTAATGACCAGGAGATTAAAGATTTTAATCTCTATAATTATTTTTGTTTTACTGGGTTTTTTAATTTTACTCTTTAGCGGTGCCAGTATTTATACAGACATGTTATGGTTTGAAAACTTAGGTTTTTTACATGCTTTCTGGACCATGTTTTTGTCTAATTTCGGAATTAGAATGATTGTGGGTATCGTTTTTTCTCTGTTCATATTTTTAAATCTTAATTTAACAAAAAATGCTTTTATCAAATATATCAAGTTGAGAAATAATGATGATAATAATGATGTTGAATCTTCGGGGGGGCTGGATTACAGATTATTTAGCTGGATAAATAAAAAGAGACTGGGTTTAATGTATTTACTTGGCAGTATTATACTTGGTTTTTTATTTAGTTCTATTAGTCAGGATATCTGGAAGATAGTCCTGAAATATTTAAATAAAACTCCATTTGGTACTACTGATCCCATTTTTGGCAGAGATATTGGTTTTTACGTATTTACCCTACCTCTTTATAATTTCATCAAGGAAATGGGAATGGTGCTTGTTATTTTAACGATTATAATTGTGGGGATTATTTATATTTTTGCTTCCGGTATCAACTCATTTGAGGATGTGAGAGGTAAGTTATCAAACCGGACCAAGAGTCATATTTCAATCTTGATTACCATCTTTCTTTTTCTGAAAGCCTGGGATTATCGTCTCAGTATGTATGAGCTTCTGTATTCAGGCAGAGGAGTAGCCTTTGGAGCGAGTTATACCGATATTCATGCAAGTTTGATTGCTTTAAAGGTTTTATTTGTGATGGCAATTGCTATCGGTATCATCTTACTTATCAGTATCTTCCGCAAAAATTACAGGATATTAATATGGGGAATGGGAATCTGGCTGATAGCCGCTTTTGTACTGGGAAGTGTTTATCCTGCCTTTGTTCAGAGATTTCAGGTAGCACCCAATGAAATAGCGCGGGAAACAAAATATATCAACTATAATATTGATATGACAAGAAAGGCCTATGGGCTAAATAATGTAAAAATAGAAAACTTCAGGGTGGAAAATAATCTAGATCTGGAGGATTTAAAGAAAAATAGTGAGATAATTAATAATATCCGTCTCTGGGATTCGCGGCCTTTACTTTCAACTTATGGTCAGTTACAGGAATTAAGACAATATTATAATATGATAAATGTCGATATAGATCGCTATCAGATAAATGGAGAATACCGTCAGGTGATGCTGGCGGCCCGGGAAATGGACCAATCATTACTATCAAGTCAGGCCCAGACATGGGTTAATCAGACCCTCAAATATACTCATGGTTTCGGACTGGTAATGAGTCCGGTTAACCGGGTTACCAGTGAAGGATTACCTGAATTTTTTATCAAGGATATTCCACCACAGTCTACAGTAGATATAGAGCTGGATAATGCCTCTATTTATTATGGAGAGAAAACCAATAATTACGTTATTGCCAATAATAAATCAAAGGAATTTCATTATCCTATGGGTTCAGAGAATGTTTATAAAAATTATGGAGGAACCGGAGGGGTACAGTTAAATAATACATTTAAAAAGTTAACATATGCCGTAAGATTTAATACTCTCAAAATGCTGTTGGCAGGGGAGATTACTCCCGAAAGCCGGATAATGTATTACCGGAATATCCAGGAAAGGGTAAGGAAGGTTGCCCCATTTTTACAGTTTGATAGTAACCCGTACCTGGTTGTAGCGGAGGGAAGATTGTTCTGGATCCAGGATGCATATACAACAACTAACCGTTACCCTTACTCTCAACCCACAAACAGTATGATTAACTATATCCGAAATTCTATTAAAATAGTTATCGATGCCTACAATGGTTCTATGAAACTTTATGTTGTAGATAATTCCGATCCGCTGGCAGCAACCTATCAGAAAATCTTTCCGGATCTATTTGTTGAGGGGGCTAAAATGCCGATTGAATTAAAGCAGCATATAAGATATCCTGAGGATTTGTTTGTTCTTCAGTCCCGTTTATATAGCACCTATCATATGCAGGATCCCATGGTTTTTTATAATAAAGAGGACCTCTGGGAGATACCGGAAGAGAATTATTCCGGAAATAGTATTAAGATGAAACCCTATTATATTATAGGTCAACTTCCGGGAAAAGAAAAGGCGGAATATCTCCTGATGCGTCCCTTTACTCCGGTGGGTAAAAATAATATGGTCTCCTGGCTGGCGGCCCGCAATGATGGAGAAAATTACGGAAAATTAGTGGCCTACAAATTCTCGAAAGAATCTCTGGTTTACGGTCCGATGCAGATTGAATCACGTATTGACCAGGATACACGTATTTCCCAGTTATTAAGCCTGTGGAGTCAACGGGGTTCCCGGGTAATTAGAGGTAACCTTCTCATTATTCCGATTGATGATTCGATTCTTTATGTAGAACCGATTTATTTACAGGCTGAAACCAGTGAATTACCGGAGATGAAGCGGATTGTTGTTTCCTATAATAATAAGCTGGTAATGGCGGAAACACTGAATCAGGCCCTGGCTCAAATTTTCGGTGAACAATCGGTTGATGAGACAAAAGAACAGGTTCAGGAAAACCTTCCTTCAGCAGATGGTGATCAATATGAAGAATTATTACAGGAACTTGAGAATATACTCGAACAGTTAAGAGATATGAGTAATAAAGAAAACATACGGTAGAAATCCTGAAGCTGATTAAAAATAGTTTTTATCAGAAATCAAAAAAATGAGCAAATATGTAATTTGTTTGATACAGAGGCTATAATAGCCTCTTTTTTTTATTTTGAAAAAAGCAGACAGATCATTTTTAAAGCTCTGGCAGAAAAATCCTGGTCCCAAATAAAAGATATTTTACGGATGGAAGCCGATAAACTTTCAGAGATAGATCTTGAGGAAGCACATGAAAGTGCTAAAAAGGTAGCCCTTACCGGGGAAATCTACGTTAGAAGTGATGAATTCTCCCGGCGATTTTTGGTGAAAAAACTGGCTGAAAAGGGAATAGTTACTAGGGTCTCAGCAAGCAGTGAGTGGTTATATTACCTTGATTATCTGCTGCAGGAAGGAATAAATAATCCCGGTGTGGGTTTTATCCAGAGATTTAAAAATAAGGTAAAGGGATTTTTCCAGCGCAGATATGAAAAGACTATTAAAAAAATATTTTCCAGAAGTGTAATTACTAGCAAAAAATTAAGATAGAAGAAATTATGCTATTACATCTGGCGTAATTACAACCAGCTAGATAATAATATTTCTTTAAGGTTATGACTTTTTCTGGTTATTATTATCAATACGATTCATAATATCAACAGTCTGGGACTGAATATCTGTGTACATATCGGTGAGATCTTCCAGCTGATCATTAATCTCTTTCATGAGATAGAGGATAAGTTTAATACTTGATTTGTGGTTTTCTTCAAAGAATTCCATTAAATTTTCTCGCTTTATCATGGTTAAGATCACCGGTTCTTCTGCAATTACATCTACCATGTAATAGGAACTTTTGCTGGAAATTAATGATGAAAGCCCAAAAAATTCCCCTTTTTTTAATTGGGCCAGCAGAATTTCCTCGGGAATATCCTTTTCGTGTTTGACAAGCTTAACTTTTCCCTCAATGATTATATATATGGCGTTATCATCAACACCTTTTTTAACGATAGTATTATTTTTTTTGAAAGATGAAAATTCACATTTATCAATTAAATCACGGGCATCAGCAGGGGAAAGACTCTTAAAAATAGGTAAGTTAAGGGTTTCAGCATAGATCTGTGAATCCGTAATTTTTCCAACCGTATGTTCCGGTTTGTCAGAAGCTTTATTAATAATACCAGCTTCCAGGATAGGGGATAAATCAGATAGATTGTTGTCAGCAAATTCCAGTATATTGGACCAGTTATTCTGTGTTTTAAGGTATTCGTTAAATATATTATCTTTAGGAACAGCATCATATTTTGTTAAATAAATATTTTTTATTGTGGCCTTACACTCATCGATTTTATTATTACTTAAATAGTCAAGGGCCAGGATAAGGTTGGTTTTAAAGACCTTATCCTCCAGGTCGGGTTTCAGAAACTCTCCGGGATAAGGGCTAAAGTCTTCCGGTTCTACTTTGATCATATTGGGTTTATCAACTTGTGACTCTATTTTAGCTTTTTCATAGAAAAACCGGTATATATTCTGGCGCAGACGTTGCCAGATAGGATGTTTTTTCCCCGGCGAAAGGTGTTTGATGGCCAGTTGATTATCCAGAAAAAAATTAAAGCCAAACATTCGGGCATTAATTAAGTAATCTATATCTTCACCCCGGGTTAGTCTGGGATCAAAGGGTACCACTTTAAGCAAATTACGGTGGATTACCATAAGACCCCCGAATGCAAATGGAGTCTTCTTTAAACGCGGTTCCCCGTTAATGATTTTGTCGAAGGCCTCTGCTTTATATCCGAAACGGTTCCAGAAGGTCATCCAGGGTTCAATTTCTACATCATCATAATAATTATTATTTTTATTAAGATAATAGCCTGCGATTCCGTCTACGGTCTGACCGTAAAGTCTGCCTCCGATGAATTCCCGGGCCTTTTCCATGAATTCCGGGTCTTCAAATACCTCATCGTCATCAATTGAAACAACTATTTTAGCTTTAAGTAGATAAGCAGAATAAAGGCACATGTTACGGATATTTGAATATCCCTGCAGAGAAAGAAGATCAGAAGAAAGATTACTTTTTTGATAAATAGTGGTGATTTCATCCAGGTGTTGGTCCCCGATTACATAGGTTTTTACTGCTAAATTTTTGCTTTTCAAAATACCATTTACCTTTTTAAAGGCAGCATCCCGGAGTTCGGGAGTAGTAACAGCTACCAGAATTACTAGCTCAAAATCTTTATCATTTAAAACCTTCATACTATCAATCAATCTTCCCAGGGTACCTTCCTCATCTATGGGGACAGGATGGTCATAAATTTGGTCTCCTAACTGCCATCCTGTTTTAGAATCTCTTCCCCAGTAAGTCGGTATTGCCATGACTGTTTTCATAATTTATATCTCCTTTTTGGTAAGTATACTTTTATATACGGTGATTAGTTCCTGTACAACTCTATCCCAGGAGAAATTATTTAAGGCATATTTAGCACAATATGGTCCTTTAGTCTTTTTATCATCCTGCTGTAGGGAATCTATTATTTCTCGGGCCAGCTCACTGTCGTTGCCCATCTTAAATAATTTTCCTACCCTGTTATTAATAAAATCGGGAAGTCCTCCAGCATTTGAGGCTATAACGGGGGTACCACAGGCCAGGGACTCAATTGCAACCAGGCCAAAAGGCTCCATTCGCGAAGGTACTACCGAAATATCTGCAATATTATAAAGTCTGGTAAGTGTTTCCTGTGTTTGATTACCGAGGAAAAATATAGATTTAATATTTAATTTTTCTGCTAGCTTTACCAGCTCTTCTTTAAGATGGCCATGACCGCTTATTAGGGTAATAACTCCAGGAATTTCTTTTTCATAAATTTTCGCTGCTTTAATCAGTAAATCTACTCCTTTAAATTCTGTTAATTTTCCGACAAAATTAACGATATACTCGACTTGATTGGTCTTTTCAGGAACTAATGATTTTAACACTTCATTTCTGTTTAGATCCATTGGTTTAAAGATACCTTCATCAAAACCATTAAGAATTAATTTTAGTTTTTCTTCCGGTAAATCGTAATATTTTTTTACATCTTTATGAACCTGTTTAGAAATTGTAATCACCTTTTTTGCATTCTGAGCTCCTTCAAGAGCAATATTCTGGAATCTTTTATCACTTTTAAATCCCTTAATATCTGTACCATGGGCAGTAATAATATATGGTACCCCGGTCAATGAGGCGGAATAAGGGGCTACCCATAGATGCTGGCAGTGAATAAGATCCGGTTTAAAGGAGGTTACTTCTTCCTTAACTGCGTTTTTAAACTTGCGGAGATATTCATTCATTTCCCATTGAGAGAGGGAATAAAATGTTTGGTTGCTTTTGGGGTGGGTGGTAAAACAAGGAAAACGATAATATAGAATGGTTCTGACGGGAAAGTCACTATTCATTACTACTTCATCGTCAACTACTATAACTTTTACCTGATGTCCCTGTTCCAGCAAACGTTTGGCAAGATTTTTTGTATAAACTCCACTACCCGAACCTTCCAGCGGAAAATGGTTAACAAGTAAAACTCTCATCTTCAATTCCCCTTTCCGTTACTTTTTCTTTTAGTTCTTTCCAGGCATAGTTTATTTTCTTATATTCCTCAATCATGCGTCCAAGTTGATTATAGGCTGCATCTAGAGCGAGTGGTAAATCGGCAAATCTTCTGTCACCTAAAAACGAAGCTAATTTAGTACTACCGATGGTTAGGTTATCTTTCTGTCTTTCTTTACGGGCCTTAAATTCCTGATAGTTAATTTTTCCTGTTTGTTGCTGATACCAGTTCATAAAAGAATTTCGCCCCAACCAGCCCAGACAGGCGATATAAAATCGATTTTTAATTTCCGGGTTATAGATTGAGGGTTTAGTAGGAAAATTACTAAAGGTATTATGAAATATTTTAGTATCAATATCGATAATATTCATCCCCTTAGAGGGGATTTCCATACCTATTAGCGTATCTTCACCTCTTCCCAGGACCAGTTGCCCTTTATATATGTAAGTTACTGAAAAGTAGGGTGGTAAGTGGTTAAAAGCGCTGAGTTTAAGGGCGTGATTGCCTCCTAAGACTTTATCTGTCTTTTGAATATTCCTGTCAGAAGGAGAAGCTGTAACCAGCGTTTTATTCTTTGTCAATATCGAATAAACATCCTCTTTTCCCAGCCCAATCAAGAATTCCCTTAAACCATCACATTTTATTGGCGGTATGATATAATAACCGGAATAGTCACTGGTAGTTATAATAACATTCTGATTTTTCAAATAATCAAGGTGACGTTGAATAAAATCAATTTCCCGGAAGTCGCCTTTTTCATCTGTAAGAAGATATGGTTTTACATCTGTATCCACAAATATTAAATAGTCAATACGGGGTTTTAATAACAGAGCATTGACCAGTACATTGTTCCGGCGCTTTCCATAGGGAATTAAATTATGGTCAGAAAAGTTCTTACTTTCGACCAGGGTTTTGATTGATTTTTTACTGAGGCCAATTTGATTTAAGCGTTTTTTAAATTCAGGGTCATTATTCATTTTTATTAGCTGAATATCCACATGCTGGGCCAGTTTATTTACAATTTTTTTATTGTAATCATGGGAGTAGGCAATAATAAAAGCAGTTATTTTATGATTATATTTTTTGGCATTTTCGATAAATTCCAGGTAGGGAGAAAGGCTATTTACATAATTGGTTATAACCCCGAAGGCGATATTTTTAGAATTCATATTTATCCCTCCTACTGGTTATCTTCTACGAAAAAAGATAAATACCTTTAAAAAAATAGTAATTTTTACAATATACAGGTAAGATAAACCAGGCATGAATATATCAATTAAATTTTATATTTTTTTATTTGCATTTTTATTCTAATATTTATATAATTAAAAATAAGATCAATTGAGACTAAAGCTGAAATGGGTTTTAGTGTAGAAAATAAGTAGAGTGGAGTATAATTTTTAAAAATATTCTTCTGTTTTTAAATTTTTTGAAGAGAAGACTAAATTGACCGGAAAGAAGGACAAAATTAAGAGTAGTTTTAGTT
>Ga0306869_1000478_pt1 | contig 18500 bp, 26 predicted proteins | sample AntRauTorckE6833_FD_190421 | JGI IMG/M metagenome (GOLD analysis project Ga0306869, IMG submission 190421) | Saline lake microbial communities from Rauer Islands, Antarctica - Metagenome Torckler E6 #833 (v2) (version 2) | ecosystem: Environmental > Aquatic > Non-marine Saline and Alkaline >... | reverse complement strand
ACAGACTCTGTCTGATTGTTTAATATGATTATGCATAACCTGCGGTTGTTTAAATTGATTACTAACTAATCTATTTTACACCGCAGGTTTTGCGTTTGTGCGATTGAGAGGTTAATTCAGCTTTTTTGTTTGACTTATAATATGGGGGGGGTATTATTTAATTATTATATAGTTAAATAATTTATTTATTATGGAAAAGTTTAAAAATGAAAATGAACATATAAAAAGTGAAATAGAAAGTGAAGAAAAAATAATAGAGAGAAATCAAAAAATGGGTATAGAGGATCTTGAAAAAACGTACCCCTCTATTGAATTTTCAAAAAAAGACACAGGAGGTGATAATTATCTTCCTGTAATAGAAGAAGATGGTGAATTACGAGAATGGGGCGGTTCTTACGGATTAAGTGTGTTTGTTGACGAAAGTAACAATAATTTTTATTTTGGAACTTCTAATTCTAATGGAAGTTCTGGCTTTCTCCTAAAAATAAATAAACATCTAGCAGATAGGATTCTCGAAGAAATTGTAGAGAGAGCTGGTGATAAGGCTTTTGATTTATGGGACACCAAAGATATTAACCAAAAACGACGAATACTTGAATCAATTGATTCAGAGGATTAATATCTATTAATTCACTCAATCAGAATCTTTCTAAAATTATGCATTGACAGTGTAAGTGCAAAGTATATAATACAAATATGTCTAATTTAACGATTCGCATTGATGAAAAATTAAAAAAAGAAACAAGAAAGACTCTTGAGAAACAAGGGTTGGATATGTCTACTGCTGTAAAAATGTTTTTTAATCAAATTGTTATTCAAAAAGGTCTGCCTTTTCTTCCAACTCATGATCCTAAAAAAATTAAAAAACAGTGGGATGCGGAGGTTAAGGATGCCCTAAAAAACGGAAAGAGATATTCTTCTGTTAAGGAATTATTTGATGATATTTTAGATTAAATGTATATCGTTGTAAGAACAAAAAAATTTCAAAAGTCATTAAAAAAAGTTATTAAATCTAGCTGTCTAAAAAACAGGAAAGACGCAGAAAAAGTAGTTTCTTTATTAAAAGAGGGTAATAAATTACCAAATAAATATAAAGATCATCAGCTTAAAGGAGAATTTAAAGATTATAGAGAATGTCATATAAAAAGTGATTTACTTTTAGTTTATCAAGTTATTGAAAATGAATTAGTTTTATTATTGATAGATATTGGTTCACATTCAGAATTAGAGTTATAACTTCGTTCACTCAACTGGACATTACGGAACACACAAAGTTCCAAACGGGGTAGAGTTATGTATGGATAGGTGAGAGCTATTTCATAGAGGTTCGATTTTCAGATAGTCTGCAGAACGAGTTATAACCTCGTCCATTAAAAATGGTTTTATCTATTGCATCTTGTTATTTAATAGTGTTTTGATTTTCTGGAGAATTTAAAATTTCATCAGGTAGATTAAAATTTTCAACAATCATAGAAGCAGTTTCTGGTCTTCCTTTGGATAGCATTAATTCAGCACCTTTTCTTGCCGAATCTTGTACTTCTGGAGAAAGTTCAAGACGGTTAGAACCTGAGAAAATTTCTGCTATTTTAATAGAAGAATCAACTAATCCTAACGATATATTATTCATAATTGCTTTCTTAGCTGCGTCTTGTACTTCTGTAGAATTTTTTACTTGTTCAGGTAGCTTGTAAAATAAACCACTGTAAGAACTTGGATTTTCTCCATCCAAAACTTCTAATATTTTTTCTTTGTATTTTTTTAAATATGCAGCATCCTCTTGTGATGTTGTGTCGTCATTGTGTTCAAAATTTTCCATATTATTAATTTATTTTATAATTAATCTAATTCTATTTAAATAAACGGTAAAAGGCAACAAAGGGTGATAACTTCGTTCACTCAACTGGACAATTATAAAGAATTTGTAAAAATAAAAAGCAAACGTTTAAGTTTGCTTTGTGAGTTTTAGACCAGATTTGATCATCGATAACTTGATTTGGATTTCCTTATAATGATCGCCAACAGAACTGACAAAGTCTATATCTTCATCAGAAGGGTTTCTATATAAAATTTCAGATAAAATTAAAATATTTAAATCCTTATCAAATTTTGTTGGTAGATCTCCCATTAAGTTTCCCCAAAGACATGCTATTTCTAAATTATCTTTAGCTTTCTCTAATGATTTTAAATACAAGTCTCTATACTTATACAGAGCAAATTGATATATACAATAAAAGTCTGCTATTATATGAAATTTTTCCATACTGCCGCAAAGAGTGTCATGCAAAATAAGTATAAAATCTGGAAACATGTAAATACGATTTTCAGTGTAAATAAAGCTGTAGCATTCTTCTAAAAAAATTCTGTATTTATTTCTAAGTTTCTTTTTAAATGCGATGTCAAAATCATTCCACTTGTCATCAATATCTGTATCTAATGCCAAATCTAAAAGTTCTTCGTATAACTGATAATATTTTGGTTCTTCATTCATTATAAAGTTCTGTGTTTTTTTGATTTCTAATTATTAACTTACATTTTTATAATAAAAAAACAAGTTATAACATCGTTCACTCAACTAGATAATACGGAACATTCAAAATTCTAAACAGAGTAGATATAAAAAAAGCGAACAATTAAGTTCGCTTTGAAGGGAGGGATTATTGAATATAATAGAATATTATTTTTTTTGATTCCTTAGTTCTTCTAGTGTGTATACACCTATTGACCAAAGAACTCCTTTTATAAAAGCTAGACATTTTTCAGCTTGCTCTAGATCATCTTTTTCAATTAATTCCTCTATTTCGTCTACCATATAATGGCAGAAACCAAGGTATTTTACTGCAGATTCTAAAGTAAAATTTTGACTATGAGGATTCTTTATCTTCGGAATATTCATCTCCAGAAATTTATTTTTATAAAGATCTACTATTACTTGTATTTTCTCTTTCTCCATGTGTGCTCCATTCTGTATAGGGTTAAAATTTCGTCCTTTTCAAATACTATATATAAAAAACAAAAAAACAAGTAATAATTTAATGTTTGATTTTTATTTCATATGCATTACTATTTTAAATAGGTGACCTTATATATAAAGAGTCAGTTTCTCGGTCGGCTTAAAGAATAGCTTGCGCAGTCTAATGTCACCCACTAGGCACTGACTCGGTAAAATACCGGTAAATTATTTACGTTGCGTGGCACAATGAGAAATAGTCATACAACAATACCCCTAGCAATAAAGCTAGGGGTATTTTATTTGGTGGGCGTTGAGGGACTTGAACCCCCGACCTACTCGGTGTAAACGAGTTGCTCTAGCCAACTGAGCTAAACGCCCTATAGAAAAATAGATTACTATAAAATAATAAAAAAGGCTAGTCCCAATCGAGGTAGTTTGACTTATTGTAAGGTTTACTTTACTGTAACTCACAGTATGACAGAAAGAAGAGAAGATTCTTATAGGATCGACTCTAAAACTCGATCTTTAATAAATAATGTTTGTCTTTATCTTATAAATTGTATCTATTTAGAAAACGGTTACATTACTACTCATTTAATTGAAAACCATAAAGGTTTAAAAGTTTTTAGTAAGATTATTGATCGTGGACCCATGAGCCTAATTATAGAATTTACAAATAAAAGAGATGAAGATTATTCAATTTAACAAGTCCAGATTCGTCTGGGCTTTTTTCTTATAAAGACTTTCACTTTTTACATTTAATATATATACTCATATTAATGAATCCAGAAATAATAAAAGAAGAAAAAGACTATCTTGTAATTAATAAGCCTGCAGGATTAGTTGTTCACTCCGACGGTAGAACTGAGGAAAAAACTTTATGTGATTTTATTATTGAAAAATATCCAGAAATATCTGGAGTAGGGGAACCACTAAAAATTGAAACCAAAGATGAAGAGGGTAATATTGTAGAAAAGATAATTAATAGACCTGGTATTGTTCATCGGTTGGACCGTAATACATCTGGGGTGATGTTGGTGGCTAGAACAAATGAAGGTTTTGATTTTTTAAAAGAACTTTTCAAGAATCGACAGGTAGAAAAAACTTACCATTGTTTTATTTATGGAAATTTAAAAGAAGATAAAATTATTGTAGATGATCCAATAGGGCGATCCAAAAAAGATTTTAGGCAATGGATGGCGGGGGATAATGCACGTGGAAAGCTACGTACAGCAGAAACAGAGTTTAATGTTTTACAACGATCAGAAGATAAGACAGTTACTTTTATAGAAGCAAAACCAAAAACTGGTAGAACTCATCAAATTAGGGTTCATCTAAAACATTTAAATTCACCGATCGTTTCTGATGAATTATATGCACCCAATCGTGGAAAATTATTAGGGTTTGAGAGAATGGCACTCCATGCTTATTCATTAAAATTTACAGACCAGAACGAACAATTGCAGGACTTTGTTGCTGATTACTCTGAGGATTTCAAAAAAGCTGTAGAATCTTTTAAATAACTATATTTAAAATAATACATAATTTCCTTGATTTAAATATATTGATGTGCTAAATTATGCTCCATTATGGAATTCACACCAGTAAACATAGAAGCACGTAAAAAGTTAGGAATTAAATCCGGAGATACTGTTCGTGTTATGCAAAAAATTGAAGAAAAAGGTAAGACTCGTCTACAGCCGTTCGAAGGTATTATTCTTAGTATTAAGCATGGGACAGAGCCAGGAGCTACATTTACAGTTCGTCGTATGACTGGAGGATTTGGAGTAGAAAAGATTTTCCCTCTATTTTCACCAAACATTGATTCAATTGAAATTATAAAAAGATCAAAAATTCGTCGTTCAAAACTTTATTACATTCGTGAGACTGCAATCAAGCAAATTAAGAAGAGGATGAAGATGGTTATTGTTTCTATTAAAGAAGAGAGAGAAGAGAAGCAGGCAGAAAATGAAGAGAAACAATCTAGCGAATCTGATAACAAAGAAGTAAAATCTGAAAATACAGAAACTACTGAAGAAAATACAGAAAAAGTAGAAGAGAAAAAAGAGGAAACTCCAGTTGAAGAATCTAAGGAGGAAGTAAAACCAGAAGAGGAGAAAAAAGAAGAACCTACTGAAGAAAAGACTGAAGAAGATAAAAAATAAAAAATACGCCGAAAGGCGTTTTTTTATATATGAACGGTTGTCCCCAAGATAGAGTGAAAAAATAAAACTAACTTGCTATAATAGTTGCATGTTAATTTTTTGGGTAGCGGTCTTTATAGTCTCATTATTTGTCTTGGTCAAAGGAGCCGATTGGCTTTTGGCTAGTTCAGAAAAAATTGGTCTTAGGATTGGGCTATCTCCTTTTGTTGTTGGTGTTACTATTGTTGCTTTCGGTACATCTCTACCAGAATTAATCTCCAGCTTTGTGGCTGTTTCCCGTGGTGTTACAGAAATTGTTGTTGCTAACGCTGTTGGTTCTAACATTGCGAACATTCTATTAGTTGTTGGTATTTCAGCTATAGTTGGTAAAAGACTAGTAGTTTCAAAAGATCTTATTGATTTAGATCTTCCATTAATTGCGCTTTCAACCGCAATTTTTCTTTTAGTTGCATATGATGGTTCCATTACATTCTTTGAAGCAATGTTTTTGACAGTAACATATGTTATCTATCTTGGTTTCTCACTTATCTACAAGGATGATGAGGCAGGTGAAAAGGTAAAGCGTCCACCAATAAAAACCAACGACTTATTGATGTTGGTTATTGGTGTTGTGGGTCTATCAGTTGGTGCAAAATTTTTGATTGATGCAATTGTAGAACTTTCAGGAATATTAAATATAGGTGCAGGTGTTATTGCGATTACAGCCGTTGCCATTGGTACATCACTACCGGAGTTAATAGTTTCAGTTAAAGCAGCATTACGTAAGCAATCAGAAATTGCCTTGGGTAATGTCTTTGGATCAAACATTTTCAATCTATTGGCAGTTGTTGGTCTACCAGGAATTTTCGCCACACTTTATATTGATGAACAAACTGTGGCACTCGGTCTACCAGTTCTGTTGATGGCGACAATTCTATTTATCATTTCGGGTATTTCACGTCGTATTCATGTCCAAGAGGGAGCACTATTTTTAATGTTGTATGTAATTTTCATTACAAAACTTTTTGGACTTTTTTAAAATAATTTAGATCTGCTATAATCAATCCATGTCACTATTTACAGGAAAAGGGGATGATGGAACAACCAAGACACTTGGTTGTGACCAAAGAATGTCAAAGAGCTCTGCAATTGCAGAAGCTCTTGGTACTGTTGATGAGATAAATTCATTTCTTGGTTTTTTAAAAATCGAAGGTCGAGAAAATAAATTTGAATTCAATGAACGTTCATTCGACGAAATTATCAGTGAAGTCCAACAGAATCTATTTATTGTTCAAGCAGAACTTGGTGGATCAGAAGGATTCTCAATTTCTCAAGAGAAGGTAGATAAAATGAGTGAAACTATTAACAATATCGAAAAGGAACTTCCACCTATCAATTCTTTCTTTGTTTCAGGAGGTTGTAAAATTTCTACTCTTTTTGATTATGCTAGAACAATTTCTCGTAGGGCAGAGCGTAGAACTATTACTGTAGTTGATGAGGGAAAAGTATCAATTAGTGACGGTACAAAAGCTTATCTAAACCGTCTATCTAGTCTTCTTTATGCGATGGCTAGACTATCAAATCACTTATCTGGTATAAAGGAGGAGTCTCCAAGGTACGAATAGTATTTTAGAGATATTATGTTATATTGGTAACGCGTTTTTAAGCATCATGGTCCTTATGGTGTAATGGTTAGCATTAGGGTTTGTGGAACCCTCAGTTCGGGTTCGAATCCCGATAAGGACCCATTTAAATTTGTATGAATAGATTGTGGATCATCTGGGAGTGTAAAAAATAATTGGTGTTATAATTAAACCAATGGAAATTTCAATATTTTTAGCAAAAGTTATCGGTGTTTATTTAGTTATAGATGGATTATCTGCAATCATAATGCATAAAGAATTAATTCCGATTGTTTCTGAAATTAAAAATAAAGCCTTCTTTGTTTTTTGGGGAATATTTGCCACAATAATAGGTCTATTAATTGTTGTATCTCATAATTACTGGGTTGAAACTTATCAAGTAGTCATATCTCTGGTCGGTTGGTTTGTGTTCATAAAAGGAATTTTAATTCTATTTTTACCTGTAAAATTTCTAGAAGAGGTTATATCAAAAATAAATAAACCAATTTTTTATCAAATAGCCGGTTTGTTCACTATACTATTAGGTCTTTGGTTAACTTATTTTGGATTTATTGTCTAATTTTTTCTCCCTTGTCAGTGTTCTCTAATAATGTAAAATTTACTGTACTTATCAAATTTAATTAATAAAAGATTATGAATTATAAAAAAGGAAATGTTGCAATTGCGGCATCAATAGTTGTAGCAGGTTTGATTGTTGCAGGAGCTGTTATGTTTACAAATAACTCATCAGCACCAACAGTAGGTAATGGAGGTTCTGGAGAAGGGCAAGCAGCCGGATCAGGAGATTCAAAAGTGGCAAATGTTCGCCCAGTGGACGATTCAGATTGGGTATATGGAAGTAGAGATGCAGAAGTTACTATCGTTGAGTATTCAGATACAGAATGTCCTTTCTGTTCAAGAGTTCACCCAACATTAAAACAAATTGTTGACGAATATGACGGTAAAGTTAATTGGGTATATCGTCACTTCCCATTAATACAGCTTCACCCTATTGCACCAACTGTAGCTAATGCTACAGAATGTGTAGGATCATTAGGTGGAAATGATGCTTTCTGGACATTCACTAATAAAGTTTATGAACAAGCTGGTGCAAACGGAAAGACAGATTTAAGTGCACTACCAAATTACGCTCAAGAAGCAGGTGTTAATGTAGATGAATTCAATACTTGTGTAGAAGATTCAAGATTTTCAAAGGAAGTACAAGAAGATTACGAAAACGCAGTTGCTTCTGGCGGAACAGGTACACCTTATTCAATAGTTATTTCAGGTGATCAAACAATTGCAGTACCAGGTGCACAACCAATAGCAAACTGGAAGGCTGTGATTGACCCACTTCTAGAATAATCTATTTATAATTAAATATTGATTCTATTACTTATTACGTATAGTATTAAGGTATGATATTAGACGGTAATAGAATAAGAGATGAAATAGCTTCCGAATTAGAGGAGGCTATTTCTGATTTAGGCGAAAGCCCCCAATTAATTATTATCCAAGTCGGTGAAAATGAATCTTCTGATATATATATACAGAAAAAAGTTGAGTTTGGTCAGAAAATTGGTGCAAAAACTACAGTTAAGTATTTCTCTCAAGAGGAATCACAAGACAAGATATTAGAATATATAGAACAAATGAATTCTGATAGAAATGTTAATGGGGTAATTGTTCAGTTACCACTACCTAGTGAACTTGATAAAAATAAAATATTACAATCAGTCTCCAAAGAGAAAGACGTTGACGGATTAAATAATTCAGATTTTATTCCAGCCACAACAAAAGGTGTTATTACTTTACTTCAAAAAAATAATATTGAAATTGAAGGTAAGAAAGTTGTAATAATAAATGACTCTGATCTGGTAGGAAAACCTACCGCAAAAGAATTTAAAAGAATTGGTGCTGATGTAACAATTTGTAATGAAAAAACTAATTCTTTGCAAGAAGTGTCAAAAAGTGCAGATATTCTAATCACAGCTATTGGTAAACCGGAGATTATTAATGAAGAATATTTAAGTGAAGGTCAGGTAGTCATTGATATTGGTATATCAAAAACAGCAAAAGGTGTGATCGGTGATGTTAAAAAGAATCTAGAGATAGAATTAGGTGCAAGAACACCGGTGCCAGGTGGGGTAGGACCAATGACAGTTGCTTCACTCTTTCAAAACCTACTTCAAGCATATGAGATTCAAGAACAAATGCAACAAAAATAATTTAGTTGTATAATTGCTTTACTTAATAGATAACAAATTAATTATGAATAGATTTTTTACAGATACAAAATATGCCATTTCTTGGGGAATCCTAGGTTTGTTGGTCGTATCGATTTTAACTTCAGCTTTTCTTTTAGCTAAAACAGGACAAGTTCTAGATGATGATGAAGAGTTTCCAAATTCAATTATGGTTACAGGTTATGCAGAAGTTGTTGCTGTGCCTGATATTGCTACATTTAGTTTCTCAGTTGTAGAAGCTTCTGAAAACGTTTCAAGCGCACAAGAGTTAGCTACAGAAAAAGCTAATAATGTTATAGACTTTCTTGCTGAGCAAGGGATAGAGGAAAATGATATTAAAACAACTAGCTATAATGTTTATCCAAAATACGAATGGATTCAACCAGTATGTATTTCTGAAATCGGCTGTCCTCGTGGTAGTAATGAATTAGTTGGATATGAAGTTAGTCAATCAATTCGTGTAAAAGTTCGTGATACACAACAAGCAGGTGATCTCCTTTCAGGAATTGGGTCATTTGAAGTTTCAAATGTTAGTGGTCTAAATTTTGAAGTGGATGATGAAGAATCTCTAAAAGCAGAAGCGCGTTCAATGGCTATTGATGACGCTAAAGAAAAAGCAGAAAAATTAGCAAAAGATTTAGGTGTTGATTTGGATGATATTATAGGATTTAGTGAGGATTCTGGTTACAGCCAACCTTACGAAAGATCATATATGGAATCAGTCAGTTTCGATTCTATGGGTGGAGCTTCTGCTTCTCCAAAAATTCCTACAGGAGAGAACACTATTACAAAAACAGTTTATATTAATTACGAAATTAAATAGATTGACAGTTAGGTATATAGTGCTATTATAGTTTTTAAGAAGGCCCGAAAGGGCTTTTTTATTAACCACAAAAACTATGAATATATTCGATTACATAAGAGATACAAAAGGGGAAATGAAACATGTTAGTTGGCCAACTAAAAAGCAAACAATAACATATACTATTTTGATTGTTGTTGTTTCAGTTGCAGTCGCTGCTTATTTAGGGTTATTTGATGAAATATTCTCAAATATTGTTAATAGACTTCTATAGTTCTGATTCTCAGAAACTTTTTAGACTTAACAGATTACTAAAATAATTTTTTAAAATATGGAAAATACACAAACAGGAACAAAACAAAAAGGTAGTCAGGATCGTAACTGGTATGCAATTCACACTTATGCTGGATATGAAAATGCTGTTTCTAAAAACCTGCAACAAAGAATTGAGTCACTAGGAATGGAAGACAAAATTTTCAATGTTCTTGTTCCAACTGAAAAGAAGATTAAAATTAAAGGAAATAAGAGGGTAGAAGTAGAAGAAAAAATTTATCCTGGTTATGTAATGGTTGATATGTCAGTTACTGACGATTCATGGTATGTGGTTAGAAATACTCCTCGTGTTACCGGTTTCGTTGGTTCAGGTGTTTACCCAGTCCCACTTTCAAAGAAAGAAGTTGATGATTTATTCGCTAGAATGAATACAGATACAGCAAAACACAAGATTGATTTGATTCCAGGAGAAGTTGTTATTGTCGTTGATGGTCCATTCAAAGACCTAGAAGGTCGTGTTGAAGAAATCGATGACGATAATGGTAAGATCAAGGTTAATGTTTCAATGTTTGGTCGAGAAACACCAGTTGAACTTGATTTCTTGCAAGTTAAGAAAATATAAGGTAATCTACACAAACATAAATTATGGCAAAGAAAATATTAAAACAAATAAAAATTCAGGCACCAGCAGGTAAAGCAACACCAGCTCCACCTCTAGGTCCTGTTTTAGGGCAAGCCGGTATTAACATTGGTGAATTTGTTAATCAATTTAACGGTGCAACTCAAGATAGAATGGGTGAAATAGTTCCAACAATTATTACTGTTTATGATGATAGAAGTTTTGATCTAGAATATAAGACTGCCCCAGCTTCAGGAATGATCCTAAAAGCTATTGGAGAAAAAAGTGGTTCAGGTAGTAACCTAAACAAAAAAGTCGGAACAATTAATCGTGCACAACTAGAAGAAATTGCTAATGCAAAAATGGTTGATTTAAATGCTAATGATCTAGATGCAGCCGTTAAAATTATAGAAGGAACATGTCGTTCAATGGGTGTTGAAGTTAAATAAATACCGCCTAGTTAGAATTATAAAAATCCGACCATTTGGTCGGTTTTTTTGTATAAAAAAAGCCGCTCACTAGTGAGCGGCTTTGTTGGTGCAAATAAAAGTTAATTTCTTTCCATAACTTCTACACTACAATAGTAGTTCTCATCTTGCAGACTGAAACTTTCAGTTATTTTTTTGAACCCAATTTCATATGGTGGAAATTTGACCGCAGCCTCGATATTTTCTTGGCTATTTTGGGGTCTTATTTTTGTGATTATGAGTTTATTAATGTAACCCATAAACAATTTGTAAATTTCACCTCCGCCGATTACAAAAACCTTAGGATCTCGTTGTGCATAACTTTCGTATCTACGAGCCTCATTCAAGGCTTTTCCTAGGCAGTCTACGGCTACTACCATTGGTCCATGATCTCCATCTTGAGTTTCTAAACCTCCTACTTTGTAGTTGGGGTCTCGGCTCAAAATAATGTGTGGGCGACCAGGGAGAGGCTTTGGAAAAGTCTCAAAGGTCTTTCGACCCATAATTAATGGGTGGCCAGGTTGACCTTTAGGACCTTTGGTTGTTCTTTTAAAATGCTTGAAGTCTTCAGGTATCCTTTTCCAAGGTAGACTGCCATTTCTGTGGCCGATTGACATTGTTTGGGTACACATTGCTGCGATTGCTATTATTTCTATGTTTTTTTTCATTAGGTACTTTCTTTCGGGTTAATATTTCTGTATTTAGTCCGTTTTGTATATTACCCATTTATATTGTTTTGTAAACATTGTTTTTTTAAAGGTGTGGTGGTAATGTGAAAAGTGGAAACAAAAACTTAAACCAAATTATAGAAAGGAAAACAGTTATGAATGTATTAGGGTTTGTAGATCCTTATAAATCAAATCTCCCGCAGAGAATCGTTCCAAATCTTGAGGAACTTAAAAAACGTGTTGAAGCAATCAGAATAGCTTCTGGTGGTAATTGCACTATTGTTTTAACTCAAGGAACATGGGATATCAAACATGTTGGCCATGATCGTTATCTCGAAACAGCTCGTTCCGAAGGTGACTTCTTAGTTGTTGGAGTTGATAGTGATGCTAAAGTGCGTAAGCGCAAAGGTAAGCATCGTCCTGTTGTTAATCAAGACGAAAGAATGGAATCCGTCTGCCACACCCGTTATGCCGATATTGTTATTTTAAAAGACGACGATTGGGGTAAATGGGGCCTAACAAAAGCTATTCAGCCTGACATTTTAATTGCTACTCAAGAGACTTATTCTCAAGAGCAAATAAAAGAACTTGAAAATGGCTATTGCAAAAAAGTTGTCGTACTTCCGCCTCAGGCTGAAACATCGACTACTGCAAAAGTTCGAAAACTGCTTATTGGTGGATTGGACGCAGTGAAGGAAAAAATGTCTGCTAGGTTACCAGAACTTCTTCAAAAGTGTATTGACGAATCTTTGGAAAGTCATGAAAAACCAAAGAAGGAGGATAAAAAATGAAAACGGCAATAGTCGCATACATTCCAGTCCTTCATCAAGGTTACATCAACTTCTTTGCGGAGTTTCCCTACAAGACAATTCTTGTGTTAGGGAGATCACTCACACATCATCATCGGTCATTTCAGAAAGATATTAGAGCGCTGTCGCCAGCTACTGCTGCTTCAGCACTAAAATCTCTCAATATGTTTGATCATGTTAATGTCATAGAGGAATACTCTATGGACTTACTTGATTACTATGATGAAATTGTTTTACCAGATGAAGATATATGTCGTGAATTCGCAGAGAAATACTGTGAAGGAAAAGATATTGTATTTGGTGAAACTTTTCTTCGATGGGACAGTAATAGTGCTAAGGCACATAAAGAAGTCAAAGATGTCGAAGAAGTTGAACTTACCTCTAGTGACCAAAAGAAACTAGAAGATGTTCTAACTGAGACTCATAAGAGTCCTGATCAGTATCGCCAAGTTGCAGCGGCAGTTTTTAAAGAAGGAGAGTTTTGTCATGTTACACATAATGAAATTGTTCCTTTGATTTATACCTATTTTTACGAGGGTGATCCTCGTAGTCAATTTAAGAAGGGTGTAAATATAGATCTGTCATTAGCACTTCATGCTGAGCAAAGTTTTGTGGCATGGGCTGCGAGTAATAAAGGTGTTTCTCTAGAAGGAGCTACCGTTATACTTACAGATTTCCCATGTCCAGGCTGTGCTAAGCTTCTGGCTTATTCTGGTGTAAAGAAGGTTTACTATCTAAAAGGCTACGCCGTTGTAGATGGGGAACGAATTCTTCGTGATAAAGATGTCGAGATTTACAAAATCAAAACCACCTCGTAATGAGGTGGTTTTTTATTTAAGGTTTATTCTTGGTAACCTACTTTCACTTTAATTTTTTCCGGATTTTTCAACTTATCATTTCCGCCGACAATTACATGTGCATGCAAATGCCTAACACTTGATCCGTTGCCAGGTCCTCCATATCTCATCAGAAATGATCCCGATTCAATATTGAATTCCTCGTTAATCCAGTCATAAAGTTCAAAAAGATCTAGTCGGTGCTGTGTAGGAAGATCAGAAAACTTACTTGTATGATCTGCCGTATAGACAAACAAAAAATGGTGCGTAGTTCCTTTGTAAGGAGTATCATTTCTTGTGACAAGCCAGCTATTATTTTTTCTTAATATTTCTGACTTGTGAATTTTTGAGAATTCTCCAGGGCAAAATGGACATTTTCCGCTACGGTTTATTTCTTCGTATTGGACTCTTTGCTCTGGTGTTCTCGTTTCGTTTGGGTCTACAAAATTTTCATTCATATCTTTTGATACATTATAAGAAATACCCGCATAGTGCAACTATGCGGGTATGTTTAATTAGTGTGTGCTAAACCGTGGCTGGGAAGTTAATTCCTGAATGAGGATAATAATCCTCCAACTCAAAATCTTCTTGGCGGTAATCAAAGATATTATCTTTGTCCGCATTTAGTTTAAGAGTTGGAAAACAATACGGCTTCCTTGAAATCAATTCGTCAATTTTGTCGATTTGATCTTCGTAGACATGCGCGTTAACAACATTATGAATAAAACCTGCAGGCTTGATTCCTAAGACTTGAGCCACCATCAATAGAAGGGCAAAGTACTGGATCATGTTGTTTGGTACACCGATTGGAAAGTCACCACTACGCTGCGTCATATAAAGATAAAGTTCACCATTGAGTATCGTGAATTGACACCATCCATGACATGGGCAGATAACGACTTTTTGATCGAATTTTTCTCCACGAAAAGTGTGGAAAGGAATCCATGGTGACACTATATGAGTTTTTAATTCAGGTCGGTCCTTCATTTGTTCGATGACAGCAAGAAATTGATTGAAACCAGCCCCATCAGGAGTTGGAAAATCATGAAATGCTGCACCATATGAACCAGGACCATTGTCACCAGGCTCCAAGCCTCTCTTAAGACACTTTCTATCAGTAAGAAAAGATTTCCACCAAGTGCAACCGTACTTAGATATTTCTTCGTGAGTACGAGCACCATTAATGAACGCAATAAGTTCGCCAATAGCTTGTCGCCAGATTGTGGGAACTTTAGTTTTTCTTTCAGGTGCCAAATCACGTTCTGTAATTACAGGACATCCATTTGCGACCGGGAAACGCATTTCCAGTCCAAGATAGGTTTTTGTCGGAACCCCAGACGGGGCAGGAGACATAATTCCATTATCCATAATCTTACGGATAGCATTCTGGTATTGATAATCGGGTTTTCTTTGATCGTATGGTAAATACGGTATCATCTATTTTCCTTTGGTTGAGTTAATGTGCGATTTAGAATAAATCTACTTTGAATACTACTTATTTAGAATACATTTGCAACTTTTTAAAATAAAAGCATAATATTTAGTAATGAAAGACAAACAAATCCAAAATTTAATAAAAGCAGAAGAGGCCAGACAAAAAAGTGTAGTTAATTTAGTAGCTTCAGAAAATTATGTATCGGAGGATGTTCTAGATGCTCTTGGTAGTGTTTTAAATAATAAATATTCTGAAGGTTATCCTGGAGCTCGCTACTATGCTGGTAATGAAATTATTGATGAAATTGAAAGACTTTGTCAAAGACGCGCACTAGATACCTTTGAATTATCTGATAAAAAATGGAAAGTTAATGTGCAATCTCTTTCAGGTACTCCTGCTAACTTTGCAGTTTATTCAGCACTTGTTCCTAAAGGTGGAAAAATTATGGCAATGGAACTTTCGCATGGAGGTCATCTTTCACATGGGCACAGTGTCTCAATGACAGGGAAGTTCTGGAAACAAATTCCTTACCGTGTTAATGAGAAAACTGAAAAGCTGGATTATGATGAAATAAAAAAGATCGCCAAGAAAAATAAACCAAATATAATTGTTGCAGGATTCACTGCTTATCCTAGAACAATTGACTGGAAAAGATTTCGTGAAATAGCTGACGATGCAAACGCTGTTTTGATGGTTGATATGTCACATGTTGCGGGTCTTGTTGCGGGAAAATCATTTAAGTCTCCATTTAAATATGCTGACGTTGTTACAACTACAACCCACAAGACTCTTCGTGGTCCTCGTAGTGCTTTAATTTTTTCAAAACGTGATCGGGTTGCAGAAAAAGAGGGAAACGACCTTCCTACAAAAATAAATCGCGCTGTTTTCCCTGGGTTACAAGGTGGTCCTCATCAAAATCAAATTGCTGCAGTCGCAGTCGCCCTTAAAGAAGCACAATCTGATAGCTTTAAAAAATACACTCAACAGATTATTATAAATGCTAAAACTTTATCTGATGAATTAAATAGACTTGGGTGGAGAATTGTATCTGGAGGGACTGAATCTCACATGGTCTTAGTTGATGTTTGGAATAATGGAGAGGTTAACGAAAAGGGAGTTGGTGGATTTAATGGTAGAGAGGCAGAAGAGTTGCTAGAGGAAAACGGAATTATTGTTAATAAGAATACAATTCCATTTGATAAAAGAAAACCAACAAATCCATCAGGTATTCGTCTTGGTGTTGCCGCGGAAACTACCCGTGGCGCTAAGGAAAGTGACTTTATTAAAATTGCTCGTCGTATAGATGAGATTTTAAGGAAAGCATCCTAGTACTCTGGTACAATATAAAATATGGAACTAAAAGTATCTAAATTAAATCAAGAAGCAGTTTTACCAAATTACTCATATGAAGATGATGCAGGTTTTGATTTGTACTCTATTGAGGATGTTGTTTTAGAGCCATTCAAAAGACTTCAAGTTAAAACCGGTATTGCAATGCAGATACCTGCTGGTTATGTGGGTTTAATTTGGGATAAGAGTCGAATTGCACAAAAATTAGGTATAAAAAATTTGGGCGGTGTAATCGATTCCGGTTATCGGGGTGAAATAATGGTTGGCGTTGTAAATTTATCTGATGAAACTTATTCTTTTAATAAAGGCGATAAGGTTGCACAAATGATTATTCAAAAAAAAGAAACTTGCGACATTGTTGAGGTTGATAAGTTAGATGAAGCCGAGAGAGGGGATAAGGGTTTTGGTTCTAGTGGAAAATAATTAACCTAAATAGTTTTTATAAAAAATGAATGGAAAAAATAAACAAAAAAATAAGGAAACAATATATATAATAATTGGTCTAATTATTTACAGTATCGGTTTTTACTTTCTTGTAAACTCACTCAGCGGTAATGAAAAACTAATCCAAAGTGATTATGTAACGAATATTCCTTTTGAGGAAATAGAAAATATAAAAATTAATAAAAATGAAAGTTTTGAAGAAGGTTTAGAGAAAAGTTTAGAATATTTTTATAGCTTAGATTTTGAAATTAAAAAAATAAGAACCGATGAAATTAATGAAGATCATTTTGTATACCCAAATCCAAATGGTATAGATGTTCCTGGAACCGTTTATTTATTCGATTCAAATATTAATCAAGAATATATTAAGCCAAATAATTATCTAATACTTACTCCAGAAATTGTTGCTAAAAATTTAACAAAAAATGTTAAATTGGGTTACAGTAGTAATAATCTAATTTTAGGAGAGAAACCCTCAGCGGGGACTAATGTAATTACAGTAAGGGCTGCAGACACAATAGATCAATATAGAGTTATTTCTTTTAGTGATTTTTATAAAACACAAGATGTTGAAAATTGTAATGAAGTTTCTGGACCTGGGGGATCTATTTGTAAAAAAGTGACTGACATAACTTTACACATATTTATTTCTGACCCATTAGATATACCAATAAATAGTAATTTAGATTTTAGTAATATATAGATTTTATGCAAAAAGAAATTAAAAAATTAATACAAAAGTTAGTTGAGACAGATGTTGATTTTGTTGTTGAACATCCTGCTGATTTATCACACGGTGATTATTCTACAAATATTGCTATGGTTTTAGCTAAAAAATTAGAAAAGAATCCACGTGAGCTAGCTGAAGATATAGTTAAAAAAATTGAATCAAAAATTTCGTCAGATCAGAGCAATCAAATAGAAGAACCTTTTGATCTAATTGATCGTGTGGAGATAGCCGGTCCCGGGTTTATTAATTTTTATTTGAAGTCTGAATTTTTTGTTCGCGAAATTCAAAAAATAATACACCTTGAGAATAATTTTGGACGTAATAAACGTCTAGAAGGTAAGACCATTTTCATGGACTACACAGACCCTAACCCTTTCAAACAATTTCATATTGGTCATTTAATGTCGAACGCAATTGGAGAATCAATAGCTAGAATTTTTGAATGGAATGGTGCTACTGTTAAGCGTCTTTGTTACGGCGGTGATGTTGGTCCGCACGTTGCTAAAACTATTTGGGGAATGAAACAAATGCGTGAAGCTTTTCCTCATGATACTGACTCTCTAACTGATAAAACTAAATTTCTTGGAGATGCTTATGTTTTAGGTGATAAGGCTTACAAAGCCTCTGAAAAAGGAGATACTTTAGATGGTGTTCCTGATGGCGCGAAAGCAGAGATTGATGAAATAAATAAACGTGTTTATCAACTGTTTGATGATACAAAAGAAAATGACGATCCAGATGTAGAAGTTTATTTTCAAAAAGGAAAAACTTGGTCACTACAACATTTTGATGAAATTTATCACAAGCTTGGAACAAATTTTGATATGCAGATTTTTGAAAGTACTACATTTCCAATTGGTGAAAAAATAATTCGTGATAATACTCCAGGAGTTTTTGAACTTTCAGAGGGAGCAATTATTTATCGTGGTGAAGACGAAGGACTTCACACTCGTGTTTTTGTAAACTCTCTTGGTTTGCCAACTTATGAATCCAAGGATATTGGGCTTGCACATTACAAGGATACAAAAGTTTCAGATAAATTAGGTGAATATAAAGCCTCTGTAATTATTACTGCTAATGAACAAAAAGAATATTTTAAAGTTGT
>Ga0306869_1000474_pt1 | contig 18665 bp, 36 predicted proteins | sample AntRauTorckE6833_FD_190421 | JGI IMG/M metagenome (GOLD analysis project Ga0306869, IMG submission 190421) | Saline lake microbial communities from Rauer Islands, Antarctica - Metagenome Torckler E6 #833 (v2) (version 2) | ecosystem: Environmental > Aquatic > Non-marine Saline and Alkaline >... | reverse complement strand
AATCTACTGGCAAGGGTGGTCATTGTAGTGAATTTTTTATTAAAAATGCTTTTGTTAACTAAAAGAAAAGTGGACAGTTTGCCTAATCTACCTAACACAGAATTTATAAAAGCAACAATAGAACCAGTTATTGAAGTTACTAAACTTACTTATATAGATGGCTTTGGGGAAGAAAAAATAGAAACAGGCATTGATGATATAAATATTACAGTAACAGAAATTTGAGATAACCCATTATAGGAGGGGATTTTATGAACGTAAAAACTAATTTAAAAATACATAATAGATTCGATGTTGAGGTAAGAGATAAATACACAGGAAAACTTAAGCAAAGAGCACAGGGAGAAAATATAGTCCTTGATAAAATGTATGATAGGCTTTGTGCTGGTAGTTCTTATTTCACAAATATACATTTTGGGAGTGGTAATACAACTCCTGTTGCTACCAATACAGCATTGAACACTCATGAAGGAACAAAATCTGCAACCACAGTAGAAACAGTTAAAGCTATCCCAACTACTACTTGGCAGAGAATGATTACCTTAGAGCCAGAAGATGCTGTAGGGGTTAATATAAGAGAACTAGGTATAGCTTATGGCTCTACTTCCAGTTATTTGGTTACCCATGCATTACTTGAAGATAGTGAAGGAAATTCTATAAGTATACTAAAAACAGATACAGATGTAGTATATATTTATGCTACGGTTTTTATAACTTTAGAAAATTCAAATACTGATTTAGTTTATGTACCTATAAATCGTGGAAATGATTTAATAGATTATCTTACAGGTGGTTCTTTTCCGTATGGAAGTTTTGGAATGAATGAAATACTAAATTCTTATCAGAGATTAGGCTCGTCTCCTAGTGTAAGTTGGACAGCAGATATTTCCAATAAAAAAAGAAAAACAGATGTAGTTAGATTTGATAAAGATACTGCAAATGGTCATGTTCAAGCTATAGATTTTTCAGATGTATTTCAATTAAAATTACCTTCTACTGGAATTTTTGCTGGACAGGATTATGCCGGGGTTTCTGTTGGAACCGGAGATGGCGTCGAAGATGAGTTTGAACTTCCGTCCAGAAATATAAAAGATGGGAGTTTAGTCGTTAAAATTGATGGTACTACTACAACCGCTTTTACATCTAGTAAAATAAATTTAGCTGCAGATTTAGCAACACCACCTAACATGTCAAGTTATGGATATTCAGTATCTTTAAGTTCAGACGGTTCAGTTTTAGCTGTAGAAACTAGGGATACTTCGCCATATATAAAAATATACGATTGGGATGCTGGTTGGACAGAAAGAGCTACTCCACCTAATATGCCAAGTTATGGATATTCAGTATCTTTAAGTTCAGATGGTTCGGTTTTAGCTGTAGGGACTTATACTGTGTCACCATATGTTAAGATATACGATTGGGATGCTGGATGGACAGAAAGAGCTACTCCACCTAATATGCCAAGTTATGGATATTCAGTATCTTTAAGTTCAGATGGTTCGGTTTTAGCTGTAGGGACTTATTATGTGTCTCCTTATGTGAAGATATACGATTGGGATGCTGGTTGGACAGAAAGAGCAACACCACCTAATATGCCAAGTCGTGGATATTCAGTATCTTTAAGTTCAGACGGTTCAGTTTTAGCTGTAGGAACTATGGATAGGTCACCATATGTTAAGATATACGATTGGGATGCTGGATGGACAGAAAGAGCTACTCCACCTAATATGCCAAGTTATGGATATTCAGTATCTTTAAGTTCAGATGGTTCGGTTTTAGCTGTAGGGACTAAGGATACTTCGCCATATATAAAAATATACGATTGGGATGCTGGATGGACAGAAAGAGCTACTCCACCTAATATGCCAAGTTATGGATATTCAGTATCTTTAAGTTCAGATGGTTCGGTTTTAGCTGTAGGGACTTATAATGTGTCTCCTTATGTGAAGATATACGATTGGGATGCTGGTTGGACAGAAAGAGCAACACCGCCAAACATGCCAAGTTATGGATGGTCAGTATCTCTTAGCTCAGACGGTTCAATTTTGGCTGTTGGGATTTATAGTAGTTCACCATATGTAAAAGTATATGACTATAACGGTTTAATCTATAAAACTAGAATTAAATTTACAACAGCTCCAGCAAGTGCTGAAGCAATAACAGCGGATTACACAGTAAACGGTATTCACAAAACAATAAATTATGTAGTTGATATGTCTTACTCCATATATTTTGGAGAGGGTGTTTAAAAGAGGTGATTAGATGGAACTTAATTTTGAAAGTTTGGTAAATGTTTTCAGTGGAGATAATCCAGAAATTGTCCATATGCCTGACAATTCCGTTTGGGGTTTCAATGTTGAAACTGGAAGATTAGTTGGTGAAAATATTCCTCTTGATGCAGGTGATGTGGATTGGAGTGCAATATCATTTTCAGATTTTGGGATTGTTACAAAAGATAAAGAAATTTCATTAATGAGACTTAAAAACATTCCTAGAGTTGGTATATATGGAGTATGGCATCAAAACGAAATTCTAGATGTTGATTTGGAAGTTATCACTCCTGAAAGACATAGACTTGCTATATGGCAGGGCGAAATGGATATAAGCAAGTATCTTGATAATTTCAGCATTGAGTTTCGAGATAATACACCGATTGCATCTTCTAATATGTCTTTTGAAAATCCTAATCAAATATTGTCGGGTGAAGATGAAAGCCTGATTAAGCCAGGAATGAAGTTAGAGTTAAGCTTAAAAATGGGTGATAGTGAAGAATATCCTATCTCGATACAGTATGTAGACAGAGCAGACATGGGAGCTACAAGGTCAAATATATCTGTAGATGCTAGAAATGCATCAGGTAAACTTTTGAAAGACCAGACCTTAGACGAAAATAACGAATTTATTTTTCAAACTTATCATCTCAATGTTGTGGACCTCTTAGATAATGCAGGAATAACCGATTTCGATGTTCAGGATACTGGAGAATGGGAATACGGAATTGAACTTCCTAAGGACATGAGCTACCTTGAAGGCTTAGAGGAAATGATTAATGCCTCACTGAATTGGAAGGTAGTAGAGGACCAAGACGGAAAGATAATTGCTGGATCCACCGTAACTTTTTCAGATATTCAACGAAACAGTACATATGAATTCAACAGAGGGACAGACGTTTGGAGCAGGAATATTGTCCGAGATGATACAGATGTTTATTCTAGGGTTTGTGGAAAATTTGAGCTGACAACTGCTGGGGTAACAGAAACGCAATATACATATAAGCCTATTGTCAATGAGGCTGATTGGGATGTTGCTCCAAGCAAGACATTATACATAGATTTTCCAAACGAATCAGACGTAACGGAAACTACAGCAATACTTGAAGAACTTGCAGATAGACTTGCAGTAGCTGGAATACAAGAAACATTTGTAGGTCCAATCAGACCTCATCTGCTCCCAGGAGATGAAGCTAAGATAACGTCAGATTCGGGAACTAAATTAATTGGATTAATTATAAATGTTAAACATAATTTAGGCAAGAATGGTTTCTCAACAGAATTTACAGTTGATAGCTCCGGGCAGAAAGGCAAGCCAAAAATTAATGATTATATTAGTGAAGTTGCTAAAAAGGCTACAATGGGCAAAGGCGAAAGATTATATTAAAAGGGGAGACGATTTATGACATTTGATATTTATGAATTACTTGATAAAGGTTTTTTAGTTTTCTTTGCAGTAGTTGTCTTGTATGCAATATTTAAGACAGGAAAACTATTTACAACATATATTCCTACACTTTTAGAATCAGGGAAAGAATTTGTAAAAGTTTGGCACGATTTTGTAGATGCAGTAGAAAACAATTCTGAAGCAGTCGTGAAAAATACAGAAATTACAGATGCAAATTATAAACATTCAGAAACAGTTTTAAAAGAATTAAAATTAGTTAGCGACAAATTTGAAAGCCATGATTATAATGCTTTAGAAGTTAAAAAGAGTGTTGAGGAATTAATTGACCTTGTTAAAAATGCTGATGACAAAAAAGAAGTTTTAAATTTACTTAGAAAAATAATAAATAAATTGGAGGAAGAAAATTAATGGATATTAATATAATGGAACTTATACAACCAACTTTAATCATTTTGATAGTTGTGATTTATGTTTTAGGAATGTTTTTGAAAAAGATACCAAAGGTTTCTGATTGGATCATTCCGTTAGTGCTTCTAGTTGTTGCGATAGCACTTACTATTATTTACAAAGGAATAGCTTTAGAGGAAGGTTTAAACTATGTCACTATTGTTAATGGTATTGTTTATGGAATTTTAATCGCAGGTGTAGCAGTATTTGGAAATCAAATTTTAAAACAAATATCTAAGAGGGAGTAATAAATGCACTGGAAGGATAAGAAAAATAAACAAACTTTAGAATACCACAATATAGATAAATGGCATGAAATGGGTTTTAAGGGTAAAGGAATAACTTTCTGGGAACTTGAAGGAAATGACGAACACGGATCATTGGTAAAAGAAATATTTAAGCTCGTAGCTCCTGAAGCAGAAATTATTCTAAGCAGCTTATCAACAAGAGTCAAAGGAGACGAGATTCTTAGATGTGTAACAGGTTATGATAAAAAACTATATGATATAGAAGAATTCATAGATGAGTATAATGTAGATATAATAGGAGCTAGTCTAAGTTCCGATATGCCAGATCCTTTAAATAAATATTTAGATTCACTACCAATAATTTATGTTGGAAGTGCAGGAAACAATGGCCACGAAGGCGTAAGTGGTAAGCTTAAAGATATTGGAATAATGAGCGGAGCCATATATTTAAAAGATGGAGAGGTCCATAGAGAAAGATATTCAGCTGTTGGAGATGAACTTGATTTTGCGACTCTTCATGGCTGGCCAGAAGGAACGAGCTTTTCTTCTCCAACTCTAGCGGGGATCACAGCTCTAATAATGAGTAAGTACGGTTCTATGACACAAGAAAAAATGTATGAAGTTTTAAAAAGCATAAGTATAGATGTAGGAGTTGAAGGTACAGATGAGGATTTTGGAAATGGAGTTCCAATGCTACCTGAAGATGGAAAAATCAAAATGCTAGAAGGTGAAAAGTTGATAGATAACAAACTATATACAGTTGATGAAATAATTGAAAAATTAAAGAACTATGATAAAAAAGAATTTCACATACATCATACATGGGCTCCGGATATATCTGACTTCACAGGAGATAATCACGAAAAACTCCAAGATGCCATGAGAAACTATCATATACATGAAAGAGGTTTTGAAAATATAGCACAGCATATAACACAATTTCCAGATGGTAAGTTCATGATTGGAAGAGACTTTTCTTGGATACCAGCATCAAGTAAAGGTAAAAGAGACAACGGAAAGGCATGGAATCAAGGATTTGTATTCATGGTGGAAAATATAGGTAATTTTGACAAAGAAGAAGTACCTGAGATAATGAGAGATAATCTCGTTAAACTAGGTGCTTATTTTATTGAGGATAAAGGTACTGTAATATTTCATAGGCAGATGGATAGCTCAAAATCTTGTCCTGGTAATAAGTTTAACTACACTCACTATATTCAAGATGTAATTAATCTTGTAGAAGAAAAAAATCATTGGGCCGAAAAGCATTTTCAGAGCTTAAAGGCAAAAGGAATTATTATCCATGAAAGGAGATTTGAGGATGATATTGATAGAGACGAAACTTTTGTTATGTTTGACAGGGTTACTGACGATTATATTAAAAGAATTGATGATCTTCAGGAACAAATTGATAAAATCAAAAACTCTTAAAATACCGTCTTAAATATAGCCGAAATAAAGCAATGTAAACACATTGATAGACCTATAGTATTAAAATAATATAAATCTTTTTAATAATTAAATATAAGCCTTAGAATATAAAACGGGTAATTTCTACTTTAAATGGTAGATTTTACCCGTTTTTTTATGTTTTTGTGCATTATTTTCATTAAAACACTTGACAAGGTACGTACATAATGGTATAATTAGTCAAGAGTTAAGAAAGAGAGAAAAACAAAACCAAGGAGGAAATGAAAATGTTAAATAAAAATGAACTAAAAAAAATAATAAAAAATAACACATTCAAATATATGGGAATTAGAGGAACGGACGAAAAATTAAAAGTAGGGCAAATATTAGAAACATCTTATGAATGGGATTACGAATTAGATTTATCATCATACGAAACAGATCCAGTAGAACTTGGCGGGGTATGTGCAGTAGATGTAAGTCATGATAATCAACTTAATGATTGGGTAGATGAAGAAGAAGATATAGAAGAAGTTATAGAACATATAGAAGAAATGCTTGAAAAAGCATTGGAATATAAATATAATCACTACAGTTTGATAGTTTCCGAAACTAAAAACCCTTACGATTTTGATGAAAATGACAAAAACGAAATAATATTAGCAGATGCAGAAGTAGTAATGATAATAAAATAAGGAGGTAACAAAATGAAAACAGAAAGAATATATGTAAGAGTATCAGAAGAAGAAAAGAAACAACTAGAAAGAATGGCAAAAGAAGAAGGCAGGACACTATCAGGGTTAGTGAGATATACAGCACAAAAATATATGGAAAATAAAAAAGGAGAATAAAATGCCAAGAAATAAAATAAAACTTACAATAATGTACAAGGGATGGATGTTACCAACTTTTAAAGTATAGCTAGGCAACAAATTATTATCATTTAAGAGCTTAAAATACATATTACAACTAACTATACCATTCAAAAACATCTATCATTAAAACAAGAATTACAAGGGTATCATGCATTCGTCACAAAATAAGGGTTTTGCAACATAATATTTTATAATAAATATAAACAAAACTATTGACAATATAAATAAAAGATGATATTATTTATATAATAGGAGGTGAGAAAATGGAAGATAGAAAATATAGTTTAAAAGAATTAAGGGCCAGAAAAAATGTAACACAGGTAGAAACAGCCAAAGCAATCGGAATATCAGTCCCAGCTTATATAGCTTGGGAAAAAGATGCATCAAATGTAGGAATAAGCAATGTTTATGCTCTAGCAGAATATTTTCAAGTCGACATAAAAGAAATAAAATTAAGGGGTTAAATGGAGAGCAAATATGAAAACTGAAACATTAATAATAATTTCAATGATACTAATAATCATATCAATGATATTAATAACAGGAGGAAGTATTTATGGACAAGGAAATAATGGAGAGAAGGACACAGGAGGACATCAGGAGAAGCTTGAAAGAAGGAAACAAGATACTAAAGTCTTACAGGAATATATTAACTATAAATACTATAACCGTAATGCTCATATGGATATTGCTGATAACAAGACAACTACAATAGTCGCAATAGTAACAGCTTATGCACCGTTTGACAATCAGTCGGGCATGTGCAATGACGGAGACCCAACATCAACATCTACTGGAACATATCCTAAACATGGAACACTTGCAGCAGATCCGGAGAGAATACCATACGGAACAGAGATATATATCCCTGGATATGGACTGGGTACGGTGGAGGACACTGGCGGAGCATTAAGAAATGACAAGGAGAATATAAGGATAGATGTTTTCATGTCATCTTATGAAAATGCGATTTCTTTTGGGAAACAAGAGTTAGTTGTGGAAATAAGGAGGTAAATATGATATTTGATTATAAAAATGTAAAAGTCAATAAAATAAAAAATCTTATAGAAAAAAACAAAACAGTCAAAATAAATCAATATGTGATAACAAAGATACCTAACTTTAGATATAGACTTTATGATTCATCAACTAAGAAAACAACTTTTTATGATAGTTTAAATCTGATTTTAGAAGATGTTAATTTCTTTGAAAAAAACAAACAAATGTCAATCTTATAGGAGGACAGATGAAATATAACATCACAATCCCAGGAGAACCTCAAGGTAAAGGTAGACACCGAATGACTAAAAAAGGACACACTTATACACCCAAAAAAACTAAGGTTTATGAAGATACGGTTAAAATTATTTTTAAAAGCAAATATAAGAAACAACTAGAGGGAGAACTAATAGCAGAAATAACCGCATATTTAAAAATTCCAAAATCAGCAACTAAAGGTAAAAAACTTGCAATGAAACACAACGAGGTAAGACCTACAAAAAAACCTGATGGAGATAATATAGCAAAAATTATATTAGATAGTCTAAACAAGTTAGCCTATCATGATGACTCACAGGTAGTTGATTTAGTAGTTAGGAAGTGGTGGACATTGGATAATCCAAGAGTTGAGGTAGTTATAAGGGAGGAAGAATGAATAACTATGAAAGGCATTATATAGACATTATAGCAAGGGCTAAGAATCAAGAGATAGAAGATTTTTCAGATGAAGAAATTGAACGAGTATTTAAAAAGACAGTTCTTAAAACAAAGAATATAGAAAAATTTAAAGAATTGGTAGAAAAAGGGATAGGCCTTACGGATATATTTTCATTTAAGGAAGAAGAATTATTAGGTTTTTTAAGGAGGAAAAACAATGATAATAAAATATAATTCAAATAATTTAGAGGTTGAATTTGAAGGTAATACAGAAGAAGGAATAAAATTATTAAACCAGCTAGAAGGTCCTAAATATATAATGACTTTTGATGAAGGTAAATCGGGCGGAGATTTTACAATAAATCCAATGAAAGCAGTTAAAACTACAACAATTAAAAAACAAGGCTATCAACCAAAAGATGATGAAAAAAAATCAAAAGATAATCCACCTAATGTTGGAACATCTGCTCAATCAAAATCGATTAAAGATTATATAAGAGATATTATGCATCAAGAAATAAGACTTGCGGGGTGGAGCATATGATTAAATTCAAATGCAAAGAATGCGGAGAACTACAATATAGCAGCAATATAGAAATAGCACCTTGTATCAAGCGCGGCGGTAAAATAGAAGTTTGGAAAATAGAGGAGGAAGAATATGAGAACGGAAAAAGAGATAATGAACGAATTAGAAAGAGTGAAAAAAGAAAAAGAATTCAAGCAGGGAGATGTGAAGATTTCACTGATAAGCAGATATTGGACTCTTAAATGGATATTAGAGGAGGAGAAATAATGGAAAATAACGAAGCATACAAAGTTGAAACAGAAGAATGGAAAATAACAAACGATAGTGAAGCAGAATGGCTTATAGATAAAAACAATGAAGAACTTGTTGAAATTAGAGCATTTAAACAAAGATTATCCGACAAAATTCAGCAGTTGCAAGCGATGTTAGACAAGGAAAAAGAAAAGGAAGAAAGAATTTTAGAAACTGTAAATTATTACTTAAAAGATTATTTTTCTACAGTAGATGACAAACTAAAGAAAAAGACTAAAACACAGGAAAAATATAGGTTACCAAGCGGAGACATTATAAAGAAATATTCTAAGCCTAAATACAACAGGACAGAGGATCTAACTAAATGGGTTAAAGATAATAAACTTAACTATTTAAAAATCAAGGAAGATGTAGAGTGGGGAGAACTTAAAAAAGAGACTGAACTGGTAGGAGATAAGCTAATATACAAGCCTACAGGAGAAATCATTAAAGGAATAGACATAGAATGGTCCAATGAAATAATAGAGTTTAAGGAGAGATAAAATGAATAAAGTAGAAGTATGGAAAAACATTTCAGGCTATGAAGGATTTTACAAGATAAGCAATTTAGGAAATGTTAAAAGCCTAAAAAGAATTGTTAATTCAACTTCATATGGACATCCTACATCTTACATAAAAGAAGAAAAAATTTTAAAACCAATAAAACTTGGGAAATATAATGGGGTTCAATTATCTGTCAATGGAATTACCAAAAAAAAATATATTCACAGATTAGTTTTAGAATCTTTTACCAATAAAAACACTTGGAAAGAAACAGTAAATCATATAGACGGAATTAAGAAAAACAACAATTTAGATAATTTAGAATGGAACACATACAGCGAAAATAATTTGCATGCTTCACGAGTTTTGAAGCTGGGTAAATTTAGAAAAGTAGTTAGGATAAATCCTAAAAATAAAAAAGATATAAAAAAATATCCAAGCATAAGACAGGCTATGGAAGATATAAATTTAAAAAAGTTTGATAGTAATATTTCTAAGTATTGCAAAATGAAAAATGACAGAAAATATAAAGGATTTATATGGAGATATAAGGAGGATTACAATTATGAAAACTTCAGATAGTGTTGTAGAACTTTATTCAGCTTTTGTAAAATTTCAAGCAGAAATAAAGCAACCTAAAAAAAATGCAATGAACCCATTTTATAAAAATATGTACACAACTTTGGACGAAATAATAAAAACAGTAAATCCAATATTAACTAAACATGGGTTAGCATTTCTTCAAGACGTATCAAGTGAAGGTGAAAGCGTAAGTATAACAACAAGAGTAATACATAGTTCAGGTGAATGGATAGAAACAGAACCAATGACTCTCAGAACTGAAAAATCTACTCCGCAAGGTCAAGGTTCAGCTACAAGTTATGGCAGAAGGTATTCCTTATCAGCAATATTAGGCATTTCAAGTGAAGATGATGATGATGGGAACAATGCAGAACACGAGGATAAAAAAGCGACTAAAAAGGTGAATGAAGGCTTGTCAGAAGCACAGGTTAAAAGATTGTTTGCTATTGCTCATAGTGCTGGATATACCAGCGAGCAAGTTAAAAAACAACTTATAAAAGTATTTAACAAAGAAAAAGTCGAGGACCTAACTAAAAAAGAATATGACAAGGTATGCACAGGATATGAAAAGGCTAAAAAAGAAAACATAAAGGATTAGAATATGAATCCAAATGAAGTTATAGAACAGCTTAAAAATTTAGGAACTGAACTACATACAGCTAATAAAAAACTATATGAATCAGCTGAAGAAAAAGCTAAAGCAGAAAGAGAATATAGAAAAGCATTAGCTATTAGAGAACTAGAATTAAAACAAGAAAAATACCCAGCGACATTAATAATAGATCTAGCCAGAGGAGATGAACAAGTCTCAATGCTAAAACTAGAAAGAGACAAACAAGTTGCTATATATGAGTCTTGCAAGTACGAAATTAATGCATTACACGACCGGATAAGCATAGGACAATCAATACTTGCATGGTTGAAGAATGAATTTAAAGCGACAAATCAGATAAATGAATAAATATACAAAGGTACTAGAAAGAGATGATAATAAATGTTTTATTTGTGGATATAAGCCGGTACAAGTGCATCATATATTCTTCGGAGCGGAGCGAAGATTTAGTGATAAATATGAGGAATGTATGGTCGCACTATGTATAAATTGCCATAAGAAAGCACATGAAAACAAGGAATTTAATCTAACACTTAGACAAATGGCACAAAAGAGATTTGAGGACAAATATTCACATGAAAAATTTATGAAAGAATGTGGGAGAAATTATTTGTAGGAGGGAAATATGATTGAAACTATAGAAGTTAAAATATCAATAGAAGCAGTAAGGCTAGCAAATGATTATCCAGAGCTTACAGTTAAACAGGCACTTGAAAAAGCTAAGGAGATATATGGGTATAACAAGAATTGAAAAACTAAATCAATTAATAGAAAAAGTTAAAGGAGAAACTTTTGGCGATAAATTAAAAAAGGCTTGAGAGATTATGGAAGAAGATCAGGAGGTAGTTGATGAAGATTAATCCTTGTTACAGATGTGAGGACAGAAAATTACATTGTCATAGTAGATGCATAGCATACAAGAAATGGAAAAAATACAGTAATAAGGTAAATAAACAAAGACATAAAGATGATGATTACGGAGAATATATTAGTAAATTAGTGAAAGATAATAGGAGGACTAAATGAATACAAATACAGGAATAATTATAGGAAATCTAACAAGGGATCCAGAGCTTAAATTCATACCTAGCAGTGGCATGGCAATATGTGATATATCAGTAGCAGTTAATGGAATGAAAGATGATGATGTGTCCTTTATAGATGTTACAGCCTTTGGTAAAACAGCAGAAGCAGTTGCTAATTATACTAAAAAAGGTAGTAAGGTAGCAGTAACTTATTATCTCAAACAAGAGAGATGGGAGAACAAAGAAGGACAGAAAAGAAGTAGATTGAAATGTAATGCAACTAGGGTTGAGTTTTTAAGCTCTAGCGAAAAGGTGAAGGTTGATAATTCAGAGGATGAATTTTCTGGTATTGATGAGGATGATATATTTGAACCAACGGATGATGATATGGATTCGGAAATTCCTTTTTAGAGATAAAATAGTTGAATATAAGGGGATTAACCTCCCCTTTTTATTTAAAATAGTTCTTGCATTGTATCCTAAAGTATAGTATCATATAGATATAAGGGGGTGGAATAAATGAAAATATACAAAGCAGAACAGATAGCTGAAATATTACAACTAGATGTGATCACTATTTATAGATATATCAAAAGCGGCAAATTAGGAAGTTTCACAGTTGGTAGAGAATATAGAATAACAGAAACAGATTTACAGAATTATATGGATGAAAACAGAAATGTTAAAGGAGTGAACTAATGGCAGACAATAAAAGTTATTATTACTTAAAGTTAAAAGATGATTTTTTTGATAGTTCTGAAATAAAAGTTCTTGAAAAAATGGAAAACGGTTATAAATACAGTAATATATTATTAAAAATGTATTTAAAATCTATTAAGAGAGATGGACTTTTAGTTTTTAACGATAGAATACCATATAATGCAGACATGATATCGGCAGTAACCAATCATAACATTAATGATGTTAAACAAGCTCTAGTATTATTCCAAGATATGGGATTAATAGAAGTCTTATCAGACGGAGCTATATATATGCTGGATATCCAAAATTATATAGGAAAATCGTCAAGTGAAGCAGATAGAATAAGAGCATTTAGAAAAAACATTGAAGAAAAAAGAAAAAAACTATTGGGAAAATGTAAACTAGTAACACCAACCGATACAAAGGAAATCGTACAAATGTACGACAAGTGTACACCAAAGATAGAGATAGAGATAGAGAAAGATATAGAGAAAGATATAAATAGTCCTGTAGAGAAAAAACCCTATAAACCCATAGTAGATTTTCTAAATGATAAATGCGGAACTCATTATAGACATAATACAGACAAAACAAAAGAATCTATAAATGCTAGGATAAACGAAGGATTTACCGTACAAGATTTTGAGGTTGTAATAGAGAAAAAAGCTGATGAGTGGACCGGAACTAAATATGAAAAGTATCTTAGACCTCAAACACTCTTTGGAACAAAGTTTGAAAGCTATCTAAATCAAAACATAGTAAAAGAAAAAAAGGATTCTGATAATGGCAATGTATTTTTAGAGATGATGGAGGAGGAAGAATGAAAATGAATAAAAAGTCAGAGGTTGATAAAAAATTAAAGATAGAGGAATTAATTGATTTTTTTGAACTTAGGAATGGTTATAATATGAGAGAAGTTGTTGAAGATATGGTTGATAAAATAGGTTTATTAAATCATGAGACTATGGGAAAACATACTCTATCTATGGATGAATGTGATATACAGTGGGGAGAAAGTGGGCATGTGTGTATGTTAGATGAGTTTGTAGAAAAATACACAGACAAATTATTTGAAGGTGTTCTTAATGTTATAAAAAGTTATCTTGTTGAACAAAAGGAGAGTATAGATGAATGATAAAAATGAGTATATTAAATTGCTACAAGATGAAGTTAAACTGATTAAACTAGGAAATAAAAATAAAATAGGAGAATGTGGGATGTGTGGAATTAAAGTCAAGAAACTATACCAACGAAGAGTAGGACAAGTAGATTTTATGATATGTGAAAGATGCAAAGAGATTATGGATTAAGCAACATAACAAGAATTATATTAAATAAAGAGGATGAGTTGGAAAAGGAGGTAAAATATGACTAGAAAAGAAACCTTAGGGATAATGGCAATATTAAAAGCTAACTACCCTATGTACTACAAGAACAAGGATAAGCAAGACTTACAGGCAGTAGTAAACCTATGGCATGAAATGTTTGTAGATGATAGTGCAGACCTAGTTGTAAGAGCAGTCAAGATGTTTATAGCAACAGATGACAGGGGATTTCCGCCTGTTATAGGACAGATAAAAAAACGATTAATAGAGCTGTTAAATCCTAACGAGATGACAGAACAAGAAGCATGGAACATCGTTAAAAAGGCTGTTATGAGAAGTGGTTGGCATGCAGAAGAAGAATTTGAAAAGTTACCACCTGTAATTAAAAAGATAGTTGGAAGTGCTACTCAACTAAAAGAGTGGGGTTTAATGGAAACAGATAACTTTGATACTGTTATAGGTTCTAACTTTATGAGAAGCTACAAAGTTAAAGCTAAGAGTGAAAAAGAATATCAAGCATTACCGAGTGATATTCAAAGTCTTATAAGTGGTGTGTCGGATAAGTTGATGATAGAGGATAAGGAGGATGAGGGATGAAAAAGTTTGAGTATCAACAGTTTGAAAAAAGAAAACCAACAGGCATGAGAGTATCTGAAAGTGGTGGATTTGTAAGAATAATACATAAACCAAGTGGAATACATGTAACAAAATATAATAATCGAGATTATATAACTGCAAGAGAAGAAGCGGAGGAAGAAATTAGTTATCTGGTCGATATATGGGAGAGGAAGATATGAAACTATAGAAGGAATTTAATGATAGAGGATAAGGAGGAATGATATGACCGGGTATGAAAAAGTAATGTCTATGAGCTTAGAGGAATTAGCACAAACAGGAGTATGTCCTCACAGGTTTGGTTTAGAGGATGAAAATATATGTATCAAAATAGATAGCCTAGAAGGTTGTAGTGAATGTTTAAATATGGCTTTAGAGAAAGAATTAGAGGAGGAATAAAAATGGATAACAAAATGAAAGAAGTTGCAAAAATGTTAGGGGTAAAATTAGGAGAAGAATTTGAGGTAAAAACTAGGGAAGGTGTGAAGTATAAATTCACAGAAAAAGGTCTTGAAATTAAAACGTATTGTGGATATAGCAATTCTTATACTTTAGGAAAATTAATAAGAGGTGAACTAACAATTAAGTGGACACCTAAATCTGGTAATAAGTATTATTTTGTGTTTTCACGTTACCCCAAACCAATGAGACTATTATATTATAACGAATCAATGGCTGATAGGTTAATGTTAAAAAGAGGTATGATAACTAGAACAGAAGAAGAGGCAACAGAAAAGATGAAAGATATGGGTTGGTTGGAAGAATGATAAAATTAAAAGATAACTCAAATAAAGACTGTTTTGCGTATAGTAAAAAAGAATGTAAAGCACTAAATGATATGTACTGCAAGTATCAGGAGTGTAATTTCTATAAAACGAAAGAGGATCTAGAGATTGACGAACAAATAGCAGAAGAAAGGTTAGCAAGGATAGGCAGGAGGTAATATGAATAGAAAAGAGCTGCGAGAATATATCTGGATAAAACAAGATGTTGAAACTCTTAGAATGGAAATAGAAGAACTTGAGACTAGAGCAACAAATATAACAACTAATATAGATGACATGCCGAAGGGAAGTCCAAGAAAAGATAAACTAAGTTCAATAGTATGTCAAATAATTGAATTACAAAATAAAATGGATAATCAAATAATAAATGGTTATAAAAGGCTTAAAGCAATAGTAGATTTTATAGAAGAATTAGAAGGAAGAAATAGAATTGTTGCTAGATTAAGATACATGGAGGGGCTGTCATGGGATGAGATTTCTGATAGAACTAAGATAACTAGAAGGCATCTAAATAATATTAACAGGTATATATTTAAAAAACTAAATTAAAGTTCAATATTTCCTATTATTTCCAGGAATTAAATGATAGTATTAAGATAGAGCAAAGCTCTAAGGATAAGAGTTTTCATTTTATCCTCCTTATTTGGACCCTGATATAATGTATTGGGGTCCTTCCTTATTAGACAACAGCCTCCTGAAAACCTTGAGAGACAGGGGGAAGGCCTTCGGGCCATATAGATATATAAATAGATGGTGATGTAATGAATAAAGAAAGAAAATATAAAAATGTATCAGTAGATAAATTAGTACCATATATAAACAACACTAAAACACACTCCAAGGAACAGATTAAAAAAATACAAAGCAGCATCAGAGAGTTTGGGTTTGTAAATCCCATATTAATAGACGGGGCTTATAATATAATTGCAGGTCATGGCAGATTAGAAGGTGCAAAAGCAGAAGGTTTAAAAGAAGTGCCTTGTTTATTTATTGAAGATTTAACAGACACACAAATAAAAGCTTATAGGATCGCTGATAATAGAATTGCAGAAGATGCTGAATGGAATATGGAACTCTTAACTATAGAGATGGAAGATTTAGAAGACTTATTTACTGGATTTGACGCAGAAGAGTTTGATGAGATTATGGGTATTGATAAAGAAGTAGTTGAAGATGATTTTGAAGTTGAATTACCTGATGAGACTAAATCTAAGTTAGGAGATATATATCAATTAGGAAAGCATAGGTTAATGTGTGGCGATAGTACAAGTGAGAGCTATGTTAATCTATTAATGGATGGTAATAAAGCAGATATGGTATTTACAGACCCACCTTATGGAATGTTTTTAGATGCAGATTATAGTGATATGAAATTGGGGTTTAAAAATACAACTGGCGGGAAAAAATATGAAAATGTTATAGGTGATAATAATGATTTTATACCTGAATTAATAACTACAATATTTGATAATTTTAGCTATTGTAAAGAAGTATTTATATGGGGTTTTGATTATTTTGCAGAGCTGATACTTAATAGGAATAATGGGAGTGTATTTGTGTGGGATAAAAGAGGTAATGACAATGATGACACAGCAAATGATGAATCTAGTGATAAAATGTTTGGCTCTACATTTGAACTATGTTGGAGCAAGGTAAGGCATAAAAGGTTAATGGCTAGGATAAAATGGGCGGGTATATTTGGACTCCCCAAAGAGTTTGATAAGAAAAGACATCATCCAACACAAAAGCCCATTGAATTATCAAGTTGGTTCATAAGCAGATACAGCGAAGAAAAATCTAACATAGTTGACTTATATGGTGGTAGTGGCTCAACATTAATAGCTTGCGAGCAACTAGATAGAATATGTTACATGATGGAACTAGATCCTAAATATATAGATGTAATAATAAATAGGTGGGAACAATTCACAGGGGGTAAGGCTGTGTTATTAAATGAATAAGTTTGTGAAGGAATTAAAAGTATATAGGCACTTACTACCCAGGCAAACTATAAAGACACTAAGAGGACAAGCCTTATCAGGAGATACAGTCGGAGCTGCAAAGGGATTAAAAACAGTATTGAATACAGCCAATGTAATGAGCATGGCACATAGACAGACAAGAATAATATTAAAACATGAGAACGGAGATTATAAAGGACAATTTATAATTAGCCTTAAAGAGGCACACAGTGCATGTAAAAATTAAAAATATAAGTATTGAGGTGGTGATGTGGCTAAAGGAAAATATCAAAAGTGGTTAACAGATGAAGGATTAACATTAATAACAGGATGGGCAAGAGACGGATTAACCAACGAAGATATAGCTCACAATATTGGAATAACAAGAAAAACACTACAAAAGTGGTTAAATAAATATAGTGACATAAGTAACGCCTTAAAAGAAGGCAAGGAAGTTGCAGACTATAAAGTGGTTAATGCTTTATATAAGAGGTCACTAGGATATGAATATAAAGAGATACAAACAACGGTTGAGGATATTGAGGGGAAGATTAGAAAAAAGAAAATAATAACAGAAAAACATATGCCTGCTGATACAACAGCTATAGCAATATGGTTAAACAATAGAAGGCCTAAAGATTTCAAAAGAAACAGAGGAAAGGAAGATTTAGACAAAGATAAGTTTGAACACGAAAAGAAAATAGATAACAAAAAGTATTGGTGATGATATGGACAGACTACATCAATTTTATACAAGCAAAGCATGGAGGGAATTATCACATAATCTAAAAATCAAGCGTGGCGGTAAGTGTGAGAGGACAGGAGAAATATTTATTGATATGTCTCAACTTATAGCACATCATACAATAGAACTAACAGAAGATAATATAGATGATTCTAGTGTAGCACTTAATCCAGAACTAATAGAAATCATAAGTCATAAGGAACATAACAAGGAACATAGAAGATTCGGACATAAGAAGAATGTATATATAGTGTATGGTTCTCCGTTGTCAGGCAAAACTACTATGGTTAGAGAGCTTATGCAGTATGGTGATATAGTGTTAGACCTTGACGAGATATGGAAGGCTGTATCACTACAAGAAGAATATATCAAGCCTAACAACCTAAGATTTAACATATTTAAAATGAGAGATGATTTACTGGAACAAATTAAAATGAGATATGGGAACTGGTATGATGCATATATTATTGGAGGTTACCCAGAGAAATATGAGAGGCAGAGATTAGCAGAAGAACTAGGAGCGGAATTAATTTATTGTGATAGTACAAAACAAGAGTGTATAGATAGAGTTGATAAAAGCAACAAACCTAGAGCTTGGGTAGATTATATAGAGACATGGTGGGAGAAGTACAGTGGATAACCCCCCTATTTTGATAGTTTATTGGAGATAGCCATAC
>Ga0306869_1000468_pt1 | contig 18867 bp, 19 predicted proteins | sample AntRauTorckE6833_FD_190421 | JGI IMG/M metagenome (GOLD analysis project Ga0306869, IMG submission 190421) | Saline lake microbial communities from Rauer Islands, Antarctica - Metagenome Torckler E6 #833 (v2) (version 2) | ecosystem: Environmental > Aquatic > Non-marine Saline and Alkaline >... | reverse complement strand
ATAAAAACAATCATTTACGAAATCAAAACCAGCAATTGGTAAATCATAAATTTCAATTGATTGGGTAAGGTTTGTTACGCAACCATTATCTGTTGTTACTTCTAAAGTTACATTATAGTTACCACTATTTGTGTATGTATTAGATGGGTTTTGAGTATTGTCAGTATTACCATCGTCAAAATCCCAATCCCAATTGTTAATAGATCCTCCATTTGGAACAACTGTTAAGTCAGTAAAGTCTGTGGGGTTTCCTAAACATAATGGGGTAGCATCGAAATCAACAATTGCTAGTGGGTAAACACCGACAGTTTGAGTTATATTATCAGTACATCCATCATCTGTTGTAACTGTAAGATTAACATCATATGTTCCCCAACCACCAAAGTTATGATTACTATTAGCATTGGTATACTCTACACTTCCATCATTTCCGATGTCCCATTCATTAGTTTGAATAACTCCTGGAGCAGGAACTACCGAAGTAGAATTTAAAGGAGTGACTAGATCCTCACATACATCTGTGAAATTGAAATCAGCAGTTGGCATAGGATTCACTATAACATCAGCATTATCATTAGCAACACAACCATTTAAGGTATAAGTTATTGTATAATTCGTTGTCGTATTTGGTGATATATTAATATTATCTGTAATTTCCCCACCTGACCATAAAAAGTCTCCACCAGCCAAATCAGGAACAGCAGTAAGTGTAGTGTTTTCACCATTACAAATTTCTTGTTCAGTTATATCCACTGTTGGAACTGGATTTACAATAATATCTATTGACTCTGAATAAACACATCCGTTTAAATCATAATCAATGGTGTAAGTATTTGTACCAACTCCAGGAGAAACGGTTGCAGTGTTGTTATTACTAATATTTGGAGTCCATACATAAGTTCCACCTAGTTCATCAGGAGTAGCTGTTATTGTAACATTGTCCCCATCACAAATCGTTGATCCGTTTAAATTTAATGTTGTTGGTTGTGGGTTAACTGTCACTATTCCAGTTTCTGTTATATCACATCCATTAAGTGTATATTCTAAGTTATAGTTTGTTGTAACTGAAGGTGATATGGTTAAGTCTTGAGTAGTTTGACCTGTTGGAGTCCATATGTATGTACCTCCTGATAAATCTACATTACTTGTTAATGTTGTAGTTTCTCCATCACATATTGTCTCACTAGAAACAGTTAAAATGGGTGTTGGTGACATCGTAACACAAACAACATTTGATATATCGGATGGTCCACATCCCGAAACTTCAACTCTAAAACAAATATCACTATTTATGGGTGGACTGGTTTCATTATCGGTTATTGCTCCACCTACATTTGTCCAAGGACCACCAGCATTTGGCGCACTTTGCCATTGAATGTTTCCATCGAATCCAACTAATGTGAGATTTGTAGTTTCACCAATACAAACTGTAGTTGGATTTGATGCCGCAGTTCCTGCAACAGGTGTAGGAACTACATATACCGTGATACTTTCTGTTGTTGTCAAATTACTACATTGTTCTGTTATATCAACCGAATAAGTTGTAGTTGCAGCTGGACAAACGTTAATACTTGGAGTAGTTTCTCCAGTACTCCAAGAGTATAGAGGAGCTAAATCACAACCACCAGTTACAGAAGCATCTAATGTTGTACAATCACCTAAACATAAATTCACATTACCAGAAGTAACTTGACCAACTAAAGGATCGATTGTTCCAGGAACTGTAAAAGTTAGGGCAGCTGACCAAGGACCACCATTACCATTATTGTTTTCTCTTACTCTCACCTGATAATCTATACCGGGGCACAAACCACCAAAAGGGACTGTAACTGTTGGGTATGCTTGAACTTGACAATCAGGTTTCAACATTGTTGCTGATTGAAAATAGGGGTAATTTGATAAAGATAAATATTGAGTTGGATCAAAAGGTCCAGCATTAAAAGGCTCTCCTATACATCTAACCTCGACATCTAACCAATATTCATCACACCCACAAGTGGGGGAAGTTGAAGATGCATCGACTTGGACTCCTGCACCAGTAACAGTTAGATTGTAATCTTGGACGGCAAGGGCATGACAAGCATGAGTGTTAGTACTCATAAATGATGTTATAAGTATCAAAAGTAACATTTTTAATTTATTCATAGTTTAGTATTTTTATGTTAGTATATTATATTATTATTTTTATGTAATGTTTTAGATTATTATTTTAAAGATACAACCAACATATTAAATAAAAAACTAAGAAATATCAAAAATCGGATTAGTATTTTGAACATCTTCCAATAATAGTTTGTTTATTATCATTAAAAGTGTCATGTTTTTTGATAACACCTTTGAATTTTAGAATAGATCCTTTTTCAATTTCATCACCTTCTAATGAATATCTTTGGTTAATTTTACCAAATTTTACAAAAATATTTCCTTTATCATCTATCATTTTATAAATGTTGGACATACCATACTGGGTAGCAAAACTTGAAATGTGTATGATGTTTGCAATAATGGGTAGTTTTTCACCAACTACTCCCATATGATTACTCACTGGTTGATCTTTTTTATCTTTTTGTTTTAGATAGTAGTTATAAGCAGAACCAACTTTTGAAATATCTTTATATTTTATAACCTCAACATCAGCAAATTCTTTAATAGAAAGTAGGTAGCTTTCAAAGCTATTATATACTTTATCTTCCTCAAACCCATCAATATTATTAAGAAATTCTTTGAAATCATTCACGATATCTTGATTAAGGTCAATATTAACTTCATTATATTTTTCGATATCCGAATAAGATAATGAAACTTTATCAGGAGTAGATTCATCTTGGTTACTTCGTTTTATACCCTCTCTTTCTGACCCTCTATAATCAATATATGTATAATCTTCCCATTCATTTTTTATAAATTTACCATCTAATTTTGTTTGATAATCAATCATATTAATAATTAGATCTAAATCAACTGCTCTTAGGTTAGAATTCCATACTCTACCTTCTATACCATTATCATTTAAGTCTTCAAAAGATGATGGTGTATTTAAATAAGAATTTAGGATTCTGAAATATTTTTCGGGATTAATTCCTAAGAATTTTTTTAAACATCCACCTCCAACTTGTTTGAATTCGTTTTTATCATTTTTGATGATGAATGATTTTCTTCTGTATCTTTTAGTGTTACAATGATCACATTTCGTATTAGATGGGATAAACTTAGATGGTATTTTCTCACCACTTAAAGGGATTACAAATCCTTCAAAGTGTCCAACAAGAGCAACTAATGACCACCCATCACTGAATTTAAATTCAGTGTCCATTGTGAGGGTAACATCGAATACATTTAATAAAATATTTTTGTAGATGGGGTTTCTCTCCCCATAATTATCATTAGTAAAATGAGAGAAAATAGAAAGTTCTCTTTCTTCGACTTCTGTTTTTTCAATAGTGAACTCAACATTTAGTTCATTAGCTATCTTCTTAACTTTTTTTATTACTTTCTTAAGTTCAATTTTTGAATTTTTATTATCTCTGATATTTTTGATTAATCTTTCCATATTCAAATATACGAAAAATATTCAAATATACAATGGTTATTCTAGTTTCTTTCTATAGTATATTTAGACCTTAGAATTCTAATGTTTCTTTCAGAATCATCCAAATCACATTTTTTAACCACTTTTAATAATTCTTCCCATATCTTATTTTCTTCTCTTTTAGATATACTATCCCAATTATTATAAGTTAATTTTAAAAACCCATTTGTATCAAATTCGTTTTCATAATCAACCAATATACGTAAAACATCATCTTTACTAAAATTCTTCCTTAATATCAATTCACCTATTTCAACCCATAAGTTATAATTTCTTAAACCTTTAGTGTGTAGATCTTTATATCCATTGTGGAAGATATCAAATTCATTTACTTCTTTACTCATAATGTATATATTTTTTACTTATACTAACAATTAGAGAAATTGTTTTATCTAATTAAATTTACGTGTCCTGTATATTCATATTTTTTATCACTACCATTTTCCATTAATGTTATTTTCCATACATAAGTTCCATCTTTAGCAATTTTATTATTGTGTGTACCATCCCACCCTATAAGGGAATTATGTGATTCGAATATTATTTCACCCCATCTATTAAATATTAAGAGTTCATAACCCTGTGGATCATGTGATTTAATTATAGGTTTAAATGTATTATTATGTGGGTCCATTAGTGAAGTCTAAGCAGGAAGAAGGATTTGTAGAAGCTGACTGGAAATTAAAAGGTCCAGATAATGAATTATTATCACAAATTGTTGTATTTGTATTACATTGGGAATTTAAAGTTACGGATAGTAGTAATCCTAATAATAGGGTAAAAAATTTAATTATTTTCATAGTTTGATTATTTTATATTCATATACATTAAAGTGAGATAGTATTTTACCTAATTCACCTTTTTTTATTTCTGTGTTAAATGTCAATAAGAAAAGGTTTTCGGATTGATCATATTCAATTTCGATATTATAATATTTTTCTAATCGATTTTCAAATATAGGTAACTTATCTTTTTTGAATTCTTTTTGGTTTTCGAACATTACTTTATTATCCTCTATTTTTATATCTACTTGAGAAATAGACATAAATGAGGTTAGTATAAAAAGCAATAATAATAATATTTTTTTCATAAGATTTGTGTTTAAAATTTTAATAAGGCATATACCTTACTTTTTAATATAATATATTAAAAAAGTTTATATTTCCAAAAAAGTATGATTGGATTTATCTTTGGAATTGTTTTACTTGATCTCCATTTTCATAGATATGGATAACTATTCCTTTATAATTTGAATTTACTTCTTGTCCTATTAGGTTTATAGTTTTAACTAATTTTCTTTTTTCAATATCAACAGATCTGATCGATTCAATTGTTTCAGCACCATCAAAATCATATTGTTTTAACCTATAATATATAATACCAAATTGTACAGTTTTATCTATTTGTTCATAAATCGTTTCTACCGTCGTTGTACCATGTCCTTCGATAGTATATACTTCATTCCAATTATAACCATCATGTGAACGCTCTATGATAAAATGTGAGTTATTACGTTCACTTGCTGTTACCCAATTAAGAACAACAACACCATCTTTGTATATAGGATCAAAATATAATAACTCAACCGGTAAATTACCATCAAGAATAGAACCAGTTGTGTCATATATACAAGAACCATCTTCGACATCACTAAAACTTAAATATACACCACCAGTAACTAATAAACTATCTTCTAAATTACAATTGTAAAATCCACCACCATTGACATTACATTCAAAACTATCTATTATAGTATTATTAATATCATATACATAAATAATATCACTACAGTTATTACAATTGGCACCGTTACTATGGTTAATATCTTCTGGACACGGATCTTGACTATAACTTAACATTGTTACTAATATAAATACTAAACTTAATAACTTTTTCATAATTCTTATTTTACCTTTTTATAAATTTTTGTTCCTATTGATATTGTATCTCCATATTTAATGTCATATACTTTCACTATTACATCTCTTGTCTCTAACTTCTTTGAACAATAAGGCAATAATAATAATAATAATATAATTAAATATTTATAATACCATTTCACATATTTATATATTATCTTTAAATATAATAAAAATGATTTATGTTATATAATATATGAAAAATTGGTAATATATATTATATTAAATTAGTTAATAATTGTTTTAAGTTCTTCGATCTCAATAATTTCTATACCAAGATCTTTAGCTTTTTCTACCTTAGATGTTCCACTATTCTTATCTCTAACAACAAGATGTGTTACTTTTTTGGAAATTCCACTTTTCATTTCCCCACCGAGTTCTGAAACTCTTTCTTTCATTTCATTATCTCTAAATCCTGAAAAAACAAAACTCATACCTTCTAATTTAGAATCTACTACTTCTTTCTTAGGAGTTTTTATAACAGAGATATAATCTTTTATTTCCTCATAAAAGTCTTTATATGACTCTAAACCATTTAAATACGATTCAGCTGAAATATCAGAGAACCCATCAATTTTAATGATATCTTGAACACTTGAATTCATATCCATATCTTCAAGTAGAAGTAATTTTTTAGAACCTAAATTCTCAAAACATCCTGATCCATGTTGTAGTTTAGAGAGAGTGATATTCTGTAATTTTGATTGGATACTATTGAAAGTCTTTTCGGATTTCTTAACTCCAAACCTATCAATAGTTTGGAAATCTTTCTGTGACATAGAAAGTATCTTTGGTAAAGTGTCAAATCCTGATTCAAAAATTTGTTTAATAACTCCCTCACCAACATTATCAACTTGTAGGATATTGAAAAATGATTCAATTTGTTTTCTTTTCTGAATAGGTGTCATTTCAGTAGCTACCAATTCAACTCCTGTATCATTCCATTTAATAGGAACTCCAATATCAGGCATTTCGAATTCAACTCTTTTTACTGTTTTGATAATTTTGGGAATAACCATACCACTTCGCTTCACTTTGACAATTGATCCAATTCCAATCCCCATTTCTTTAATAAATCTAAAGTTATACCCTGTTGGGTTTGTTACTGTAACTCCATCCAATTCAATAGGTTCTATATTAACTACTGGTTTTAAGTATCCCCTTTTAGATACTTGGATGGTTATACTCACAACCTTTGATTCTTTAACTTCTTCAAAGTCACCTTTAAATGCTCTTGCGAAAACAGGGTTATTATTTCTTTCTCGTCCTAATTCTTTTTGTAATTTAAGATCATTAACCTCTAATATAACACCATCTATTTCATATTGAGAAGACCATTTTATAAATAATTCTTTTAAATATTCTTCTGTTAAATCTTTAATTTCTATATTCTCATAAGGAACTATTGTTTTTTGAGTTTCGTTTAAGTAATCTAATACTTCTGATTTGGTTTCGAAATCGAACTCATCTGTTTCCATGCCATATCTAACATACTCACAATCTTTAAGAACCTCTGGGTTTGGTGTTTTATCATTGAATTTACCAGCGACTAAATTTCTAGGGTTTTTAGCATAACTGTGATTTTTATCAAAAACTTCTCTTGGCATTATAGCCTCACCCCACGTTATAATATCACCACTTAATTGATTTGTATTAACGTGCCGGAAATGATCATGTGATCTTTGTCCAACAGTTCCATTTCCTCGTGTCCAAGATTGAATAGATCTTTCTATAACACATAATGAGATACCATCATATTTAGGTGTAATAGTTAATAGTGTGTCTAAAGGGATTCCTTTATTCTTACTCCATTTGAAAACTTCCAACATTGTTTTCATTTTATTCATACTCCATAATTGAACTGGGAGTTTTTCTTTTCTTTCCTCATCAATTAATTCTATTCCTATTTCACCGAAATATTCATCATTAGGGGAAATCTCTCTTAGTTCATCTAAGTATTCTTCATAAGTTTCATCTGGCATTATTTCATCACCTAACCTATAAGCTTCATTAGCTCTATTTAAAATATCTTTTATTTCTTTTATTCTATTCATAGTTGTTTTTTAGATTATTTATAAATATACGGAAAATAGGTGGGATAAAAAAATATATACTATATGAAATTATTTAAATATAAAGAATTCTTAATAAATGAGTCTATTATAGAATTAGATGATACCTCTTATAATGACTTTCAAATAATGAGAGAGATATATAAAGATGATAGTTTCCGTGAAATAATCACCGATATAATTAGCATATCTTATGATAAAATTGATATTGAATCGAATAAACTTAATAAAGATAAATATGTAATTAAAATGTCTACTGATGTAGGGAAAATATCAGTTGGGGATAACCAAGTGAAAATAGGTAGGTTTATAAAAATAATACTACCTGATCTAAAGGATCATGATGTTGAGAATTTCGTAAATAAATATAAATCATTTCAAGCAGATAAATACTTAGGTAATAATTTTATATTAGTAAGTGGTAAAGATATAGAAAGATATTATACGATGTCATATGATGACATAGATCAAGATCAAGGTTCAAGTAATCTTGATTCATGTATGGTTAATCAAGATTGTGGGGTATATGAATTTTATGAAAAGAATGAAAACATCCAATTATTAATTCTTAAAGATAAGAAGGGTAAATTAATAGGAAGATCTCTTATATGGAAAGATACTAAAGGTAATTATATAATGGATAGGATTTATTCTATTGATGATTATATAATTGATATTTTCAGAATGTATGCTCGTAATAATGGTTGGTACTATAGAGCAACAATAGCGGCTGGCAATAAATACCTATCTAACTCAAAAGGGGAAAGAGTTAATGAATTTAAACCACAAATAAGATTATCGCATTATAAATTAATTGAACAATTAAATTTATATCCCTTTTTGGATACTTTCCCATACTTAAATTTAACTAAGGGGTTAATTTCTAATTTTGATATATGGAAGAAAAGAGATAGTGTTATCCGTTTACAGGGGGAGAATGGCACTTTTAGTGATGTTAGAAATCTATTTAAATTTCTTTTACCAGTATTTGAATCAGTTAATTATTTAGAAAAGGTTATTGATAATATTGATATCTACTATTATAGTATGGGGTTTGAAATTTTCACTATTCTACTCGATAAGGAAAAAATAAATGATGAATATTTTGAATTTAGAAGAAAGGAGATTTTAAATAACTTCAATAATGAGATAAACATAGATTATGTTGATGAATACATAATTGGCTTGCGAGAATTTTTAGGAGATGAAAAAGAATCAAATGAAATATTAAAAATTGATTATACTAATGGCATTAAAAATAGACTTACTGAAATACAAAATCACTTTGACTTCAATGTAATTGAATCTGTTATAAAATTTAATATCAAAAAGGAATTAGAATTGGATAAAGCTATACGACCATTCATAATGAAAATGGTGAGGAAATCAAATAATATCACATATAAAACCATACTCGAATATACTCAACCATTTTTTATCGAAAGTAATAGAGGGTTAATAGAAAATCTAAAAATGTTACCAGATATATTATTATTATTTTTATTAAGATTTGGTGGTGAGAAATAATAAAATTAAAACTTATAACCCAGTGCAATTGTTTGAGGTCTTATTTCTAATTTATATTCTTCTATCACCTCAATTTCTACCTCTTGTCCTACATTGTAGAAAGTTGAACTTCCGGATTTCTGTTTAATTGTGTTATATGGTCCATATTTTGTTTGCCAAGTCTTTGTTATCTCTTTCACTTTATGATAGGTGGTTATACTATTAGTTACTTTCTTAATATATCGCTTTGGTTTTTCATTATCTCCAACAATATTCCCTTTTACTATTTTAAATTCACTCATAAGGTTTAATTTTTACTATTACCATCACCCATTAGATCATCAAATTTAGATGACTTGGATGATCTATAACTTTTAACACTTGAAGAAACTTGACTATACATGGTTTTCATACCATCAGAAGATGCTGAGAAGTTCATTGAGTTACCTTTTTTTATATTCAGACTAGAAGCAGTTTTCATAGCATCTTGATTAGCAGCTAAGAATATAAATTCCCAATCATTTTTTGAACAATCATCTATCATTTCAAATACCCTTTCTTTAGTATATTCAGTAGATCTATTTTCTTCTCCATCAGTTAATATAACCATTAAAACACGATCTGGTTTATTACTATCTGACTCAAATCTTTCTTTAGATTCATCAATAGATAGTCCTATGGCATCATATAAAGCTGTCATAGATGATGGTTTATAATTATCATCATTTAATTCATATGATTCGTTAATTGGCATTGAACTATAAACTGGCTTGAAATTACTATCAAATAAATTCAAAGTTATATTTGTATCATCAGTTATTTCTTTTTGTTCCTTTAAGAATTGGTTAAACCCACCAATAGCATCTGATTTTATTGAATTCATTGATCCTGATTTATCAATAACACATATTATTTCTGTTTTTATATTTTTTTCTTTTTCGAATACTTTCATTTTTATAATTATTTTTAGTTTACACTTTATTATATAATTATTTTCAATATAAGTTCTTTTGATGATGTGTTATTTTTATATATAAATAAAATTACCAGTAATTAATCATGGATAAAAATTGGATAAAGAAGTTAGATGAGATAATAATTAAAGGTAAATTAAAGATGGGGGTTTTTAGAAAAAAGAAAGAATTTTCAATTCAAGTTTATGTAACTCCTAAAAAGAGAATTATAATGGGCATTGATATTAAAGGAGTATCTATTAAAAAGTTAAAATTACCATTTAGTGTTGGTGATAGATCAAGTGATGTTAAATCTTGGACGGATATAAAAAAATTTGATGTTAAGTATATTGAGAGGGTTTTTTAGGACTTGCTAAATAAATACTTGATTTTTGGTAATCTTTAACAAGTACAGTTTCTTGTTGGAATTCCTCAGATATATCTTCTGCTACTGAAAGTAATACTTTTGAATCTATTCCTATTATTTCAACACTTATTGAATTTTCATCATATACAGATCCATCTTCTGCTTTATATCTACCTTTGACAAATTTACCAATAGTGAAACCATAAACATCATCATGTTTTTTCATAATTTTACTTATCTTCCTTTTAGTGAGTATTCTATTTAAGAGAGAAGTCACAGTTTGTTTAATTTTATTAAAAAACTCATTTTCTGAAAGATCAATGGAATTAACATCAGTTGAAAATACTACCACACCACCTTTCTTTTCAAAAGTGAAATCTATATCTTCTGTGATTATTCCTTGGTTGTCTATGAGTGTATAATCTGATAATTTAGAAGATGTGTTATTTACAGAAAATCCATTCATTTTCATAGCTTCATTGAAAGTCCTTTTATTACTTTTATTAAATTTGTTGAAATTAAATATCTTCATTATTTCCTTTTAATTTTATTTTAAAGTAAACCCAAAATTTACCAGGTTTTATATTTATTAAAACCTGTTCTTTCCATTTATGAGAAAGAACCCATTGTTTGAACTCATCTTTTAATTTAGAGTAAGATTCATCTGATAATGTACCACTATCCCATTTACCAATTCCGTAATATCCTTGTATTAAAACATTATCTTTGATTAAAGCATTTGATTTTTTTTGAAAATATCCTGGTGAAAAGTTAGTGAAATCATTCTTTATCACCATTAAAGTTTTAAGGTCTTTTAGATCTACATTTTTCATTTCTTCTTGAAATGATTTTAGGACTTTATTCTTCCTTTCCATCATTTTTCTAAATTGTGGACTTCCAAATTTGAATTCACCAACAATATATCTCTTATCATCAGCTAATAGTCCATATTCTACCCAAAACCTTTTAGATTCATATTTCAATCCGAAGTAAACACCAATAATATTATCATTTATATTCTCTATAATTCTAATAGCTGAGTTTAATGACTTAAACCTTTTCATTAAAGTAAGAAGTCTTTCTTTATTTAATGACTCCATAGAGAATATTAAAGAAAAATCTTGTGGGCAATTATCAATATCTGGTTTTATTTCTGGTAAATTTAAAGCATTTATGACTTTTAGAAATGAGTTAAACCCACCTTTTCCAGATAGAGATATATCTTCTATATCATTTAAAAATTCTTTTGCTGTTACAGAACTACTTTCGGTTAAAAAACCATCTTGTAATTCTTTCACAAGGAGCCTTTGATCATACCCATTTAATAAATCTACAGCATTTGCTATTCTAATATCAGGTTTATTTCCTAAATATTTACCTATCAATCTCAAAAAACCAATTTCTTTATCTTCATCATCTCCAATTTCCTTTTTAATATTTTCCACATATACACCCAAAGATCCCCATTTTTCTTCTAAGTCTTTATATTTATTTTCGTTTATTATTTCATCACTATCAAAATCAGTAAATTTCTTTATATCATTATTGATACTTTTTTTATTATCACCAAAAAGAAATTGAGATAAAGAGAATTTTTTAATTTTATTGATTACTTTTTTGATAGATTCGATACCTTTGTCTTTGAATTTTTTCAAATTATTAATAAGGTCAATGAAAAAATGTTTAACTGTAATTGTTCCTAAACTTATACCCACCGACATTAATTTACCTACCCAATCACCAGAGAATGCTGATATGAAACCATCAATGCTTATTGAATTTAAAGCTACTAAATCTTGAACAATTAAAACAAATGGTACAAATAAAGCAGTATATGCGAACATATCAACTATTCCAGTTATCACTTCTCCTGTTTTTTTAGCTATGACTCTAAATATTTTCTTCATAACATTCATTATAGCTACGGTTGGTTTTAAGAATTTATATACTCCCCTTAACCTCAACTCTTCAAATAACTTTCTATATTGTTCTTTTGGTTTTTTTAGGGCTATAGCTAAAGCGCATAATGTTAAATAGACAACAGTTGTTTTCATATCACCATCAAATGATTGTCCACTATTTACTATGAAACTTTCTATTATAGGGTAAAATGCGGTTATAGCAGTACCGAATGTTAATACAAAATACCAATTAACATTATTATCATTTTTAACTTTACCAGGGGTGCTTTTTAAATCATCTAATATCTTTTTAGTGATACTATCATATTCTTTAATGTCTGATTTATCTGATTTGTCTGATTCCTTTATAAGAAAGGAATTAGATTCCATCAAATCATTTAATTTGTCCATACTTAAATTATCCATATTAGTATATATTAAAAAAGATAATAGTAAAAGATAATATATACTAAAAATATAACTACTTACTGATGATTAAAAAATTAAAAGGATTCAAACAATTTAACGAAAGCCAATCTAATTCTCATGATGATATAATCAATTATATAGAAACTAATACTTCATTCATTTTTGGTAATTCTAAAGATGATGAAGAATTAGTATTCAGAACTAGAGCTAATGGTGATGTTGGATCAGAAACATATAGTGATATAGATTACCAGGAAGGTATTGAATTAATAAAAGATTTAAAAGTTAAGTATGGTGATAAACCTTATTCATATTCAATTGAAGCAGTAGATGAGTGGGTTGATATAGTAATTAATAAAGATGACTTCTATGATGGTTATGAACCTGATCATAATAAGGTAGGGTATGTCTTTTCTTATAAAAGAAAAGATGGTAGAGGTTACTCATGGGAAACTGTTAGGGAAGCTGAATCTTATAATAGAGATGATCAGAGACAATCACTTAGGGAATTTGCTATAAGGTATATATATGAAATGAATCCAGATGAGGTAGTAAAATTAGCAGATGAGTTACTAATTCCTGGTGAAAATAAATATAGTGAACCTTTATTAATTCAGAAAGCACATGGTAAGACCAGCGGAAGGTCAGAGGGTACTTGGAAGTCAATTGACTATAATACTATACCTGATGCTGACTTTTATATTAAACGTAGAGAGATATGGTAATTAAGAAATAATATATAAAGATATGTTTATTAAAAGATTTGAAGATTTCAGTAAGAGTGATAAGGTCAATGAAGGTTTTTTTAAAGACCTTATAAACCAATTATTCACTGGTAGTAATACTAAAAACACTAAACCACAAATAGATAAAATAAAGGATATATTAACAAAAAAAGAACTATTGACTGATAATATAGAGAGTCTAATTGGTGAAATTATATCACATAAAAATTCTAAGTTGATTAATTTTGAAACACTTAGTAGAACAGTAAGTAACGTGTTGATGAAAAAGGGAGATGGTATAAAAAACCTATCAAAATATTTTATCAAACTTTTAAAATCTTTAGATGAGAGAGAAAAGATAAAAGATAAATTTCCAGAAGAAGATTATATTGATGATAATGATAATAAGGAAGTATCAGAAATCCCAAGAAAGGAATTTATGAAAGAAAAAAAGTTACTCCAAGTTGAATTACTTAAAATGCAAGAGTGGTTGAAAGAAAATAATAAATCTGTTGTAGTTGTTTTTGAGGGTAGAGATACAGCGGGTAAGGGGTCAACTATTAAACAGTTCACTGAATACCTAGATCCGAAATTCTTTGAAGTTGTTACTAAGGGGATACCAACAGAAGAAGAAAGAAATAATTGGTTTGAGAGATACGAAAAGGATATTGAACCAGGTAAAATAATATTCTTTGATAGATCATGGTATAATCGTGGTGTTGTTGAACCTGTTATGGGTTATTCAAGTTATGAAGAATATGAAAGTTTTATGGCTAATGTTAATAATTTCGAAAAGAAAATAGTTGATAATGGGAATTACCTTATTAAATTTTGGCTATCAATAACTAAAGAAACTCAATTAAATAGATTTGATATTCGTAAAGAAAGCCCACTTAAATATTGGAAATTCAGTCCAAATGATGCTAAAGCTCAAGATAAATGGGATGAATATACATCTTATAAACAACGTATGTTTAAGGTTACATCAACCGATCATGCTCCATGGACAGTAATAGACTCAAATGATAAAAGAGTTAGTGGGTTGAATGCTATGAGGTATGTCTTATCTAAAACTCCTTATGATGGTAAGAATAAAGAAATAATTGAAGTTGATTATCCTGAATCTATAACTACTATTAAATAATTATTCATCTAATAAAGGTTGTATGTCAATTTTATATTTTTTGAAAATACTCCCCACCCTTTCTTTTATTAATTTATAATAATTGTGTTCTTTTTCAATTAGTATAAAATCTCTATTCATATTTATACATGATATGCCTATTGAACCACTACCAGCAGTGAAATCTAAAACAACATCACCAACATTTGTACTCATTTTGATTATACGATCCATTAAAATTATCGGTTTTTGTGTTGGGTGTTCTACTTTTTCTTTTGAGTTATGTGGTAAGGCATTTATATCCCAAACATCTGATAATGAGACACCATCCTTTAGATGACCACTAACATACTCTTTCCTTTTCTGTAAATGTTTCTCAGGTGGTACTTTTATGTTATTAAATGTTGGAGTTTCAGAGTTAGAATAATATAAAATCGGTTCATATCCACTATTCATAGCACGACCTCTTGTATTAGACATATTTCGTTTTCTCTTCCAAATTATAACCCTCTGTTCGATGAAATATTTATCCATAATAACACCAACATTTTTATTTAGTTGTCTTGATGTGAATAAAAATATTGAACCATTTATTTTAATAACTCGTTTTGTTTCTATAATACATTTCTCAACCCAATCCAAATAGTCATTTTCGTCTTTCCAATCATTATCCCACTCATCTTTAACAACTTTGAAATATGGCAAATCTGTAAGTACTAAGTCAATACTTCCATCAGGTATTAGTTTCATCTTTTCAAGACAATCACCTAGTATTATTTTACTTTCCCCGAAAGTGTATTTATTTTGATCTATTATCATACCATTTATATTTTTATTTGCTACTAACTACTTGTGATTTAACTTTCTTCATATTGACCATATTGATAGCATTTGAGAAATATTCAGGTAACCAATCAGATGAGTACTTCATTATATCTGAGAAACAAGCATCTACTATTATAAAATCACATTGATCATCATAACTTCTAATACCTCTACCGTACGCTTGTATTATACCACTTATTGTTTTCCATGTATACCAATTAGGCATCATTTTCTGTCGTAGTTTATTCTTTGTTGATCCAAGTGATGGATATGGTATCTTCATAAGTATTTGAAATCTAGCTCTATCATATTCTAAATCCACACCGGTTGCCATGGATGGTGATACTAAGACGGTTGGTTTATCTTCTAAAATATAATGTTTCTTTAAAGCTTTATCCTTATCACTGCTTTTATGGAAAATGAACCTATCATCTTTGATATTATCTTTCATCCAATTAGCTATCTCATAAGTATGTGTATGGAATATACCCTTTTTAAGATTATACTTTCCCATTATTTTACTAATAAAAGGTTTATATTGTTCAAAAGCATTCTTTTTGTTTTTATATGTCATTCTAGATATAGGCATATAATATATTGGTCGGTTTTTGATTGAAAATGGTGATGTGATAGAATAATAAGATGATAGAGATTCTGGTATCCCATTTATATAACTGAATATTTCTTTGTTAAGTATAGTACCACTCATTAATATAATATGGTCATATTTTGACCAAACATATTTTTCTAAATAGGGTGATGCCCATATTGGTTGGACAGAAATCATTTTTTCTTTTTTATCATCAAATGAATATTCTAAAACCCAATTTTCTTCCCTTACTCCATAGTCTGCTAAAAAGTTTTCTAACTTAGTTTCTAATGATTCTAGGTCAGAATATTTTTTCATTACCTTAACACTCCCCTTATTTTTGAAAGCTTCCCTTTTTAAATCAGCTTTAGTGTTTGTTATCTCCTGATTTAACTTATCAGCAAAGTCAACAAAATCCTCAACATTATTAATATATTGTATACTTTTACTTATAGAATTATAGTTTTTGAAACCCATCATTTTAAGGATTCCTTTTGATAAATTAATACTAATAAAATCACAGAAAACATCTTGGAATGAATGAGCCTCATCTATTATTAAAACATTAGATTCTCTTTGTTCCATCATCTCTTCATTATAAACATTTAATAATGTATATAAATGGAAATTACTTAAATTTATTCTATTTTTGATATACCCATCTCTTGCGCTATCATATGGACAATCATCACATTTAGTCTTTTTTAACTTGTTAAATTCTTTACCCTCTTTACATGAACAATCACTATAATTTTTACAGTCATAATTATTTTTACCCCATAGACTAGATATAGAATTGAAATCATCAGTATATTGTTCTTGTAATATTTTACTATTGGTGATTATATCAAATCTAGCATCTTTATTCACTTCTTTTAAATACCATTGGGACATTAACATAGCAAGTATTGACTTACCAACACCAGTTGGTAAGTCAAGAAGTATGAATTTTTTATCATCTTCTTGGATACTTTTTTTAACGAAATCTAATGCTTCTTTTTGTTCTTTTCTAGGTGTGTATTTTTCTAAATCTTTATTTAATAGTAACATTTAATGTATTTGTATTTTACCCTTATACTATACTAATATGGTTAAGGTTTATTTTATATAAAAATAACTTAATATATAAATAGTAAAATAAAAAACATCCTTATGAACTACTTAAAAATTTTATATAAAAATAACTTAATATATAAATAGTAAAATAAAAAACATCCTTATGAACTACTTAAAAAAATTCGAAAGTTTTGTTGATGAAGCACCTGTTAAGGAGCCTGAAACAACACCTAAAACAAAACCTAAAAAACCATCTCCTATTAAGAGAAAGAACCCATCAGTAAAACCTAATCCAAAAGCAGAGGTTGATGAAATCATTAATAAGTTTTTAGATACTGCTTCAGATGAAGATAAAAAAGAAGTCTTGAAAAATTATGAAAATTAAAAATTATTCTAGGTTTTTAGAAGCTGATATATGGAAAACAAAAGGTTTAGATAAGGATTATCTTGAGGATATCGAAAAAAGAGCTAAAAGTGAGGATGGTCCACAAGGTGATTTCGGTCAATTAATCCAAAATGTCCAACGTTTACAAAGAGGTAAAGAAGATGAACTAACAAAACTAGCAGAAGATATTATATTAAAAGAATATGGCAATATAATAGAAGCTCTTAATATGGAATTAGATTTTAAAATAATTGATTTCAGAGAAATGATGGGTGATGATACTAAAAATAAAATGGATGTTAAACCATCTGAACCAAAAGAAAAACCACAGTCACAGTCACAAGAAAGTGAAAAAGATAGTGGTGATATTGAAGGTAATAATGAAATAGTTGATGATTCTACTGATGAAGATGAAGTAGCTAAAAGAAAGATAATTAATAATATTATTCAAGGTTCTTCTAAAAATACACATCGTCTTATACATATGTATAAAGATGATATAGAGAATATATCACAGGGGCTTTTATCAGCTATGGATAAGTTAATAAAAACCCAAGAATTCATGGAATGGCAAATCCATCATGATAACCCAGGTGAGATTATTCAACAAGGGATGAGTGGATATTCTGATCCACAATGGGAATTTGAAGAAGATAAAGAAAAAATGAATCCAGATGACTTGGAAACAGATGACTTAGATGATGTAGAAGTTCCTGATATAGAAGGTAGTATAATACTAAAAGCAAGAGCGATAGATTTTGTTGTACTATTACATGAAGCAGTCAAAGGTATCTATGAAGTTTTAGGTGGAGGAGGTATACCAGAAAATCCTCAAACAGCTGAGAGAATCTTATCACAAACAGATTCTTTAAATGATGAATTTGAAGATTTAAAATATGGCAAATATATTAAAAAGGATATTCTTAAATTTGTTACAAGGAATGATAAGATACAAGAAGTACCAAATGGTTTTGAATATGTATTTGGTAGAATGGTAGAACTGCCAGCTAATGAATTTATTGAAATATTTAAAGGTATGTTACAAGATAGTTTAAAATCCCGAAAATGGGTTGATAATACTATTGATGAGATAATTTATGAATTTAAAGAATATCGTTCACAATTAGATGAATATGAAAGAGGTGATAATGCTCCGACTAATAGAAATAGTAGTAATGATATTGAAACTGATGATGGGGAAGATTACTCATCAATGTCGGATTTTGAAATAAAGAAACTTATTGATAAAGCTTTGGATAGAAAAGATTTTGTTGAAGTAAAGAAACTATCTGGATATCTCAGTAAATAATAAGATAATTACATAAACATATTGTTTTAACCTTAATATAAGTTAAAAATAATCATTAAATATGTTAGTAGATGTTCAATATATGTCAAATAGTAAAAAATTAGTCGTTTCTTATGTAA
>Ga0306869_1000465_pt1 | contig 18920 bp, 20 predicted proteins | sample AntRauTorckE6833_FD_190421 | JGI IMG/M metagenome (GOLD analysis project Ga0306869, IMG submission 190421) | Saline lake microbial communities from Rauer Islands, Antarctica - Metagenome Torckler E6 #833 (v2) (version 2) | ecosystem: Environmental > Aquatic > Non-marine Saline and Alkaline >... | reverse complement strand
ATCGACCAAAAGATCATTGGATATTTGATCACTGAATTCAAGAAAGAATCAGGAATTGACATAAAAGCTGATAAACTAGCACTACAACGCCTCGATGAAGCTGCTGAGAAGGCCAAAATTGAGCTTTCTAGCGCCTCAGAGACCGAAATCAACATTCCTTTCATTACTTCTGATGCAGAGGGTCCTAAGCACCTTCTCATTAAGATGACTCGTTCTAAACTTGAGGAGCTCGCAGAGGAGTTTATCGAAAAAGCCATGAAGATTACAGAACGTGCAGTTGAAAACTCTCCATTCAAAAAAGAAGAGATTGATGAGATCGTATTGGTTGGTGGACAAACTCGAATGCCAAAGATTATTGAAGAAGTAAAAAAGTACTTCGGAAAAGAACCAAACAAAACAATCAACCCAGATGAAGTGGTAGCCCTTGGTGCTGCTATTCAGGGAGGTATTATTGGCGGAGATGTGAAAGACGTTCTCTTGCTTGATGTTATTCCACTTTCTCTTGGTATCGAAACTATGGGAGGCGTGTCTACAAAACTTATCGAGAAAAACACCACTATCCCTGCTTCAAAATCACAAGTATTTTCTACTGCAGCGGATAACCAAACTTCAACAGAAATTCATGTGTTGCAAGGAGAACGTTCAATGGCTTCTGACAACAAGACGCTTGGACGATTCATTCTTGATGGTATTCCACCAGCACCACGCGGTGTTCCTCAAGTCGAAGTGAGCTTCGACATCGATGCCAACGGCATCTTGAATGTAAAAGCAGTTGATAAAGCATCTGGAAAGGAGCAATCAATCAAGATTGAAGCAAGCTCAGGACTTTCTGAAGAAGAGATAGAAAAGATGAAGCAAGATGCCGAAAAACATGCAGACGAAGATAAGAATAAAAAAGAACTTGTTGACGCCAAAAATCTCTCAGAACAAATAGTCCACACAGCAGAGAAATCTCTCAAGGATGCTGGAGACAAAGTACCTGAAGACGTTTCAAAAGCAGTCACGGAAAAGGTGGAAGCGCTCAAAAAGAGTAAAGACACTGACGACCTTGAGCAGATCAAAAAAGATACTGAAGCTCTCTCTACAGAAATACAAAAGATTGGACAATACATGAACGATGCTTCAAAGGAGGCAGAAGCTGGTGAAAAGAAAGAAGGTGAAGAAAACGTTCAAGATGCGGAAGTTGTTGAAGAAGATGATGAGAAAAAGGAAGACGATAAGAAGGACGAGGAGGATAAAAAATAAGAATGAGTAAAGACTACTATCAAGTGCTCGGTGTAGAAAAAAACGCTTCAAAAGACGAGGTCAAGAAAGCCTTTCGTAAACTTGCGCACAAATATCATCCTGACAAAAAAGAGGGTGATGAAAAGAAATTCAAAGAAGTAAATGAGGCCTATACCATTCTTAGTGACGACAAAAAACGACAAGAATATGACACCTACGGTCAAACATTCGGAGGTGGCGGTGGACAAAGTTCACATACAGGAGGTTTTGATTTCTCAGGATTCCAACAAGGGGGAAATGTAGAGTTTGATCTCAACGACATTTTTGAAGGATTCTTTGGTGGTGGCTTTGGACAACGGACAAAGCGTGGCCGAGATATTTCAATAGATACAGAGCTTACCTTCGAAGAATCTGTTTTTGGAGTAGAACGAACCATTCTTGTTAATAAGCAAGACAAGACAGGCAAATCTGATGAGATAAAAATAAAAATACCTGCAGGCATCAGCGACGGACAGATGATTCGACTCACAGGAAAAGGGGAGAGTATTCCAGACGGTGTTTCTGGAGATCTGTATGTGAAGGTACATGTAAAAGCACACGCTACCTTTAGAAAAGAGGGATATAACCTTGTTATGAAGCTCAAAGTAAAACTCACAGATGCATTGCTTGGTGCCACATACCCACTTGAAACGCTCGATGGCAAGATGGATCTCAAAATTCCACAGACTATCAAGTTTGGGGATGTGCTTCGAGTACGAGACAAAGGCGTACCAACCGGACGAGGGCGCCGAGGCGATCTTCTTATCAAAGTCGACATTGAACTTCCCAAGAAACTATCACGCAAACAAGCAAAGCTGGTAGACGAATTACGAGAGGAGGGGATATAAACATCCTCTTTTTCCTTTTATGAGCTATACTTTCTGTATATGACTTTTTTCTCTGATGCTATTGGTTTCGTAACACAACTTTCTACCGACACTCTTCTGATCGTATTGTTGTTGATAGGTTTTTTTATAACAACTCTGTACCTTGGAAAAGACTGGGCCATTTCTCTTATCTTCTCCCTTTTTATTGCAAATATTCTTTTTGAAAGAATTCCTTTTAATCTTCCACTTGAAAACGGTTGGTATGTGTTCGGAACAATCATACTTCTTGCTCTTGTAATAACATCTATACTTAAACGTTTTATTTCATCAGATTTTCCATATAAAAATAGGAAAAAATATACACAGTCTATTATCCTGAGTGTAGCTTTGGTGACAACACTTCTCTCAACTGGCCTGACACAAGCGTATACTTTCTCACCACTCATCTCAAAGTGGTTTACCGGAGATTTCCTATTCTGGACAAGCCTTATACCACTTGCGATCCTTCTTTTTCTTATCCGGAAGTAAGATCAATTAAACAATACACTCAGAAATATTGTAGACTTCTGTTGAGAACTGTGGTACTTTCTTAGTAGTAATAGAGGGGTATTCGTTGAGATGTTCTTAACACCCACCTACTACTGCTGGTAGTTCTTTATGAAAGGCTCCGTTATGAGCAATGAACCCGGTTCGGATCACAACCCCTTTGCGTCTGAGGGCTTTGCAGTTCCCTCAATGACACACAAGTGCTGCTGTGTGGCTGTTCGAAGAAACGACGGTGTTGTCGATGTGCGCGATACCAAGAACCCGAACAGCCCTACTCTCACCTTCAATCGTGAGGAATGGGAAGTTTTCGTCGCCGGCGTCAAAGCTGGTGAATTTGACGTTTAGGGTATACCCTAAAACAAAAACCGTCACAAGGAGGAGGTGTTTTCACCCCCTCCTTTTTATTTAAAATGAAAAAAAAGAAAAAAATAATTTATATAATTCCTGGCTATGAGGAATCTCACAAACAACAATCCAGCTACAAAAAGATAGCCCGTATTTTTGAGAAGGTTGGTATGCAAATTATCCACATAGAGATTGATTGGCACTATCAAAAACCAAGATCTTTTAAAGGTTATGTTGAACAGTTTTTAAAACAATACAAAAAACCAAACAACACGGAGGTATTTATTCTTGGGTTTTCTTACGGAGCAACGATTGCTTTTCTTGCTGAGTCTAAAATTAAAGCAAAAGCAATGATTCTGTGCTCACTGTCTCCTTACTTCAAAGAAGACATGAAGAACTTGAAAAAAAGTTGGATACAATCATGGAAAAAAGACTTCACAGATAGTGACTACCTTTTTTCAGATCTCGCAAAACACATCAAAACAAAAACATATCTTTTAGTAGGAAAGAAGGAGCCAAAGGCGTGTCTTACACGAGCTCGATCAGCAAAGAGACGGATAGGACATAGCGAACTCACCCTAATTGATGGTGCAAAGCATGATATTGGCCAAACAGAATACCTCGAAACTCTTAAAAGGTTAGCTCAGAATCTTTAATCTGGCCCAGGGAGGGAAGTAAGATAATATCAAGAAAAGAAAAGAGTGATTGACTCTTCTAAAAAAGAGGCGTACTATTTTTATCGGACCTGTTCAACGTATCAATCGAATCACGCCTGCTTCATTTCACATCTTGCCTCGAAAGGGTAAACACCATGGACGGACCTTACAGACTAGCGGACTTGGATCTCGAAGAGATGTTGGCACAAATCTATTGTGGCGATATCGAAGAAGAAGAACTGCCTGAGGGCATTGATCGTATGTGCCAATGTGGCTGGGACGAGAAGGGATGTCCCTTGCACATTGGCTTCTTTGATCCTGAAAAATTTCAATTACAGGATGATCCAGGAGACATCGGCACATCGAATCATTTCGACGCCACAGACGACCCAGACGAGTACACAGATACTCACAATCGCGGCTACAGGGCAACCTTCGTCGCATAACTGTTTTGAGCAGGTCCACACATGCCAGAGTTGCAACCGCAGCCCTGGCATTTTTTATATAAAAAATACGAAACCACCGCTAAGAGATCTCGTATATTGAGTCACTGGTTTTTCCTACCACCACTTTCGTTCGTATCGTCCATACTGAGCGATGATGACAACGGACACAAGCAATCCAACAATGTCTGGAGGAATTGTCCACCAAGCCTCAGCAAGGATGAAATAGCAGATTCTCACCACACAAGTTAACGTGCCAAGCCCCGCAAAAATGATACTGATTCCACACCTCTTTTCTTTGTATTGTTTTATTGCCTGGGCCGACAAACCAACAAGAAAGGTAAGGAGTCCTGCGACCATCGCCAAGGAACCGAAAATTTGTTCAAGCATTATATATGCTCCTTTCTAATTTAGAATAATAACATTATTTATGTGTATGTCAATACTATTCTCTTATTAGTAAATAAAGTGTTTACTATTACAAAATTTATGTTATTATAAATAAATTCATTCCCGAAATGGCATATGACTCTTAAAACAGCAAAAAAAAGTTTCGCAAACATACAGTCGCTCATAAAACGAAAGTACTCAACAGCAAAAATGCTTGAGTTGAGCAAAACGAAAGATAGCAGTTTTTGGTACAAAGAAAACCAGAAACGCATTTTAAAACTCTTTAATTTAGCCCTCACGTACGTCCCAGCCTACAAAAAATTCCTTAAGGAAAAAAAGATATCTCCACTTAAGGCTCATGCAATTCATAACACGGAAGAAATCCCTGTTATGGATAAAAACAACTATCTCAGAAAACATTCTCTTGAGCAGTTATGTTGGGATGGATCAATAGAAAAAGCGCTCGTCTTTACGTCAACCTCTGGGTCGACAGGCGAGCCTTTTTATTTCCCAAGAGGCAGTCAAGTAGACCTTCAAGCATCTATCCTACACGAACTCTTTTATCAACACGCGTCAAAAGCGGACATAAAAAAACCAACTCTTATTATCGTTTGTTTTGGCATGGGTGTGTGGATCGGGGGACTGATCACATATCAAGCCTTTAAGATAATGGCAGAAAAAGGAGAGCCTATTTCCATTCTTACTCCGGGAATAAATAAAGAAGAGATCTTTAAGGCACTCACTAAAGTTGCTCCTAGTTACGAGAATGTAATCATAGTTGGTTACGCTCCTTTTATTAAAGACATTGTGGACGAGGCACCAGAAAGAGGTATTAATCTTAAGAAATATAATCCTCGTTTTATTTTTGCAGCAGAAGCTTTTACGGAAAACTTTCGAGACTACGTTGTAAAGAAAGCGGGCGTAGGCAACCCAATGCTCGACACCATGAATATTTATGGAAGTGCCGACATCGGCGCAATGGCCTTTGAAACGCCTCTATCAATCTTAGTTCGACGCCTAGCACTGCAAAACAGAGACCTCTTCCATGCATTATTTGGGAATACCGACAAAACGCCAACTTTGACGCAATATTATCCTCACTTTATTCAGTTTGAAGAAAAAGGTGGAGAAATTTTCTTAACAGGAAACAATAGTATACCGTTAGTGCATTATGCTATCGGAGATAATGGTGGAACTCACTCATTCGAAGATGTCAAAGAAATCTGTAACGTACATGATATCGACCTAGAAAAAGAAATGAAAAAAGCAGGACTTAAAGAATTTATCTGGAAAATGCCTTTTGTGTACGTATATGAAAGGACGGATCTATCAACAACAATCTATGGCCTTCAGATTTATCCAGAAATAATAAAAGAAGCTCTTTTGTCTCTCGAGGTGTCTAAATTTGTAACTGGAAAATTCACAATGCTTACACGATATGACGAAAATCAAGACCAATACCTCGAAATGAATATCGAAATGCGCAACAACATTCAAAAATCAGCCGCACTCGAGAAACAGGTGCAACAAATTATTGTAAAAAATCTTAGAGAAAAGATATCCGAATTTAAAGAACTTTCTAATTTCTTAAAAGAACGAGCTAAGCCTAAGATAATCTTGTGGCCCAACGAACATCCGTTATACTTTAAGATGGGTATCAAACAAAAATGGACAGCTTTATCAAATGGTAATGGGAAAAAATAATCAACGTAACATACAGACAGAGGAATTCTTCATTTTAAAATCTCCCAAAGAGAGAATTAAATTTTTGCTACAATTTGCCATTCTCGCCCCCTCAACACACAACAGTCAGCCGTGGTTATTCAATATAGATGACTCATCTTGTGAAATCTATTACGACCCCAAGCTCATAATCCCAATGGCTGACCCTGAACAGAGAGACTTACATATAAGTATTGGCTGTGCTGCACAGAATCTTGTTAGCGCAGCAAAGGTATATGGGGTCTTTGATTCTGTGTCAGTTGGACCCTTTTCAAATAAAACACATTTAATAACAATTTGTTTCAAAAATTTACTGAAACAGCAGGAAACTATCGCCACCAAAAAGCTCTTAAATATTCAAAATAGAATAAATGCACGCGGACTTTTCAAAGAGGAACTGGTCCCTCCAGAGCTACTTGAAACACTCAGAACTACTGCAGATAAAAATAATGTGTACATTTCTTTTATTAACGAAAAAAAAGGAGTCGAAGAGATAGCGAGGCTAACAGGTAAAGGCATTAAGCTTGCCTACGCACAAAAAGACTTTCGCAAAGAAATGTCTTCCTGGATGCACAACTCTCTCACAAACAAAAAGACCGGATTGCCTGGCTACGCATTGAAAATGCCTTTTATGCTCTCATTCATATTACCAACGCTCGTACGCTTTGTGAATATTGGTAAAAAATTAGCACAACTAAATGCCATCAGTATTAAATCAGCCCCGACAGTTGCGATCTTGTCGGCATCCGAGAACACTCCACAGTCTTGGCTGCGCATTGGCGTTGCTGCAGAAAAAATGATGCTTGACGTACATGAAAGTGGTTATAATACTTCAATATTTGTAGCTTCAATAGAAATAGGGGATACTTATAGAGCAGTCCAGAAAATAGCCGGTATCGAAAATAGACCTCAGTTTATTTTTGTCATTGGTAAGATTGATTCTCGACATAAACCAACACCAAGAATAGCTTTAGAAGAAAAAATCATAAAAACAACATGAGTAATCTAGAACAAAAAATTTCAAATCTCACATCAAAGGAAAAGAATGCGTCCACTAGTGTAGAAATATTTAACCTCTCGAAAGAATCCGAACGAGCGATTGTTGAGGAATATATTCAGGCCGGAAAAATTGAATATATCGTCGATGAGTACCTTGATCAACTTGAAGAGCTGGAAGAAACACAGAAACCAGAAGTGGTCGCTCAAAAGTTTGAACAGACTTACACAAAACCCTCCCTTAATACATCGATTCTTGATGGTATCTGGGTATACTATCCTTGGAAAAAAACTCTGGTACACATCTTAAAAGAAAAGGAATTTATTGCCGTGCGTAACTCTAGAAACTTTAATCTTATTACGCAAGAGGAACAAAAAATGTTTGCAAGTAGCGTTATCGGTATCGCAGGTCTCAATGTAGGACATCCGGGAGCAATTTGCCTTGCCCTTGAGGGAGGAGCTCGAAATCTCAAAATTGCTGATTTTGACCCACTATCTCTTGCAAATCTCAATCGATTTAGAGCAGGTCTTTGTGATCTCGGCACAAACAAGGCAATTCTCACAGCAAGACAGCTACATGAAATAGATCCATACTACACACTCGATGTTTACGATAAAGGAATCACTCCGGAAAACATGAATGACTTCATGACATCTCCAAAGTTGGACCTTCTGATTGAAGAAACAGATAACTTAGTGCTCAAAATAAAACTACGGGAAGTAGCCAAGAAGAATAAAATTCCGGTCCTAATGGTAACTGGTTCAGGAGCAGGTCTTGTTATCGACATTGAAAGATATGACACAGAAGAAAATGGGGAACTGCTTAATGGTCACTTAAGTGAAGGTATCCAAAAAGATATATTTCAGATAAAACCAGGGGAAACAAAGTTTGAAGATCTTATTGCGCTACTAAGAGACTTTATAGGAGAAAAACATCTAGACGACAGGCTCGTAAAATCATTCCCAGAAATAGGAAAGACTCTTGCTGGAATTCCTCAACTTTCTGAAGCCTCTTTCTTAAGAGGTGCGTGTCTGTGTTATTTCGCAAGACAAATTGTCACAGGAGGAAATGCGCCTTCTGGAAGGTACATTTTTAATATGGATTCAATAGTAAAGGATTTAGGAGTCTAATCTATTTGGTAACCCCTTTTCTTTATTCAGCCTTTTCGCCTCCGCCCAGGAAAGATCGAAACTGCTACGTATCATATTTGCAAATTCTTTACTTTCAATTATCACTCCGAATTTTTCTTTTGTAGAAACGAAAGAAACCTTATCTCCATATATACCCATATCGGAAGAAAAACGAAATTTTTCTTTTGGAATAGTGACGACCTCATCCTTTGCTTCCTTCGGAAAATGCTTTAACATCATCCTCGTGCCAATGGTTAGGGGATTGATTGCATACATCTTAATACCCTTAGATATCCTCTCATTATTGTGATCAAGAAAATCAGGTAGAAGTTTGAAAATATGCTTAGGATTTGCATATGTCCTCAACTCCGTAGCTTTCGAAGAAAAAAGATCATAATAAACATTTTTTACACCTTCCTTTCCCTCGAACACGCGCACCCTAGGTCTCATCTTCGTGTCTTTGTGAAGAGCCTTAAGTTCCGGCACGATATTTTCAATCTTCTCTTTTAGCTCTGTTTGTTTCTGTGCAGATTCATGTGCAGTACGCAATAGTACTTCAGGAGAAGAAGCCACAAACTGTTGGACACTTGTATCATCTGAGACAGCAACAAGCCCTTTTTCCTTTAGGGATTCAATCACCACATACGTAGAGCTTCTATTTACACCCGACTTTTTGGCCACTTCATTCACAGGAGCTATTTCTAACTCAAGTAGAGCGATATACACCTGAGCTTCTTTTTCACTCAATCCATAATCAACCAAGTCTTTTATTAAGATGTTGTTTTTTGAAGACATATGCTTAAACAATACATTTTTGTTGTTGATAGTCAACAACAAAATATATCAATTTACTAAAGATACCTGGAATACGGCCTAAAACAAGGATTATCTATTCTTTTTAAGAGTTATTTTGTTAGTTATTGACGACACTTTCCTGTGCGAGATGATGCTAATCAGAGTTCAGCGGATGTTCCGTTGGATCTAGTCGTTCCTCACATCCCCTAAACATACTTAAAACTGAAAGGTCACAACATGCCTAGGCAAATGAGTATCTCTATTGTTTTCGGTCCGCCACTTGCAGGTAAAACAACCTTCGTTCAATTACACGAACCAACGATGCACCACATATCACTTGGTCGTATCGCACGAAAGGTAAGTAGAGGTTCATCAAGTATCTCTACCACTATCACTGCAAGTATCACCAATAACACACCACTAGACAGCCATCTGCTACTCAATCTTATTTTCCAGAATGAGAATCTGTCGTCTGTCAAAGAGAATGTTATTGATGGATATCCTAAGTATGTACATGAAGTAGATCCATTAATTGACTATTGTGCGAAATACAAAATAACTACTCAAAACCTATACATACTAGAAAGACCGTACGGCCTATTAAAAAAACGATTAAAGCATCGTCGGGTGTGTGAAAACTGCTATATGCCGGCTGCTCTAAGTGGTACGTGCCTATGTAGAAACACTCATCTTTATAAGAGAGAAGAAGATTCAGTAGAATATTTTCAAGGAAGATGGGAAAGATACATTGAGCAAGCCTCCGGGGTAATATCAAGACTAGATAAACATTTTACAAGCATAGTTATAAAAGATGAATAAACACATCACAATTGGCGTCTTGTATCTAAACACCGCCATCACACTTCCTACACAACTTGGCTCTTTTGAGTGTGTGTGGGAAGTTTTTAATAGCACAGATGACATCAGGACAATTACAAAGATAGATGCTCTTGTTGTAAATGTTTCAAAAACATTGCCAAACGAAAGCCTTAGCATTCCAACAAAGTTGAATTCTTTCTTTTGGAATTTAGAGAACCTACGGGATCCACAGAACCAGCCTGAATTCCTTGAAAAAATCTTACAACATAATTCAATCAATTTTAGATTTTATGATTATTTTGAAGAAACTCCGCTACCAACAAAGTTTGGTGACTTTATACTGTTTGGCTTTAGATCAAGAATATCGAGCATGAATGTCTTAGGACTTCGTACAAAAAATATGCCTAGTACGCCCGTAGTTCGAACACATTCAATGTGCTACACAGGAGATATCTTCCATTCTCTTAAGTGTGACTGCAAAGAAGAGCTAGAAAACGCTCTCATACTCATACAGGAAAAAGGAGGTATGCTAATCTACCCGGAAGAAGAAGGAAGAGGAATTGGCATCCTCAACAAGATTAATGTCTACAGACACCAACACAGAGGCCTTGATACTGTTGATGCTCAGTATGCTGAAGACTTTCCTAATGATCTTAGAGACTACTCGTATCTCCGAGACATATTTAGGCACTATGGTCTAAAAAATATAAAACTTATTACTAATAATCCAAAAAAATCTGAGGCATGTTTTAAAGCAGGCGTTCATGTTTCAGAAATCGTGAAATTACCAGTGAGTGTCAATAAGCACAATAGAAACTACTTGCAGACAAAAATGGACAAAAATGGACACGACTTTAAAAGTGAACTAGGCTAAGAAACGTAAATATATCTTATTGACTACGGCAGGAACTGCTGGTCAACTAGGGAAGAAAGTGTATGACAAGCTACATGTGTATTTAACCTCTTGAATTACCTCTAGAGGTAATTCAAGAGGTGGGGTATACTTGTATTAATGGCACGAAGAAAACTTCACAACAGATCCGTTCGAAAACTTACTCGAACAGGCGGAGGGCACAGCATATCAGTAACACTGCCTATAGATGAAATCCGTAATCTTAAATGGCGCGATAGACAGAAGGTGGTCATTGAAAGAAAAGGGGATACTCTTGTAATTAAAGATTGGAAGAAATAGTATGGAAATTTTTAACAATGTAGACCTTCTATCTGTAGGAGTGGCAATTGCCGGTACAGTTGTCCTCGGGTTTACTGTGTACTTCAGTGAAAAGAGAAGTATCACAAGTGCTACTTTCTTACTCTTTACCCTCATTACAGCAATCTGGGGACTTCTTAATTACTTTAGTTACAATATCAGCAACCCGGATCTTGCGTTTGCGTTACTGCGAGCAGAGCTATCTGTTGCTGTGCTTCACACCTTTTTTATCTTCAGACTCTTTACCGTTTTTCCATACGCAAAATATACTTTTTCAAAAACATATAATTACGTATTGATTCCAATAACAGGTGCCATATCGCTTCTGACCCTCACTCCTTTTGTATTTTCTAGCATTAAAGAATTTACCCCTGAAGGATACATCTTTTCGCTTAATCCGGGTCCGGCAATAGGTATCTTTGGTTTGTACGTAATAACTACAGTTATTTTATCTTTTGTGATACTCATAAGAAAAATAAAGAAAGCCAGTTCAAAGGAAAAAAGGAGGCTCGTGATCTTTCTAATAGGATCACTTCTCATGTTTGGACCCCTTCTACTTCTTATCTTCGTATTCCCAACATTTTTTAACGACCCTTCATTTATACCTTATGGTGGAGTATTCATCTTTCCTTTTATAATCTTTGTCTCCTACGCAATCCTTAGACATAAACTCTTCAATCTAAAAGTTGCAGGAATCTCGCTACTAGTCTTTGGTCTTGCAACTACAATCTTCACAGAAATTGTTTTCTCAGAAGACCTATTCTCAATTCTCTATAAAAGCTTCGAGCTTTTATTAGCACTTGTTTTTGGAGTCTTCCTTATACGAGGTGTCACTGAAGAAGTCCAGCAGCGTGAACAGATTCAAAAACTTGCATCTGAGCTCGAACTAGCAAACCAAGAGCAGCAAAACCTTATCCACTTTATTACCCATCAAGTAAAAGGATTTATCGCAAAATCTCGAAACATTTTTGCCGGACTTCTCGAAGAAGACTATGGAAAACTTCCAGAAGAAATGAAGCCATTTATAAAAGAAGGGTTCCGTTCTGACACAAAGGCGGTTGAGACTGTGCAGGAAATCTTGAAAGCATCTAACTTCAGAAAAGGAACTGTGGAGATGGTGAGAAAAGAAGTGGATCTGCGTGAGCTAGTTCAAGAGCACGTCACAAAACAAAAAGAAACTGCAAACAAGAAAGACCTCAAGCTTACCTCATCTGTACCAGAAGGATCTGTAAGAGTCGAGGGTGACAAGGGGATGCTTGAACATGCAATACATAACCTGATTGATAACGCGGTGAAATACACTCTACACGGAAGTGTTCAAGTCTCTCTAAAGAATACTGAAAAAAAGATACGCTTTTCTGTAAAAGATACCGGTGTCGGCATTACTTCAGAAGACATGAAGCGACTCTTCACAGAAGGAGGCAAAGGAAAGAACTCTCAAAAAGTGAACGTTGATAGTACCGGATATGGCCTCTTTATTGTTAAAAATATTGTTGAAAAACACGGCGGAAAAGTCTGGGCAGAATCTGCCGGAGAAGGAAAGGGAAGTGAGTTTATTGTAGAGCTACCAACTAGTTAAATATGGAACTGAAACCAAGCATACTTATTATCGGAGGAACAAGTAAATTTGGACAACGCTTCCACTCTCTTTTTGAAAGATACGGCGCAAATGTTACAAGTATTGGAAGAGGGAGAAAGACGCAACAAAAAAGTCTTATACGGGAATCTGACATTGTGATTGTTTCTGTTCCTATTCACAAAACCGAAAAAGTGCTCAGAGAAGTTACTCCGTACATGAAAAAAGAAAGCCTGCTTGCTGACTTTACCTCTCTGAAAAAATTCCCAACAGACATCATGCGGAAATCTCCCTCAGGAGTCCTTGGGATGCACCCTCTTTGGGGACCTCTTGTGGCAGACCTAACGGAAAGAAATATTGTCTTCTGCCCCATAAAAGAAAATAGGTATTCAGGATATCTAAAAGAGGTATTTAAAGAAGAAAAAGTACGGGTGATAGAAATGACACCAGAAGAACATGACAAAAAGATGGCTTACGTCCAAGCCCTTGCTCATGCAACAGCAATAAATTTCCTCGAGACAGCTACTGATGACTTTAACATCATGGAATTATTGGAAATAAGTACTCCTATTTTTAAAAACCAGACATTACTGGGAGGAAGAATTCTTGCGGGAAATCCTGACCTATACTCAAGCATACAAGAATATAATCCATATTTTGATAAAGTTCTAAAAAAACAAATAAAAAATCTTAAGGAACACAGAAAACTACTAAAGAAAGGCCTTCTTCCTGGTCACTTAAAGAAAGTTGCAAGCAAATTACAAAGCTTTATTCTACAAGCAAAGGAAGAATCTAAAAAAATACTATGATCCCAAAAGAACTACAATTACTGCGAAACAGCTTAGATATTGTCGATAAGGGTATTGTAGAGAAAATCGCTGAACGCTTCCTTATTACTCAAAAGATCTGGCAAGTAAAAAAAGAAAATGACCTTCCAAAATGTGACCCAGACAGAGAAAAAGAAAAACTAGAAGAAGTGTCAGAGTTAGCGAAAAAATACCAATTAAGTCCAAAAATAGCTGGGAAAATCTTCGAGAAAATTATTGACGAAACAAAAAATAGTTATCTTGACTAACTAATTTTCAATCATTCTATACTGTTGCACACCCACAACAAAAACAACAAATTCTGGATCGTATACAAAAATAAGCCTTACTATAATGACTATTTTTTATTTTAAAAAGTTATTTTGTTAATTATTGACGACATTTTTCTATACGAGATGATGCTAATCAGAGTTCAGCGGATGTTCCGTTGAGTCTAATTGTTCTTTGTCACATAGAGTGACAGAAAGAAGAGTATAAGAAATGTTGATTCAAACCACCCCACTACCAGATTCAGAAATTCAACGACGCATACAAGTAGCCCTCTCTTGGGACTTATCCAAGCCAAAAGAATTTCTTGTCTTGCGACAAGAAATGAATCCAAACTTTGTAGACAGGATGGAGAAAGAATATCGGCGCTACATTGCCTGTGTTGCTACAAATCCTTCTGACAAACTACCCATTTCTAACGCAGTAGATGAGCTATGGCATGCTCATATTCTTTTTACTAAAGACTATGCTAAGATGAGTAAAGCTCTCAAAGGCGCCTACATTGATCACATTCCCACACTAAGTGAGGAAGAGCGTGCTGCTCTAGAACCTTTTTATTTCGATGTTACTCTTGAGCGATATCGTCAAGTTTTTAAGGAGGACCCTCCTCAGGAGTTCTGGCCTTCAGAAAGTGGCTCAATCTGCTGGTCTTGTACCTAGATCCAAACATAACCTCGTTTTAATAGTATATTAATGCGGGGTTATATTTTTACAAATAACACAGATAATAATGCTTGTTATTCGAAAAAAAATAAAAGATGATACTGAAGAAATTCAAAGCCTTTTATATAAAACCTGGCTCCAAACATACCCCAATAAGTCTGTCGGGGTGTTAGAGGATGACATTCATGAGCTCTTTAAAAGTTCATTTTCCAAAGAAAGTATTCTGAAAAAGAAGAAATTTTTTAAAAACCAAGTCACTAATAAATTTTATTATGTTTGCACAGATAAAAAGAAATTAATTGGCGTAGCTTTTCTAGAAATAAGTAACACAAACAAACTCAGATCCATATATGTACTGCCCGAATATCAGAATAGGGGTGTCGGAAAGAAACTTTGGAAAAAGGTATCAAAGCACATAGACCCTACTAAAGAAATTATTGTGCATGTAGCAACGTATAATAAAAAAGCCATAGCCTTTTATGAAAAACTTGGCTTTGTAGATACAGGAAAGAGGTTTACAGAAGAAAGACATCGGATGCCTGTGAGTGGTGTACTAATACCTGAAATGGAAATGCTCTGGATTAAAAAATAATATGTTGCATATGAAAAAAGTTATTCTAAAAAAAGAAGTTAGAGAAAAACTAGGAGAAGAACTCTTTAAAAAAGCACAATCAAATAAAAGAAAGGTTGACGTGTACACATTTTTGTATAATTCAAACGGGAACAAGGTAAAGGGTTTTCTTGTAAAACCCAAGAAAATAAACTCCAAACTACCCTGCATAATCTGGAATAGAGGAGGGAGCAGGGACTTTTCTCCAATAACTCCAGGTCTTTTGCATATTCGAATGGCTGATTTGGTTCAGCAAGGATACGTGGTAATCGCGTCACAATACTCTGGTGGTCCTGGAAGTGAGGGTGTAGATGACTGGGGTGGGGACAATATTGCTGACGTACTAAATTTAAAAAAGATAATAAACAAGTTAGACTACATAGACACAAAAAGAATTGGTATGTATGGCTGGAGTCGTGGAGGCATGATGACGTACCGCGCATTATCAAAAGTAAAATGGATAAAAGCAGCTGTTGTGGGCGCCGCTCCAGCAGATGAAGTCTCTGCGCCCAAATTTAGAAAAGGATGGAGAAAGCACCAAATCTCACTCTACGGGAAAAGAAAATCTGAACAGATCAGACGTTCTGTGTTGTATTGGACAGATAAGCTAGCTAAGAAAACTCCCATACTTATCATGCATGGCACTGCTGATTGAAGAGTTTCAGTAAAAGGTTCTATACGTCTAGCCGAAAAACTTGTAGATGAGAAAATAACCTTTCGACTCTCAATCTTTGAGGGAGGAGATCATGGTCTATCTGATTTCAGAGGAGAAGTTGATGAACAAACTAAAGAATGGTTTAAAAAATATTTATAATAATTGTATATGAAAACAGTATATTTAATTCGCCATGGCGAGAGCGAAGCAAATGCAAGTCCTGTATTTCAGGGAAATGATTCTCCCTTAACACCAAAAGGACAGGATCAAGCTAAGCAGATAGCTGAACGTGTTTCTCATCTTAACTTTGAAACACTTATAGCAAGTCCCCTAAAAAGAGCCAAACAAACAGCAGGGGCTATTTCGAAAAAGACAGAAAAAGAAATTAAATACTCTGAACTTTTTGTTGAGAGAAAGAAGCCCACAAGCATACACGGTAAATCATACGCAGATGAAGCGGCTAATATAGCTTGGAGAGAATGGGAAAAAAGTGTCTATACTCCACAAATGAAGGTAGCGGATGGCGAGAATTACGATGAGCTTACAAAACGCTCAAAAGATGCTCTAGAATTCTTAGAAAATAGGGAAGAAGAATCTATTCTTGTTGTTACCCACGGATACTTTTTAAGATCAATGGTTCTTCAGGTAATAACTGAAAAAAATCCAACCCCAGAAATAGCAAAAACTTTTCATAAAAATAGTCGCACCGGAAATACTGGCTTAACTATTCTTAAATACGAAGACGGTTTTGAAGAAGAAGCACGATGGAGACTCTATGTATATAACGACCAGGCTCACCTGGCTGAATAATATTCTTAGCCAGTCTACAGTCAACAACAAAAACCACGATTTTTAGTTACTATACAAAAATAAACCCCACTCACAGGCTTATTTTTAATTCAAAAAAGTTATTTTGTTAATTATTGACGACATTTTTCTATACGAGATGATGCTAATCAGAGTTCAGTGGATGTTCCACTGAGTCTAATTGTTCTTTGTCACAAATGTGACAGAAAGGATTTATATCATGGGAGCCATGAATAAACACCCCTCGTGCAACCAAACTTGGCTAGTAACAACTCGTGCGTCGCTACATCTTTCAGAGGCTATGACGTTTCTTATGCAGGGAAATGTACATCTTGAAGCTGTATTACTTGCAGAGTTTGAGGGCAAAAAATCTGCCGACTCAATGAACAAGATGCTTTTGATGGTTCGAAAAAGCAGGGAAAGCCTTGCTCAATTCCGCGACGACCTTTTCGAGTCTATTCAGATTGGTAAAAAGACTGGCAATCCTTATGTGGGTGACTTTTTATCAATGGACGAAGATCTCTTAGCTAGGAAGTGGGATCAAACGATGCTTTTTGAATGCCAAGAATCAGTGAGACGTCTTGGTGCTGAAGCAAAGCGTGACAATCTTGCTTCAGCCAAACGGTTCTTCAATGAAACGAGTATTTTCTTGAATACAGCCAATCAGGTGATAGAGGTTTTTGAGCAGGCGCTCTCTTATGCTAAAGAAGGTAAGCTTAAGTGGGCGATCGAAGAGGGTAAGTTCCCCTTACAAAGAGTATTTGCTACCCACTTCTCTCGTATTCTTGTTTTTATGAGAGAGTATCTTGTGGATTCACTCATAGCGACTGAAGTTGTTTTCAAGGCAAAAGGAACAACCCTTCTTGTCTCCTGAGGTTTAGGTCTTTTATTAGGTGATATGTAATTCTACATATCACCTTTTTTATTTATATTTTTCTAGATATTCTTCCACGTATCCATCGAGTTCTTTTTTTGACATATACAAAAGCTCTTTTACGGCAAGACCCCTTGCCTTAGCAAGACTCTCCATAACCCTCAATGCCAGATAATATCCAGATCTAAAATTAAAAATATTTTTTGGATCATTTGCCTCAAAAATATTTTCTGTCACAGTTTTTTCATTGTGAATAACCCTTTTAGAAATCTCTTTTTTATTTTTTTCACATAAGTCTATCCAATCTTTCACTTCACCATCAGAAAGAAAATCTGCCCACAAAGCCTCTTCTTCACTTAAATTCATTATCACCTTACTCACGTACGTAGCAACTCCTTCTGTGACTAATTGTCGAAATGGATTAGATTTTTCTATTTTATTCCTGAAGTAATAGTCTTCGTTTTTACCATAATGAAGAGCGTGGATGATCTCATGCGTGAGGAATGATTTTACTTGAATTTTTGTAGTATAAAGTTCAACAGGTATCCAAACAACAAATAAATCATCATCCAGAAAGGCGTGTCCATTCGTACAGCCCTGTCCCACAAACAAAACAAGCTTCAAATTTTCGCTATTTAAATTATTATCCTCCAGAGATTTTTCGATATCAGGTAACAACTCCTTTATGAGACGGACACGCTCACTGACCTCATCTTTATTAAGAGTTGTTGTAAACGTATCTCTGTTTCCCCAAAATGAGAAATAGTGCTCAAATAAAGCGGGGTATGCTTCTTCATATTGTTCCAAAGAACGATGTGAGAGGTATTCATCGTATTCATTTTTTAGATCAAGCACTTTCATATACATGAGTATAGCAGAACTTGCAAAGGGTTTACCTTGTCCTTTTTTAATAAAAAGTTAATAATGGCTACATATAGCTTTTTAAAAAAATTTTTATGTATGAAAATTAGAAAAGCAGAAGAGGAAGACGTAATCTCAATACAAAAGCTTCTTTATAAAAGCTGGCTTACAACATACCCGAATAAAGATTTAGGCATAACAGAGGAAGATATTCACGAAATGTTCAAAGATTCGTTCTCAGAAGAAAATATCCAGCGTAGAAAGAAAAGACTTAGAGATATAGACAAGAATAATAATTTTTATTATGTGGACGAAGATGAGGGTGAAATTGTTGGCGTATCTTTTATGGAGATAAAAGATACGAATAAGCTTCGGTCAATTTATGTCTTACCCGAGAAAGAGGGCAGGGGAATTGGCTCTGCATTATGGCAAGAAATATCTAAGCACATTGATCCGGCAAAAGAGATTATTGCCCACGTTGCTACATACAATGAGAAAGCTATATCTTTTTATAAAAAAATTGGCTTTGTGGATACGGGAAAAAGATTTATTAATTTTCGATATAGATTCTGATGATTGCAAAAAAATTATTAATTTTTTTGAGGGAATATATGATTTAGATAAAAAACATTTTAAA
>Ga0306869_1000460_pt1 | contig 18989 bp, 16 predicted proteins | sample AntRauTorckE6833_FD_190421 | JGI IMG/M metagenome (GOLD analysis project Ga0306869, IMG submission 190421) | Saline lake microbial communities from Rauer Islands, Antarctica - Metagenome Torckler E6 #833 (v2) (version 2) | ecosystem: Environmental > Aquatic > Non-marine Saline and Alkaline >... | reverse complement strand
GATAAACTTTACACTTGAACTCATAACTAACATGCAATATAATGAATATAATGAGGTTTATAGAAAATAGGGAGTAAAAAAATATGAAAAATAATAATTTGTTGAAAATAATCAAAAGATATAAAATAAAATATTTAAAAAAGGATATTATATCAGGTTTATCTGTAGGTGCATTAACTTTACCCCAGAGTATGGCTTATGCGCTTATAATTGGGATAAATCCTATTTACGGTCTGATTACTTCTATTATTTCTATGGTTTTAGGCACTGTATTTGGTGTTTCCAATTACCTGATAGTCGGACCAACTAATATAATGGCAATTGCAATTGCCAGTAGCCTGTCTACAATACAGGGTGGGAATTATCTGTCACTTGTTTTTGTATTAACATTTTTAATTGGGTTATGTCAGTTATTGCTGGGAATATTTAAACTTGGTAATCTGGTAAATTATATATCCCATCCCGTAATTGTTGGTTTAACTACTGGTGTTGTCTTGATAATCTGTCTGGGACAGATTGATGATTTTCTTGGATTAAATATGGACAGTAGTTTCAACTTATTCACGGGATTTTTTCAAATAGTTAAAAACTATAGTCCGATAAATACTTATTCTTTATGACCGGTTTAGTAACAATTGCTATAATTATTATATTTAAAAAAATCAACCCTCGAATACCTGCTTATCTTGGGGCGATCATGATAACTATATTTATAGTTTTTATTTTTAATCTTGATGCAAAACTGCAGGGGATTGAACAATTTTCTACCATACTACCTACACTAAATCCGATAAGTTTAAACTTAAATTTAGTTAAAAAATTATTTAGTTCTGCTCTTTCTATAGCCATCCTGGGTTTTATACAGATTGTTTCTATAGTTAAATCACTTGAAGAAAAAAGTGGAGAAGATGTCGAGTTGAACAGGGAATTTATAGGTCAGGGTTTGATCAATATAATTTGTTCATTCTTTAACTGTTTTGCTGTAAGCGGTTCTTTTACGAGGTCTTTTGTCAATTATGATACAGGTGCCAGAACCAGGGTATCTCAATTTTTTACGGCTTTATTTCTACTATTATTTATTTTAATATTATCTCCAGTCATAAAATATATTCCAGTACCAAGTCTATCAGCTGTTGTAATAATGGCTGCGATTAAAATGATTGATATACCAAATATAGTCAGGAGTTTAAAAACTACAAAATTTGATGCTGTAGTTCTTATTGTTACTTTTATGACAACCATACTGGCTCCCAGGCTTGATTATGCAATATATTTTGGTGTACTTGTATCTATTATTCTCATGCTCCGAAATACAAGTTATATAGATTACAGCCATATTTACTATAATGGTGAAGAAGATGAAGAGTTTCTGCATGAAAGCCTGCAGAATGTCCAGGAAAATGATTTTATTGTGATAAATCTCGGTGGCAATTTCCATTTTAATTCAGCTGAAAATCTAAAAAAAGAATTAAATGAAAGTTTTTGTAAAAACAAAGATTTCATTATCAGGGTGAGAGATGTAGAAAACATTGATATCACATCATTAAAAGAACTGGAAAAATTTATTGAGAAAGTTCAAAATAATGGAGGAGATGTATTTTTTAGTGGAGTAAATGACTCATTATATAAATCTCTTCAGGAATGTGGTATCAGGGAAAAATTAAAGAAGGAAATATATTTGAATCAAATCAGTATATATTTTCTTCTACAAAAGATGCTTTAAAAGAGGCAAAAAAAGGCGATTAAGAATATTACATTTTTGCTTTGAATTTTTAATAATTTGTAATAATCCACTAGCATTGCATAAAATAAGGATTTCTTTCAAGGACTCCCCATAACCCAACTCTCCACATAATGGCGATTATGGAGAGCTCTCCATAACCGTCATACATTTGCCAGTAAAGCATAGTTAAGGCCAGTATTAACGAAGCACTTGTGTCATCTGTGAGAGAATGTAAAACTGACTTGCTTTCACCACTGTTTTACAACTCCGAAAGTTGTGTTATTATAAACCCCAAAATAGTTTAATCAACAGAGGAACAACAACCAAAAGTATTAACTGCAAAGGTAACCCTGTCCAGAAAAAGTCTTGAAATTTATAACCTCCAGGACCGTAAACCATCATATTCGTCTGATAACTCATAGGAGTTAAAAAAGCTGAACTGGCAGCAAAAGTAACTGCTAAGGCAAATGCCAGCGGATTCAGTCCTAGCTGTCCGGCAGCATCCAGAGCTATAGGCAACATCAATATTACACTGGCATTATTACCAATTAAATTTGCAAAAATCACTGTCAATAGATAAAATACCATTAAAAACAATAGTGGTGACAAAATGCCTTCCAACCGCAGTATCTGGCTGGCCATAAATTCAGCTGTACCGGTATTATCCATAGCGATTCCCAGAGGAATTAAACCAGCCAAAAGAAAAATTACATTCCAGTTTATTGCTTCTGATAGTTCTACCGGTTTTAAACTATTTGTGATTGCCATCGCGATCACTCCACCCAGAGAAGAAATTACAATCGGTACAATATTTAAAGCAGCTAACAAAATAACTCCTGACAGAATAGCCAGAGATGTAACCACTTTGGAAGGTCGATATTCCTTACCATCAAGCTCACTGGAGACAATAAAACTTCTATCTTTTCTCAACCGCTCAATGGTATTTTTTCCTGCGGTCAGTAGCAGTACATCACCTGCCTTTAAAGTGATATTTCCCATTCTTTTATGTGTTAATTCCTCCCCCTGACGGATAGCCAGGATATCACATTCATAGTTTTCCAAAAAATTAACTTCTTCCAGAGTTTGGCCTTCCAGAAAAGAACCATATGGAAGTACAATTTCCACCAGATTCTGACTTTCCTCTTTTATATTTAAACTTTCCCGGGTAGGTGTTTCAGAACTTATTTTCATGCGATGTGTCCTAATCAATTGGACGAGATTTTTGGGATCTGTCCTTACAATGAGATGATCTCCCTCTTGAAGAATTTTATTAATAAGAGGTTTAAAAAATTTTTCTCCAGACCGGTGTAATTGAATTATATCCAACTCAAAATCCATTTGCTGTTCAGCTTCTCCCACGGTCTTCCCTATCAATGGAGAATTTTCTCTAATTATAGTTTCAGTTAGATATTCCCCCACATTAAACTTCTCTGTCACCTCTACTTCAGGTTTTATTCTTTCCGGAAGTAGTTTTCTGCCTAAAAACAACATATAAATAGCCCCAATAAATAGCACTAATAATCCCAGGTGAGTAAACTCAAACATGGAAAAACCTTCTCCTGTCCTCCGAGATAATATATCACTAGCCAAAATATTAGTAGAAGTTCCAATTAAGGTGGTTAAACCTCCCATCATTGCAGCATAGGAAAGAGGTATTAAAAATTTAGAAGGTGAACTATTCTTACGTTTGGCAATTCCTATTACCAGAGGAATAAATAGTGCAACCACAGGAGTATTATTAATAAACCCTGCGATTATACCGGCAAACAAAATAATATAAAAAAGAAGTTTAAAATCACTATCTCCAGTCCATTTATATATTTTATCTCCCAGAGCCTGGATAATACCGCTCTTTTCTACACCTGCACTAATGATAAACATAGAACCAATGGTAACTGTTGCCGAACTGGAAAATCCCGATATTGCCTCTACAGGGCTAATTTTTGTCCAAAAATTAGTAAATACTAAAATTACCGGAATAGAAAGGGCAATTATATCTATACGAATAGGTTCTATGATAAACATTACTATTAAAAATATTAAGAGCAATATCATAAAAATTATTCCTGGATCCATACATTATCCTCCTATTTTTACATGTTAACTACTTAACAAACCAGCTGTAAATTTTGAAATTATTAAGATAAAAATAATATCTAGAATTAAATTAATATGAAACAGGACTTACTCCAGTAAGAAAAACTAATAATTATAATTCCTTGAAATTCCCCGCTTTTTTAAGTATTGTTAAAATAGTTTTTTTCATATATCTCACACTCCTTTCTTTTGGAGGATATTTTTTCAATTTTTAAGGGATGTGAGATATTTTTTTCTATAACTTTCCTCAAGTTCCTTACTCAATACCCACTTTAATTTTTTCATAATAAATAAACAGTTATTATAGCCCCTGAACGATTTAATTATATTTATTACTATTATAACACAATTTTAGGAGTTATCAAACGGTGGTGAAAGTAAGTCAGTTTTACATTCTCTCGCAGATGGCACAAGTCGATTCGTTAATACTGGTCTCAACAATTCGTATTTAAATCAAGAGAGCAAAATTCAAGGATAAAGAAATAATCCAGAATCAGAAGAGAGGTTACCACCATCAAAATTAATTTTGACATTTGACTTGCAATTCATCCTAAAATTATATATGGTTCTACCACAAAAAAAAGGTTGTAAAATATAGAAACAAAACCATAATGTGTAAATTATTATTGATAGAAATTATTTTTCTAGCACACCTAAAAACCCCTATAAACCTTGCCATATCAATGGTTATATGATATAATTATAGTAAGAATACAAGGGGAGATGACTCTTAATGTTTACATCAAATTCATTTCAACAGATAAGTTTTTTTGATAAAGTCCAAAATATGCCTAAATATCTACAGAATATGTTATATGATAGTTGGGCAGACACTTTTCAGGAAATTATTTTTCCTGAAATAAATGAAAAGCGGTTTGAGGTACTTTATAGTGATAAACCCTCCAGACCTAATTCTCCTGTGAATGTTATCATAGGAGCCCTTTTCTTAAAAGAAATTTTCCAGCTTACTGATGTCCAATTATTAGAAGCCATCTTTTTTGACGATAGATTTCAATATGCTCTAAGACTAACCAGTGAAGAAAGAACCCCTGTTTCCTTTAATACATTTACTAATTTTAGGAATCGCGTTTACGCTTACTATAATCTTACCGGTATTGATTTAATTCAGGAAGAGGTAGAATCATTATCCAGATTAATTGCTGAACGTTTAAATATTGATGGGCAAAAAATTAGAATGGATTCTTTTATGGTTTCTTCTTCTTGTAAAAATCTTTCCCGAATTGAATTAGTTTACACTGTAAACTATCAATTTATCAGGATGCTTGATCAACTATCTACTGACCTTATATCTGAAGAATGTAAATCTTATCTTGAAAAAGGTCATAAAAATGAAACGATCTACAGAACTAAAGACAGTGAAAGTGAAACTAAATTAGAATTTCTGTTAAAGCAATCCAAAGCTCTATATGATACCGGCCTGGAGATCGGTACAAAAGTTACTGAAACCGAAGAATTTAAAACTTTAAAAAGAATGTTGGGTGAACAAACTAAAGATGGTGATAACTTTAATATAGTTGAACCTAAAGAGAGTAAAAATATAGCATCTGATAGTTTGCAGAATCCCAGTGACCCTGATGCCACTTACCGTTTTAAATATGGAGACAATATTGGCTATGTTTCAAATGTAGCAGAAAATTTTGGTGAAAACGGTAGCATTATTACAAACTACGATCTTAAGCCTAATATTTACAGTGACGAACAATTTAGTTCAGATATAATTGAAATACTAAGTGATTCTTATGATGATCCGGCCATAAATGACAGTGAAGAAGAAATTAGCAATACCTTGGAAAATCATGATAATATTGAGCAGATAGATTCTTCTAGCGATGAAGAAAATGCACCTTTAATTCAGATATTTATAGATGGTGCTTATTATTCTTTTGCACTTGCTAAAAAAGCTCTTGGTCAGGGAATAATATTAATCCCTGGTGAATTAGTCGGTAGAAAACCGGCAGAAGATAAGATGAGCTATGCCAGTTTCAAAGTTGATGAACAGGAAAAAATCATAACTGAATGTGCTAACGAAAAAGAGCCGGTAAAATCAGAGTTCAATGAAGATACAAATACTTATACAGCTAAGTTTGCTAAAGAAGATTGTCTGGACTGTCCATATAAAGAAAGTTGTCGCATCAAAGAACAAGCTAAATATAATTCAATCAGGTTTAGTGAACAACAATACGCCACCGCTAAACTTAGAGAAGAGATGGAAACTAAAGAATACATAAAGTTAACCAACCAACGAGCAGGTGTTGAAGGGATTCCTTCAGTATTCAGAAGAGTCTACAATGTAGACAATATGCCCGTCAGGGGATTAGTGCGCGCAAAAATATGGTTTGGGATGAAAGTGATGGCAAGTAATGTGAAAAAGTTGTTCAAAAGAGTAAAACTGGCGGGTATATAGAAAGATACCTGCCAATTATCTGTCTATTTAATTTTTAAAATACAGTCTTTTTGTGGTCAAATCATATATAGTAGTCACTAGAAAGTCCCTCCCTTTTTATTTTAGTGTGACTACTTTAATTATAAAGGATGTGGGCTTTCTTTTCTATATTTTTAGGAAATTTTTTAATTTATTTGGTGAAATTGTATTTGGATTAGATTGTTGTTATAAAAGGGTTGATTATAATTGTTGTCAAAGACTATGAATATTTAGGGATCAAAAATTTTATATCTGTTCTAACTGTGATCAAATATATTGGCAGGGATCTCATTATGATGCAATGATGGACTTTGTTGATAATCTTAAATAAAAATAGAGATTTAGACTAATGGTAGAAGTGAATTATTCAGTTTGTAATCATTATTTTCTAATTGGCTTTTAATTATTTTGGCTAATTCTTTAATTCCCTGTTTGATTTCTTTTTTAGAAACTGCTGCAATACTTAGTCGAATTTTATTATCACGCGGGGAAGCAGCATAGAACACAGAACCAGGAGCTAGGTTAATATTCTTATTTAGTGCCTGCTGTAGCTGTTTATCTGTTAGTTCTGCTGGTAATTCAAGCCAGAAATTAAGTCCACCTTTGGGAGTAATAAACTCTACTTTCTCCGGTAGATATTCCTGCAGAGCATCACACATTGTTTGGTAGCGCTGCTTATAGGTATTTTTTAAAGTAGTAATTTGCTTTTCCCACATTTCTTCTTTGAAATAAAGGTCTAATACCCGCTGAACTAATCCATCAGTAAAGATATCTGAAATATACTTTGAAATCAGAATATCTTCAAAGTAGTGTCCAGGGATTAGTAAAAAAGCCAGTCTTAAGCCGGGCATAAATACTTTAGAAAAGCTTTTAATATAAATTATCTGTTTATTTTGATCTAGGGATTTCAGTGCTTGATTATTTTTAGAGGTATAATTTAAATCTCCAAGACAGTCATCTTCAATAATAAGAAGATCATATTTAGCGGCTAATTCAATAATTCTTTCTTTATTGGCTTTAGAATAGCTATAGCCAGTTGGATTCTGAAAATTAGGCATTAAATAAAGAAACTTGGGATTATGTTTGGCCAATTTTTCTTCTAAATCAATAATATCTATTCCTTCCGGAGTAATAGGGATTTCAACAATATTAGCCTTGCGAGAGTTAAAGACAGAGATAGCGCCAGAGATAATCTGGATTTCATCGATATCAGCTTCAATATTATAATTACTAATATAGCTGCTGATTGTTTTACGCAGTTCATGATAGCCCTGGCTTCTTTGATAACCAAAAGCATAGCCGCCGTCACGGTCCAATACTTTATTAACTAATCGTTTAAAGGGATCGATAGGAAAGAGGTCAGGTGTTGGAGCACCGGTAGCAAAATTAATTATTTCGTCCTGCTGGCCGGTAAACTTTGTATCTTCATCGATATAAACTTTTTCGTCAAGATTAATTATTCTGCTCTTCTTTATGCTGATCTGTTAGTGGAGCTACAAAGGTACCACTGCCGACTTTTTTATAGACTAAGCCTTCTTCTTCTAAAAGATTATAGGCATTTACAATTGTGACATTGTTGACATCTAATTTGTGGGCAAATTTGCGGATTGGCGGTAATTTAGTGTCTGATTGTAGCTTTTCTTTTAGGATCAATTTTTTAAGCTGGCTGTAAAGCTGGAGATAGAGATGTTTTGCTGCTGATTTTTTCAATTCTATATTTTCAATCATATTTTTGCCTCCCTTAACTACGAAAAAAGATAAATACCTTTAAAAAAATAGTAATTTTTACAATATACAGGTAAGATAAACCAGGCCTGGATATATCAATTAAATTTTATATGTTTTTATTTGCATTTTTATTCTAATATTTATATAATTAAAAATAAGATCAAGTGAGACTAAAGCTGAAGTGGGTTTTAGTGTAGAAAATAAGTAGAGTGGAGTATAATTTTTAAAAATATTCTTCTGTTTTTAAATTTTTTGAAGAGAAGACTAAATTGACCGGAAAGAAGGACAAAATTAAGAGTAGTTTTAGTTTGAAAATAATTCTGTGAAAGGCTTTGATAAATAGCTACAACTGAGAGATACAAATTACCCAGGGAGTACAGATGGGTACCAGATTTGTAGCTACACATGAATGTGATGCAGATATAAAATTCAAAGAAGCATATATCGGATGTAAAAAAGAAGATTTAAAGATAATAAAGAGTCCTGTTGGTTTATTGGGAAGAGCAATACAGAATTCATTTTTAAATAAAGTGTCAGCCGGAATTAAAGTACCCTTTAGATGTCCTTGGAAATGTTTGAAAACCTGTAATTACAGAGAATCGCCGTATTGTATTGCCCTTGCATTAACCAATGCGAAAAAAGGAAATTTAGATGACGGGTTTACTTTTGCGGGAACTAACGCCTATAGAATAGATAAGATAATTTCTGTTAAAGAATTAATTGATACCATCTTAAAAGAATATGAAAAGGTAATTTCATATAAAGTCTAACTTTTGTTATGCCCAGTTGCAGGTATTCTTAACTCTTTTTTGCTGTACTTCATTAAAAAAATAATTTTATTAATTCAGATGCAGATGGGGTTGATAAGGAAGTGGTTGGGGAAGGGAAGAACTGAAGTATTCGAGAGATTAATCAAAATTTACTAACTATATTATAGGAGGAGAGATAAATATGAAGAAAATCTTACTTGCTGTTGATGGTTCTGAAAAATCTAAAAAAGCGGCAAAGAAAGCAGCAGATTTGTGTGAAGCACTGGAGATGGAAGTAATTATTCTCACTGTTCTTAAAGATATTGAGACTAGTTCGATCTATGATGTTCCTTCCTCTATGTCTTCCACTATGTCTGTAGAAACTCTGCAGGAAATGATGGAGCAAAAAGAGGAAGAGTATAAAGAAACCGGCCGAAAAATTGTGAATGAAGCAGCTGTTTTTTTCGAAGAAAAGGGAATAGATATAAAAAAAATCATAGATTGTGGAAGCCCGGCAGAAATTATCTGTAATTTCGTTGAAGATGATGATTTTGAGATGATAGTTCTTGCTGATAGGGGGCATGGTGGAGTGAAGAGATTCCTTCTGGGAAGTATAAGTGATAAAGTAGTACGTCATGCCAAAACTTCTGTACTTATTGTTAAGTAAATTTATAAATTTACGACAACTCTATGTTAGTCTATGTTAGAATAGGGGGCAATATGACACAAAAAAAGGAAGACAAAGTAAAGAGCAATACTGAGCCTGCAAGCAAACGGGAAAATATAGAAAAAAACTAGTGGCAGTGACCAGTTTCTTCCGGGACCCGGAGGCTTTCAGGGTTCTCGAGAAAGAGGTCATTCCCGTTCTCCGGGCCGACAGACGTGAGGCAGGTATACTCCGTCTCTGGATACCAGGATGCTCCACCGGTGAGGAGGCCTATTCCCTTGCTATCTTGATCGCCGAGTATCAGGAGAAGCTTAATAAGAGTTTTAAGGTCCAGATCTTTGCTACCGATATTGACAGCAATGCAATTGTTGCAGCTCGCCTTGGTTTGTTTTCAGCCAGTATAGCCGATGATATCACACGGGAGCGGCTATCAAGTTTTTTTAAGACCGAAGATAACGGCAAAACCTATCGTATTCAGAAAAGAATCCGCGAGATGGTGATTTTTTCCGAACAGAACATAATTGACGACCCTCCTTTTTCCCGGCTCGATATGATCAGTTGCCGCAACCTCCTGATCTATATGAAAAGAGATTTACAGAAAAAAATTATTTCACTAGATGAATTAAAAATTATGAAAAAGCACCCCGAACGGGGATATCACATTGCCTCAGCTACAGAAGAGTTTGCTCATGTGGCGAATGCAATTCTTCATCATCACGAACGGTGGGATGGCAGCGGTTATCCTGATGGCCTTAAAGGAGAAGAAATTCCTCTTTTGTCCCGGATAGCAGCGGTTGTGGATGCCTATGATGCTATGACGAATAAACGACCGTATAATCAGCCTAAATCCCATCAGGAAGCTATCGCCGAATTAAAACGATGTGCCGGTAGCCAGTTTGACCCGGAGTTGGTAGAAGTGTTTTTGCAGCTGTATGAAGAAGATGAAAATAGTTGTTAAATGTTTATAATGATATAGGGGGAGTTTAAAGCAGTTTTGAATATCAAAAAAAGGCGGTGGTTAAAATTGATAATGCAGTTTTGAAGGCTTTTACTCTGGGGAAATTTTTGGTTCGCAAAGGAGATAAGGTCATTTCTAAACAAAAGAGCAACTCCCTTAATTTATGGTTGCTTTTTCAATATTTACTAAGTCATCCATATACTTTAATTCCGCGGGAGAAAGTAATTGATGAGCTTAATTTTGATATGAAACTTATAGATGCCAAAAATGCTCTGGAAAACCGAATATATCGTCTGCGCAAGTTGCTGGCTGGCGGTGAACAATATCAGACAGATAAGTATATAATTTTTGAACAGGGTAATTATGGCCTGAACTGGGACAGGACCTGCTGGAGTGATTCGATAGAATTTGAAAATAACTGCAAAAAGGGCGAAAGATTGCTACAGAAAGAAAAAAAACAGGCTGCTCTGGATAGATTGATAAAAGCTCTGGAGGTTTATAAAGGAGATTATCTCGAAAATCTGGCCAATTATCAATGGGCAACTACTCGTCGGGTCAAATACCGGCAAATGTATCTTGATATATTTAATAAAACTTGCGAAATTTTGACTGAACTCGGGAAATACCAGACCATTGAAAAAATCTGCCGCCAGGCCGTCGAGATTGATCCTTTTGAGGAAAGATTTCATTATATATTGATAAAAACCATGTTAAAACAGGGGCATAAAAGAGAAGCCAGATCCCATTACGATGTTGTTAAAACTCTTTTTGATGAGCAGGGGGAGGAGCTTTTTCCGGAGCTAAATAAGGTTATAAACCAAAAACATAAAGAGCAACATGTTATACAAGAGGAGGTTAGCCAGGAGGAGGTTAACCTGGAGCAAATTAAAGTGGAATTAAGTTTGAATAACTCGGCCAGTGAAAATACAACTATTTCAGTTCAGGATTTCCGCAGGCATGCTCAAGTTATACAAAAAAAGTGTCAGCAGGAGGATACTCCGCTTTTTCTGGCTTCAATTGCCTTGAAATTTAACATAAATGAAATATCAAAATCCCGAAAAAAAAGATTTACAGAAAATTTAAAAAGGACCTTTAAGAACAGTTTACGCAGTAGTGATATTATCTGTCAGTGGACCAGTCAGCAATTTTTAATTTTATTGCCTTCAGTTCAGGCGAACAAAGTTCAGACAATCCTGGAGCGGATAAAGAATAGTTTTTATCAGCTGGAGGAGGAGGCAGGTTCGATAATAAATGTTAGATACCGGAAGTTATAACCACTGCTATGATAATAAATAAAGATAATTAGTTATTAGTACTAAACATATAAACAATATACACCACTTTACAAGAAATAGAGAAAAAATTTCCAAATATCCTGGACAAGTAACTTAGACTAATATATAATAAGGGGCTCTTTCTCAAAAAAGATGTAAAAATTGCTGAACAATAACTGATTTTTATGGTATGATATAATAAAAAGTTAACTTTGCGAGGTGCTATATGAATACCAAAAATTGGTTTAATGTTTTTTCAACAGCATTACTTTGAAAAACCATTGCAAGATATTCCACAGGACAGATTGGCTGTATATCATGTTGTACGCAGTAAAAAATATTTCTGTGAAAACTCCGATTGCTCATATACACATTTTGTGGAACGGTTGGATGGCTTTGCTGAAAAAAAGCACGAAAAACAATCCGTTTCAAAAAATACTGTGTGGAACGTTCATTGGAAAGCGATTGCAAGCCTGCACAGGACGCACTAAGGAGAGAGGGAGCTGTAGTAAGTAATGACTCAATTGCAAGATATTTAAAAAAGGAGTCTGCCATGAAAATTGAATCTAATATAAAGAGTAATGAAGTAAAGGTTTTGTCAATAAATGATATCAATCTTCGCAAAGGGGATAAGTCGTCAGGCTGTACTGCCAAGACATTTACTTACAATGATTGTTGGTTTTTCATATTTTATCATTTTAAAATTACTTTCAGAAATACTATTTATTTTACTATCTTATGGTATGACCACAAAAAGGTCACCTTTCGCTGCAGGGCAAATTTTTCGAACCATCTAAGGTTCCTCTCCGGGAGAAAACAGGCTCCCTAATCCATGGGACGTCCTGTCTCGGGATTAGCTCACCACATCATGTGGTTCGGCCTATTTTCTCTCTCCGACTCACCAAGATGGTGACCAAAAAATTTACAATTTGCTCAATATGACCTTTTTGTGATTGAACTATCTTATTTGTTTTTGATTATATTGTTTTTATCATTATATAAATAGTAGTTGAATTATTTGGTAGTGATAAGAGAATTACCTACTTTTACTGCATTTTCGGCATCAACCGCATAACCATCAGCATCAACTTCATTCCAATTAGTACTTGTAAATGCGGCTCCTCCTACTAATACTTTTATATTACTAGGGTTTTTTTCGTTTTTTATTAAATTAATCATATTTTTTACATTGCTCCGGTTATATTCCATTGTCGCAGAGATAACCAGCAAATCTGCATTATTTTGTTTGATAGCAAAAATAACGCTTGCTGCTGGTGTGTCATTACCTAAATAATAAGTATTCCAACCATTGATGTTGAAGAAATCCCTTACCATTCTAATACCAATATTATGATCATCACCACTAATTGGTAATATTACTGCAGTAAGGTTTTTATCATTAGTTGTAGAGAAGTATGTCTGTAATTGAGACATTAAATTAATAGTTGCATTGGAAAAGAAATGTTCTTGTGCAATATCTATCTGTCCTGCTGCCCATAGGCAACCCACTTTCTGTAATGAGGGTTGTATTATACCTAGATATATTTCCTTTATTTCTTTCCCATTCTTGATACATTCAAAAATTGTATTGTAGGCTTTGTTAGAGTTACCTGCAAGTAATTCTTGTATGTATATTTCAGCTTCAGGGAGTAATGTTTCTGCCTCATTCTCATTTATATTGTTTTTATTTATTGTATCTAAAGAAACTATCTTATCATTTGTTAATCCTAATAAATAATCAAGAGATACATTAAAGTATTTGGCAACAGCTATTAGTGTTTCCTGATTGGGGAATCTCTTATCCTGTTCATAATTAGCTATTGTCGTTTGGCTTATCCCTAATTGATTAGCAAGGTCTTGCTGACGCAGCTTTTTATTTTTTCGAAGTTTTCTTAATCTATTTGCAAATTTAGCCATTTTGATTTATTTCCTTTCGTTATATATTTCTTAATATCTAAATGTATTATAACACAAAAAGAAATATTATTACAAGAATATCTATTTTTGCCTTGAAATATATTTCGATATGTAATATAATTTTAAATATAGGAATTTTCTTTTTTGTCATAACACATAATGAAATATAATTTTGAAAGGGGAATTTTAATAATGGGTAAAGTTATGAAAACTATGGATGGAAATACCGCCGCTGCTCATGTAGCATATGCTTTTACAGATGTAGCAGGTATTTATCCAATCACTCCATCATCTCCAATGGCTGAATATGTTGACCTTTGGAGTGCTCATGGTCGCAAAAACATTTTTGGACAGAGAGTGAAGTTAACTGAAATGCAATCTGAGGGAGGCGCATCTGGTGCGGTTCACGGCTCGCTAGCTACAGGGGCTTTGACTACTACATTTACAGCCTCACAGGGTCTACTTTTGATGATTCCTAATATGTATAAAATTGCAGGGGAGTTACTACCTGGTGTATTCCACGTAAGTGCTCGTTCAGTAGCAACACAGGCGCTATCAATATTTGGAGACCACTCAGACGTAATGGCTGCACGCCAAACAGGATTTGCTATGATAGCTTCAGGTAGTGTACAGGAAGCAATGGATTTAGCAGGTGTAGCTCATTTAGCATCGATTAAGACTAGTATTCCATTCCTACATTTCTTTGATGGATTCCGTACATCACACGAGATCCAAAAGATTGAAGTGATGGATTATGATGACCTAGCTAAGTTAGTTGACTATGATGCAGTTAAGAGATTTAGACATAATGGATTAAATCCAGAACATCCAGTAACAAGGGGTACTGCAGAAAATCCTGATATTTTCTTCCAGGCTCGTGAAGCATGTAACAAGTTCTATGATGCTATACCTGATATCGTTGAAGAATATATGGGAGAGATCAGTGAGTTGACAGGTAGAGAATATCACCCATTCAACTATGTAGGTGCTGAGGATGCTGAGAACATAATTATAGCAATGGGATCTGTAACAGATACTATTGACGAAACTGTTGAGTACTTAGTTAGCAAAGGGGAAAAAGTAGGGTTAGTAAAAGTTCGCCTATATCGTCCTTTTGCTGAAAAATATTTCTTAAAAGCCTTACCTAAAACAGTTAAGAAGATTGCTGTTCTAGATAGAACTAAAGAACCTGGTGCTGTTGGAGAACCATTATATCAAGATGTTAGAAGTTTATTCTATGATAAAGAAAATGCTCCAATAGTTGTTGGTGGAAGATATGGATTAAGCTCTAAAGACACTAACCCAAGCCACATTAAAGCTGTCTTTGATAATCTAAAAGAAGATAAGCCTAAAAATGGCTTCACTGTAGGTATTAATGATGATGTAACATTTACTTCATTGGAAATTAACGAAAAGATCAATACCTCACCTGAAGGAACAGTATGTTGTAAGTTCTGGGGTCTTGGTTCTGATGGTACTGTAGGTGCTAATAAGAATGCAATCAAGATTATTGGTGATAATACAGATAAATATGCCCAGGGATATTTCGCTTATGACTCCAAAAAATCCGGTGGTGTAACAGTATCTCACTTGCGTTTTGGAGATCAACCAATTAAATCTACTTACTTAATTGATGAGGCTGACTATGTAGCCTGTCATAAAGAGTCATATGTAGATCAATTCGATATCCTTGATGGATTAAAAGATGGAGGTTCCTTTGTACTTAACTGTACCTGGAGCAAAGATGAAATAGATAAGAAATTACCAGCTAGTGTTAAGAAATATTTAGCTGAACATAATATAGAATTTTATATCATAAACGCTTTTGATATCGCTCAGGAAGTAGGACTTGGCGGAAGAATTAACATGGTAATGCAGACTGCCTTCTTTAAATTAGTCGAGATTCTCCCTGTAGATGAAGCTGTTGAATACCTAAAAGAAGCCATTAAAAAGACTTATGGTGGTAAAGGTGATAAGATTGTAGAAATGAATTACAAAGCTGTCGATAAAGCCTTAGATGCCTTGAAAAAAGTAGAGGTTCCTGCAAAATGGGCAGAAGCTAGCACAGAAGCAGCTGCTACTCAAGAAGACGAAAGACCAGAGTTTATCAAAAACGTACTTGACCCTATCGCTAAACAAAAAGGTGATGACTTACCAGTAAGTACCTTTGTTGGTCGTGAAGATGGTCACTTCCCACAGGGAACAACCGCTTATGAAAAACGTAATATAGCTATCAATATTCCAGAATGGCAGATTGATAACTGTATTCAGTGTACTCAATGTTCACTGGCTTGTCCTCATGCATCTATTAGACCTTTCCTTCTTAATGAAGAGGAAGTTGCTAATGCACCTGAAGGGTTTGACGGTAAAAAGGCTATCGGTAAGCAACTAGAGGGATTAGAATTTAGGATTCAGGTTTCTCCTTTAGATTGTACTGGTTGTGGGGTTTGTGCTGAAGTGTGTCCTGCACCTAATAAAGCCTTAGTAATGAAAGCAAATGCAACACAGGTTGAAAAAGAAAAAGACAATTGGGAACATGCAGTAAATAACGTGGAAATTAAATCTGACCTAATGACTAAATATACAATTAAGGGTAGTCAGTTTAATCAGCCATTATTTGAGTTCTCTGGGGCATGTGCTGGTTGTGGAGAAACACCATATGCTAAATTAGTAACTCAATTATATGGAGATAGAATGGTAATTGCTAACGCAACAGGTTGTTCCTCAATCTGGGGTGGATCTGCTCCTGCTACACCATACTGTACAAATGAAGACGGACACGGTCCAGCATGGGCTAACTCTCTCTTTGAAGATAATGCTGAGTATGGTTATGGTATGTTCTTAGGTGTGGAACAAAATAGAGATCGTCTGGCTGATAGAGCTAGAACTGCTATTGAAGCTAACTTGGGCGATGACCTCAATGGGGTATTACAAAACTGGTTAGATAATAAAGATAAAGGTGATGAGTCTAAGGCTGCTACAATCCAATTGATACCTGTATTGAGAAAATATGCTGATCAGAGTGAAGAAGTAGCAGAAATTCTTGATATGAAAGAATTCCTAGTTAAGAAATCCCAATGGATCTTCGGTGGAGACGGCTGGGCTTATGATATAGACTTTCACGGTGTAGATCATGTTTTAGCTTCTGGAGATGACATTAATATGTTGGTGTTTGATACAGAGGTTTACTCAAACACTGGTGGACAGTCATCTAAAGCGACTCCAACTGCTGCTGTAGCTAAGTTTGCTGCCTCTGGTAAGAAGATTAGGAAGAAAGACCTTGGTATGATGATGATAAATTATGGTTATATATATGTAGCCCAGGTTGCCCTTGGTGCTAACATGAACCAGACTATTAAGGCAATCAAAGAAGCTGAGGCTTATCCCGGACCATCTTTAATTATAGCTTATTCCCCCTGTATTGCTCATGGTTTAAAGGATGGTATGGGATGTAGTATAGAACAGGAAAAGCGTGCTGTAAAAGTGGGATACTGGCATTTATATCGCTATAATCCTCAATTGCTTAATGAAGGTAAGAATCCATTTAGTCTTGATTCCAAAGAACCCAGTGAATCATTCCAGGATTATCTAATGAGTGAGGTTAGATTTACTTCACTACAGAAAACATTTCCTGATATTGCAGAAAAATATTTTTCTATTGCTGAAGAAAATGCAAAAGAAAAGTGGCAGGCATATAAGCGTTTAGAAAAAAGCTTTGAGAAAACTAATTAGATAGCTTTTTAATTTTACAATTGAATAAATAATGATAGAAGCATGATGCCTATATTTGAAAATGAAATAGAAAAAGATATACCAGAGGAAAAATTATTGTCGTTGTTACCATACTTGCTTTATAAATTCCGCTGGCCCATAGAAGTAGTATTTTATGAGCAAAAGACATTCTGGTCATTTGGTGATTATATGTTACGTAAAATTCAGGGCATAGAAAATTATGTTAACATAGTTAATATTTGTTATACAGCTATGATATTATTACCTTTGAGAAATGAAAATTTCTCAAAGGTAAGAAACGAGAGTCCACAGTATGTTAGAAATGTATTAAGCCAGCAGATTCAACAGGAAATGTTTTTTGCCAGTTTCGTCTCAGACCCCGAAACCACTAAAAAATATTGGGATCAGGTTAAGGTTGTTATAAAAGTTTATTATAAAATTACGTTGTTAATTAGTGTTAATTTCTTGTAAAGTGGTGACAATATATATAATTCATTTTATTTAACAGAGAAGCTATAATAGCTTCTTTTTTTTATTGCTATATATTTTTCCGGTTAACAGTAATGAAAAATCAAAAAAATAACTGAGATAAAACCGATATAAAATCATCAGCAAAGTAAGAGATGACTAATAAAGAAAATCTTTATGTTATACTATATTCCAGTAAAGAAAAGAAAATAAGAAGAATGATTATCATCAAGGAGGATTTAAAAATGAGTGCGCCAAGATAAGTCTAGTAAATCTTTTAGAAAGGAGATTTTTTATGTATAGGAAGGTTAAAGACGATATTTACAGTGTTGGTATTATTGACTGGCATCGTGAATTGTTTGATGAACTGATTCCTCTGCCTAATGGTACAAGCTACAACTCATATTTTAAGCGGTGAAAAAGCTAAAACAATGCTTTTAGACCTCCTTGAACTTGAATCCGATCAAATTAGAGTTGTTGAAGATGGAGAAACAATAGATCTGGGCGGTAAAACTTTAGAATTTATTGCCACTCCCTGGGTTCACTGGCCGGAGACGATATCAACCTATCTACAGGAAGAAAAAATTCTCTTTTCCTGTGACTTTTTCGGTTCACATCTGGCTACCAGTGATCTTTATGTAAAGGATGAGCATAAGGTCTATGAGGCAGCTAAAAGATATTATGCAGAAATTATGATGCCCTTTAGAATGATTATTAAAAAGAATCTTATTAAACTTAGGGATTATGAAATTGAGATGATCGCTCCCAGTCATGGTCTAATTTATGATAATCCGGAAATGATTTTAAATGCCTATCAGGACTGGGTAAGTGATCGGGTGAAGCCCGAGGTTATTATACCCTATGTTTCCATGCATGGAAGTACAGCTGATCTGATTAATTATTTGATTAGCAGTTTAATTAATAAGGGGATTAAGGTTAAACCCTTTAATTTAACCGATGTTGATTTAGGGACACTTGCTATTTCTCTGGTTGATGCCTCTACCGTGGTTTTTGGCTCACCTACAGTACTAACAGGGCCTCATCCTGCGGCAGCTTATGCAGCCTATCTTGCCAATGTTTTAAAGCCAAAAACCCGTTATGCTTCCATAATTGGTTCATATGGTTGGGCGGGCAGAATGACCGATAAACTGCTTGATTTAATGCCTAATTTAAAGCTTGAGCTCTATGATCCTGTAATTGCTAAAGGACACGGTAACAGAGAAGATTACCAGG
>Ga0306869_1000457_pt1 | contig 19013 bp, 38 predicted proteins | sample AntRauTorckE6833_FD_190421 | JGI IMG/M metagenome (GOLD analysis project Ga0306869, IMG submission 190421) | Saline lake microbial communities from Rauer Islands, Antarctica - Metagenome Torckler E6 #833 (v2) (version 2) | ecosystem: Environmental > Aquatic > Non-marine Saline and Alkaline >... | reverse complement strand
AATCGCTCGGGCTTCTTCAATTAATGTTCCGGTCATTCGTCCACTTTCGGGTGACATAATTAGGTATCCTTCCTCTTTAATAATAGAAACCGCCTGGGTGGCGGTTTCTTCAATGATTTCTGGTGTATTTATGAACGCACAGAACAAACCGCCACGGGAATGTCGGTAAACCAATAGTTGTTACTGATTATAGTTGCTCTTAACATGAGAAGTACCTTATCACACTCATTTGTATATGTCAACGCTTGGTGAACTGGCGTTGTTTGCGGGCGCCGCGGAGACCGAACTTCTTGCGCTCTTTTTCGCGCGGGTCGCGGCCGAGAAGGTCGGCGCGTTTGAGTGTGGCTCTGAGGTCTCCGTTAACCAACACTAAAGCTTTAGAGATACCCAACCGAATAGCCTCAACCTGGCCGTTATGACCGCCACCAGACACCACAACGCTCACGTTGAACTTGCCAGTCTGTTCCAGGACGGTAAATGGCCGTTCAAGTTCTTTTAGTAAGTACGGGCTGTCCGCGAAGTAATCTTTTGCAGCCGTACCGTTTATAGTAATCTCGCCTTTGCCACCTATTAAGCGAACACGAGCTGTAGCGCTTTTGCGGCGGCCGAGCGCGTAGAAATAACTGTCTTTTGCCATTAGAAAACTCCTTTGGAGTTAGAAATATGGAATATGGAATATGAAATATGGGCTTCCGGGCTTTTGTCTTCCCCGTATTTCATTTTTCTTATTACATATTTCATGATTTAACTTTCTTTACTGAAATGCTTTGGGGCTTTTGAGCCTCGTGCTTATGCTCGCTATTGGCGTACACTTTGAGCCGCTCTAAACGCCCGGGGCGGAGCTTATTGACGGGCAACATGCCGCGAACAGCTTGGGTGATAACGGCAGTAGGGTCTTTCTCCATCTTTTGAGCTAGACTTGCCTCCTTTAGGCCGCCAGGATATTGGCTGTGGCGATAATATTTCTTATCTTGTAGCTTTTTACCGGTAACTACTAAGTCTTTGGCGTTAGTAATTACTACGAAGTCGCCGCAATCAATATGGTGCGTAAACATCGGCTTACCTTTGCCGGTTAACAACGTGGCGACTTGGGTAGCCAGACGGCCAAGCGGCGCCTCGCTGGCATCAACGATATACCATTGGCGATTTACTTCAGTTGGTTTAGCGCTGTAGGTTTTCATAGTGTTCCTTTCAGTCGCGAAATAAAAAATATGGAAAATGAAACATGGAATTTTGAGCCTATGTCTTCCCCATATTTCGTATTTCGTATTTCGTATTTCACGTCTTTTTCTCCTTCTTGGGGGTCTTCTTGGTGCTGGAAGTAGTCTGTTTAGCAGCAGATCCAGTCTTAGGTTTAGTTGTCTTTTGGGCCAACAACTCATCTGGTACGGCCCGCAAATCATCCACAAAACTTACGCGGGCAAGTAAGGCGTTATCACCGCGCCGCGCCGGGGTTTTCTCTATCCGCAAATGCCCACTAGTACGGCCAAGTAGCTTAGGAGCAATAGTATCAACCAGCTTGTTGGCGCTGGCCTTGGTTTGTAAACGACTCATGATGAGCCGCCGGCTGTGCAGATCGCCCTTTTTGGCCCGAGTAATCAGCTGCTCGACATACGGAACCACAGCTTTGGCTTTTGTGAGCGTTGTTTCGATTGATTCGTATTTTATCAACGAATCAGCAAGACCTTGAATCAGCGCTTTTCGCTGATCGCGTTCGCGGCCGAACTTCGCGCCTTGGTATCCGTGCCTATGCATGTGAGCCTCCAAAACCAGGGGTATGAAATATGAAATATGAAATATGAGTCGTGCTGCGCACGATAGCTCCCGTTCCGTCGTCTTCCCATTTTCCATATTTCATATTTCTTATTTCTCCCATGTCTTTCTATAGTTCCAATTCCACTAGCTTTTCTTTTACTTCGTCAAGGGCTTTGCTGCCAAAGCCTTTGAGATCACGTAGTTCAATATCCGTAAGAGAAAACAAATCTTTAATTGTGTGGATGTCGTTATTAACTAAGGCGTTGGTAGTCCGAGCCGAAAGATTTAAATCTTCTATAGAGGTTGTTAGCTCAGTTGGTTCGGCGGTATCTTCCTGGTACATTGCGCTGCTGGGTGCAACAGGTGGGGCTTCAACCCGAGTTTGGCCAGCAAGCGCTGAGTATTGGTTGACGAGAATCGCGGCAGCTTCCTCGAACGCGTCGCGGGGAGTCATTGAGCCATCAGTATCAATAGTTATTAGTAGTCTGTCGAGGTCAGTCATTTGGCCGACACGGGTATTTTCGACCTTATAGCGGACACGCAACACCGGACTGAAGATAGCGTCGATAACCACCATGTCTGTTTGGTTAGAGCGAGCACCTTCCTCGACGGTGCGATATCCGCGCCCGGTTTCTACGGACAAATCGATTGTAAGCGAGGCTTTGGCATCGTCCAGAGTGGCGATGACATGCTCGGGATTGACTATTTCCACGTCAGCATTGGTGGTGATATCACCAGCGGTGACAGCACCTTTGCCTTTCTTGGTCAGGCGTAATGTTTGCGTCTCGCTGCTAAATACCCGCAAGCGAATACCTTTGAGGTTCAGCATGATATCGACAACATCTTCCTTGACGTGCGGTAGAGTGGTAAATTCATGCGAGGCACCGTCCGCGCGAAACGCGATCACCGCGGCACCGGCAATGCTGGATAACAACACGCGGCGCATCGAATTACCCAGGGTCATGCCGTAACCGGTGTGCAACGGTTCAACCGTAAAAGTCGCGCTAGTCGCGCTGTGGTCGTCAATATTGACGAGTGCTGGTGTGTGAATGGTTTTTGACATAACTGCTGTCCTTGCCCCCTTAGGTGTAAATATTAGCGTGAATAATATTCCACAATTAATTGTTCTTTGATATCCGGCTCGGCTTCCTCCCGTGTCGGCAGCCCGGTCACTGTCACCTCAATTTTCTTGCGGTTGACCTTCAACCAGCCTGGTGTTTCACCCGGAGCTGGGCTGACATCATCCAGCCGCTTAAAATAGTCAGTGGTCAAACTATGAGGTCGAACAGTAAGCACATCGCCAGCTTTAAGCCGAATGGATGGTATATCAACTCTCCTGCCATTCAACATGAAGTGGCCGTGGCTCACAAGCTGTCTAGCCGCGCGGCGCGACATCGCGAAGCCACTACGGTAAACGGCATTATCAGCACGTTGTTCCAAATATTGCAATAATACAGCGCCGGATTGGCTTTGCCCCCGGGACGCTTCTTTCATGAGTTTAGAAAACTGCCGTTCTAACAATCCATATAGTCGTTTAACTTTCTGCTTTTCACGTAATTGCAAAGAATACTGGCTGGTTTTCCCGCGTGATCCACGACCCATCTTTTGACCACCAGGCGGCCCGGAACGCTTAACTAGCGCCTTGTGCGCCTTCGGGTGCAAGGCATAACCCTCACGCCGAGATTGTTTGACAATTGATGTTCTATCGCGCGCCATTACACAACCTCCGGTTGCCGTAATCGGTTGTCAGTAGTCTGTAGTCTGTTGACTGCGGCTAACTGAATACTGAATACTGAATACTGAATACTCATATTAAACTCTCCGAGCCTTCTTTGGCCGGCAGCCGCCGTGCGGTATGCCGGTTACGTCTTTTATCGAATCAACCTGGATATTCAAACTCTGTAACGCACGAACGGCGGCATCGCGCCCAAGACCAACGCCTTTGACGAATACATCTGCCTTGCTTAAACCGTAGGATTGTTTGACAGCATTGGCGGCTTTTTCGGTAGCCACCTGAGCAGCATAGGCTGTGCCTTTTTTTGACCCACGAAACCCGCATTGACCGGCGCTGGCACTAGTCAGCGCGCCGCCACTCAAATCGGTAAATGTCACGATAGTATTATTGAACGTCGCCAAAATGTGCATTTGCCCTGCGGGTACCTGCCGCTTGGCTTTTCGGCGCTTGGGCGTGTTGGATTTTACTGCTGCTTCCGCCATTAGAAGGAACCTCCAGCTGTAGGAATATGGAATATGGAATATGAAATATGGGTCGTGCTGTGCACGATTGATTCCATTCCGGTGTCTTCCCTTATTTCATATTTCATATTACTTATTTCTCCTAAGATCATGTCTTGCTCGCTACTTTCTTGGCTGTGCCGCCAACGGTAACTTTTTTACCACGCCGGGTACGTCCGTTCGTCTTGGTACGTTGCCCACGGCTAGGCAGGCTGGCTTTGTGGCGCAGACCGCGATATGCCCCAATATCTTTTAGCCGCTTGATGTTGCCAGCGACGATGCGTTGCAGCTCGCCTTCTACGGTCAAATTATCATTGATTGCCTCTTGAATTTTAGCGATCTCGGTATCTGTTAAATCCTTGACGCGTACGGTCGGATCTATTTTAGCCCGTACCAGAACATCGGCACAGGATTTAGGGCCGACGCCATAAACGTATGTCAGAGCTATCTGCACTTGCTTATCGCTTGGGATCGTTACGCCGGAGATACGCGCCATTAAAAGCTCCCTTCGGTCGAAGGAATATGAAAAAAGGAATATGAAAAATGTGAAAACCAAACCATGCCGCAACCTACAGTCTTAGCCCATATTTCGTATTTCGTATTTCGTATTTCAATCATAGCTCAGCCTTGCCTCTGCTTGTGCTTAGGTTTAAGCTTGTTAATAACATAGAGTCGCCCTTTGCGGCGGACAATTTTGTCATCAGGACTGATCTTTTTCACGCTAGCACGCACTTTCATCGTACTTGACCTCCGGCCATGAACGATATGTGCATCTGTTGTTCGTTAATTAATTGCTTCATAGTTGTTGCACGCGATGATGTTTGTGGCTTTACGCTTAGCACATCATGCGGATCATCCTTTCTAATTGGGGTGACACACTGCTTAAAATTATTAAAACTCCGTGACTTGTACGAAATGGAGCATATGAGATGAAGACTACGCACTAATATGGATCGTGCGTCTATGCGCACAAGAGCCGTTAAAACGCAGTACTTTAACCGCGGTATACTGTTTTCGTAAAAGTTCAGGACTTGCGATAAGTGATGCGACCTTTGGTTACATCATACGGAGTCAACTCTACCGTCACACTGTCGCCCGGAACGATGCGAATAAAGTGCTTGCGCATTTTTCCCGCGACGTGGGCGATAATTTTATGACCGTTTTCAAGCTCTACACGGAACTGAGTCCCTGGTAGGGTCTCAACAATAGTTCCCGTCAACTCGATTACTTCCTTCGTTTTGGCCATAAATGTAACAACAATTTAGTGTAGCAGATAACGCACGGTTGTGTAAAGAGTTTTTATGGAGTTTTTTTAGTCTTTTTAGTGGTTGCGCCTTTGCGGCGTCCAAACCGAAGCCGTCGCGCGCCGAGTGCTGCCGTGCCGTCTGATTCTGGCTCGTAGAAAAAATCGTCGCTACTGTACTGATCGTAGGTTATCATCAGCGCCCGGGATTCGACCTTCCGGAGCGTCTCCAGCGCGACAGATACAAGAATTAGAATACTGGTGCCACCGATGGTAATATTACTAGTTAAGAAAACTTGCCCAATAATTGGCAGGATTGCCAACAGTCCTAGCGACACCGCCCCGAACAGCGTCAGACGATTTACGACCTTCGATAAGTAAACTTCTGTTTGCCGACCTGATCGTATACCTTCAATAAACCCGCCTTGCTTTTGCAAATTCTCGGCAATTTCTTTGGCGTTAAACGTGATGTTAGTATAGAAAAACGTGAACAAAAAAACTAACAGAAAATATACTAACGGATAAATATACGGCTGCCAGCCGCCGATAGCAAAGGTTTGCGACGTCGGAGGCTGGAAAAGCTGCGATAAGTTGGCTCCAATACTTTGCAGACGAGCACTGCTTGCCCCAGACAGCAACTGCCCAGCAAAGCTGGGCACACTCAGGAACGCTACGGCAAAGATAATCGGAATGACGCCAGCCGTAATCAGCTTAACCGGCAAAACGGTGGTAACGCCTCCGTAAGCCCTATTGCCTTGTACGCGTTTAGCGTAATTAACGGTTAGTTTACGCGAGGCCTCATTTAACTTCACAATAATCACCGTGACCAATATAACCACCGCTAAGATTAACGAGCTGATAATCAAACCGTTCTTGTCGATCGGCAATTGCCAGCCGAGTAGATGTAATTTATTTTCCTGGCTAATTGTCGCCTGTAGCAAGCTGGTGGCAGTTTGCGGCAGACTACTGATAATACCTACGGTGATAAGAAGTGAAATACCGTTACCAACACTACGTTCGGTAATTAGTTCCCCAAGCCACATCAACATCATGGCGCCACCTGTTAGGGCAGCGATCATCAAAACCCATTGCCCGGGTGAAGTATTAGCGGTAATATCACCGAGTCCGCCGATTGCTTGCGCGGATTGGCGCACGAGATAAATTGCACCGATAGACTGAATAATAGCTAGGGGGAACGTCAGCATTCGAGTATACTGGTTGATCTTTTTGCGGCCAAACTCGCCTTCTTTGTTTAAGGTCTCCAGCCGGGGAATTGCTTTAGTGAGCAGCTGCATAATGATCGAGGCATTAATGTACGGCCCCAAACCGACCAGCATAATAGAGAAATTCGCCAGCGCACCGCCGGACAGAACATTAATAAAGCTCAGTAGCTGCGGTGTATCCGCCGAGGCAAACAGGTTATCCAATACTTGTTTGAGCGTTTCTGGATCACTCAGCGGGATTGGAATATGCGCCAAAATTCGGAACACGAACAACATTCCCAGCACCGCCAGAATACGGTTCCGCATATCCTCATTCTTCAATGACTTCCAGATAATTTTCCAACTCATACCGTCAACTCACGCCCTCTCAATATATTTCTCGTTAACAACTTATGACTAGTATACACGATTCCCGGAAAGTTGCCCAAAATCTCTGTCCTAAGCGAACGTGGAAGCTCGGATAACCAAATGTCTAGGTGCTTGCGGGCCATAAGCAAATTTGAAAACTCCTTACGTGAGAAATTTATTCTTGTTTTTGTTTGGCGGGGCGTTTTACCTGGGGCGCTACGGTGAAGGTGCCACCAGCTTTTTGAATGGCGGCGATGGCTGATTGGCTGGCGAATTGTAGTTTGACGACGCGTTTTTTGGTAATGTCGCCCTTTACGATAACTTTTACTTTCGTGTGCGGATTACTGACAAGTCCATTAGCGGCCAACATAAAATTATCAATAGTGCCGCCGCTCAGTTGCTCGAGCTGGCTGGTGTAAACTACCTCGACTACAGGGCGGGTTGAACGGAAACCTCGTAATTTCGGCAAACGCTGCATGAGCGGATTCTGGCCACCTTCAAAACCTGGGCGCGTGCCGCTACCGCGGGCATTTTGACCTTTCGTCCCACGACCTGCGGTTTTACCTTGACCGGCAGCTATGCCCCGCCCGACACGATTGCGAGCTTTGTTTGAGGTTACCGTTAGTTGGTTGTACTTCATTTCTTCGCCTCTCTCTTAGAGCCCCTGGCTGAGGGCTTGGAGTCCGGAGCTTTCAGCTTCTTTGGAGTTGCCGCCTTGGTTTCCTTTTTTTCTACTGCTTTTTTTTCTTCCTCCGGTTTTTCGGCTTTTGGCTCTGGGCTCTTGGCTTTAGACTCTTGGCTCTTATGCTTTGTTGTTACCCAATTTTTGGCGGGTTCCATAGCTTGCAAAGCGGCAATGGTTGCATAGGCGGTATTAGTTTTGTTCGTCGAGCCGAGAGATTTAGATAACGCGTCGTTCACGCCAGCTACTTCCAAAATGGTGCGGACTACACCGCCAGCGATCAGCCCAGTTCCTTTTGAAGCCGGCTTCAAAAAGATATTCGCACCGCCGACTTTGGCAGTCGCATCATGCGGGAAAGTACCCTTATAAATTGGCAATGTAACCATTTGCTTCTTAGCGACTTCTACGGCTTTAGTGACAGCTGTCGTCACATCAGCCCCTTTGCTGCTGCCAATACCTACGCGGTTTTTGTGATCACCGATAACCACTAAGGCTCGGAATCGGAATCTTCGCCCGCCTTTAACCACGCGCGCCACACGATCAACATGCACAACTCGTTCGTCAAATTGTTTTTCTTCTACAGGTGCGCCAGGTCGGCCGGGGCGCGTACGTCTTTGCTGTTGTGGTGGCATCTTAAAACTCCAATCCTTGCTCCCGGGCAGCGTCTGCCAGGGCTTTCACGCGGCCGTGATATAAACGGCCATTGCGGTCAAAAACGACCTTTTTCAGCTTCGCAGTCTTAGCCTTTTTAGCGATTTCCTCACCTACCCAAGCAGCCCGTTCAGTCATGGTGCCGGTCGCTGCCTTTTGCCCCACAGTAGTTACCGCAGCCAGAGTAGTCTGTCTGCCATCATCAATCACCTGCGCGCTGACGTGCCGACTACTAACAAAAACGCTTAAACGCGGTCGATCCGCAGTACCGGAAACAGTAGAGCGGATACGTTGTTTACGCAAGTGCTTATTAGCTAATTTATGTGCTAGTTGATTCATTATTTGTCCTTACCTGACTTTCCACTCTTGCGAAGGATCCGCTCACCTTCATACTTAATCCCTTTACCTTTATATGGTTCTGGTTTTTTCAGTTTGCGGATTTCGGCGGCTACTTGACCGACCTGCTGACGGCTAATACCGCTAACCGTAATAGTGTTCTGCTCGATAGTAGCCGTTATCCCGGTGGGAATTTTATACTGCACATCGTGTGAAAATCCGAGATTGAGTTTAAGATCTGTCCCGGCCATCGCTACTCGATAGCCTACACCGTTAATTTCCAACTTCTTGCTATAACCCTGGCTAACGCCATTCACCATGTTGTTTAATAACGCTCGCATCAGACCATGTCTGGCGCGCACTTTAGGTAAATCATTGGCTCGTTTAACAAGTAGCTGATCTCCTTCTTGCGTAACGGTAATGTCGGGCATTGTAAACTGCGACAAACTACCCTTCGTCCCGTTAACAGTAATAGTATCAGGATCAAGGGCAATTGTCACACCGCTAGGAACTTGGATGGGCATTCTGCCAACACGACTCATATGCAGCCTCCGAAACCAGAAATATGGAATATGGAATATGGAATATGGGTCGTGCTGCGCACGACAGCTCCAATTCCGGCATCTCCCCATATTTCATTTTTCATTTTTCTTATTTCTCCCATGGCTAGTACACCTCGCAGATTAATTCGCCACCAATGCGTTGTTTGCGGGCATCATCACCGGTCATCAGACCTTTGCTGGTAGAAACAATGACCAAACCTCGGCCGCGTTTAACAAGCGGGATATCATCGGCGCTGGCATAGCGGCGCCGGCCAGGCTTGCTCAGGCGTTGTATCTCGGTAATGCGGGCGTTCTGATTCTCGCTATGGATAATTACTTTCAGGGTTTTACCAACAGAAGCTTTAGCCACCGTCACGTCATTTAGAAAATTATTATCTTTCAGGAGCCTAGCCACAGCCTCTTTCACGTTTGAATGGGGCAGGTTAATCTCATTCTTATTAACAGCAATGGCGTTGCGAAGGCGCGTCAACATATCGGCAATTGGATCAGTTGATACCATCATAGCGTGCTCCTTTCAGTCGCTGGAAAATGAAATATGGAAAATGAAATATGGGTCAGGCCAAAGCCGCGCTTCGCCTTTCCCCTGTCTACCCCATTTTTCATATTTCTTATTTCATATTTCATGTCTTTCATCATGTCTCCATACTCCCTACCAGCTCCCTTTCGTTACGCCTGGGATTTCGCCCTTGCTGGCGTGTTCGCGAAAGCTAATGCGGCTTAATCCAAATTTGCGCATATAACTTCGCGGTCGGCCGGTTTCGGTACAACGATTCTTCCAACGCGTCGGGGACGAATTACGAGGCAACAAATGCAGCCCCTGCTGGTCGCCTAGATTTTTTAGCTCGGCACGCTTCGCCGCATAGCGTTGTATCATCTTTTGCCGCTTCAAGTCGCGGGCAATACTGGATTTCTTAGCCATTTGTTGCTCCTTTCAGTCGCGGAATATGAAATAGGGAATATAAAATATGGTCTTGCGAACGCATGTCTTTCCCATTTTTCATATTTCTTATTTCATACTTCATGTCTTTCATCATTTGCGCTCCTTTTCAAACGGCATGCCAAATTTAGCGAGCAGGGCTCGTGACTGTTCGACTGCTGCCGATTTAATAACAAAAACTACTTGTAGGCCGTGACTGGTAGTGGTTTCCTCAAACGTAAGCTCCGGAAACGCTGACTGCTCTGTCAAGCCTAAACTATAATTACCAGAAGTGTCAAACGCTTTCTTGCTGACACCGTGAAAATCGCGCAGACGGGGTAACACGATATTGACCAGGCGATCAAGGAACTCGTACATGCGCTCATCACGCAAGGTAACTTTTAGCCCGATTTTATTACCTTCGCGCAGCTTAAAACTGGCAATCGACTTTTTTGCATAAGTCTCAAGTGGCTTTTGGCCGGTGATCTTCTGTAGTGTATTGGCAGCTGTTTCAAACATTTTTTTGTCATCCTTCGCGCGCCCTAAACCAATGTTGACAACAATCTTGTCAAGCTTCGGCACTTGATGAGCATTGACGAGTTTCAGCTCTTTTTGCAACTCAGGGGCGTATTGATTGCGATATAGAGCTTTCAGACGGGCAGACGAACCAGCCGTCTTGCTCGCATGCTTCATGGTAGCATTCTTAGTTTTCGATTCAACCATGTGCTGCTCCTTTCAGTCGCGAAGTATGAAATAATTCATATTTCATGTCTCTCATCATTTGATCTCCTTACCGCCGCGTTTGAATATCCGTGTTTTTTGTCCATCTTTGCTCATTAAATAACCGATGCGACTAGCTTTCTTGGTAGTCGGCTCCACTATACCCACCTTGGACACCCCGAGCGGTTTAGTGATTTCAATAATGCCACCTTGAGGGTGCTGTCGATTTGGCTTCTGATGTTTCTTAACAATGTTAATATTCTCTACGGTTACTTTGTTGTCAGCTGGATGAGTGGCGAGGATTTTGCCTGTCTTTCCTTTGTGCTTGCCGCTTCGAACAATCACTGTATCGCCCTTTTTCAAGCGAATCTTCACAGGTTTGTCCTGACGCATGGTGTTTTTCTTACTTATCATTAGAGTACCTCCGGAGCTAAGCTGATGATCTTAGCATAGCCCATATCACGTAGTTCCCGAGGTACAGGACCGAAAATGCGAGTGGCTTTTGGTAACTTGTCATCACCGATGATTACGGCGGCGTTATCGTCAAACCGAATCGTCGATCCGTCGCGCCGATTAATAGCGTACTGCGTGCGAACCACCACCGCGCGGACAACTGTTTTGCGTTTGACCGCACCGGCAGGATTGGCCTGTTTAACAGTAGCCACAATAACGTCGCCAACCCGCGCGTAACGCCGTTTGGTTCCGCCAAGTACGCGAATACAGAGAAGCTCTTTGGCGCCAGAATTATCGCACACCATTAACCGTGACTCTTGCTGAATCATTCGTCGTCCTCCTCGGCAGCCTGCTTTTTGCTGGCTGGTTTTTCCTGAACATCTTGCACTACTCCAAGCACATCGTCCTCGCGCAGTAGCGGTTTCTCGATAATTTTCTCTAGACGGAAACGCTTGCGAGCGCTTAACGGACGCGACTCAGTTAATGAAACTCGGTCGCCAACTTCAGCTTCGTTGCGCTCATCGTGCGCCATAAACTTAGTAGATACTCGGTATTGCTTCTTGTATAGCGGGTGTGTTTTTCGCTCAACAACCGTCACAACAATCGTCTTGTCGGTTTTGTTTGATGAGACCACGCCAATTAGTGTCTTACCCATGGTGCATGCTCCTTTCAGTCGCAGGAATATAGAATATGGAATATGGAATATGGTAAACCCAGGCCACGCGCTGACTTATGGTTTTATCCCATTTTTCATATTTCATTTTTCTTATTTCAGTGTTCATGCGTTCTCCTTAGATAGTTCTTCGCCCAGCACGGTCAACAGGCGGGCAAGATCTTTGCGCTTGCCGCGCAGTGACCGCACATTTTGCACTTCACCCATACGTAAGCGGCGGCGAAGCTCGGCGATTTCTTCACGCAACCTAGTACTCTCGGTAGCCAATTGTTCAGTTGGTAGTTTGCGAATTTCAGCAATTTTCATAAGACTAGGCCTGTTCCTTCGCAATAAATTTAGTCTTAATCGGTAGTTTATGACTGGCAAGCCGCATGGCTTCACGGGCTACTTCTTCGCTTACACCGGCCATTTCAAATAAAATAGTGCCCGGGTGGACTTTCGCGACGTAAAACTCAGGATTGCCTTTGCCGCTGCCCATTTTGACATCCTGGGGCTTGCGACTTACTGGTGTGTGGGGGAAAATGCGAATCCAGATCTTGCCACCGCGCTTGATGTAGCGGGTCATAGCTTGACGCGCGGATTCAATTTGGCGAGAGGTGATTCGCTCCATGCCCTGTGATTGCAAGGCGAACTCGCCGAAGGCAATGTAGTGGCCTTTGGTCGCCACGCCGTGCATAACGCCTTTGCGGACTTTTCGGTACTTGGTGCGGGAGGGCATCAACATGGACAGCTCCCTTCATTCATAGAAATGGTCGCGGAAATATGAAATATGGAAAATGAAATATGGAGCAAGACAAGACCCAGTCCCCCATTGGTCTTTCCGCTATTTCTTACCTGTCCTGAGCCTGCGGAATGGATTTCATATTTCATGCAGCTCATGATACCTCTCCTTTGTAGATCCAGACTTTGACACCAATGATGCCAGAGGCGGTGTGCGCTGGAATGAACGCGTAATCAATATCCGCGCGTAAGGTATGTAGCGGCACGGAGCCAGCCACTTCTTTTTCGCGGCGCGACATCTCTGCGCCATTAAGCCGGCCAGCAATTTCAATACGAATCCCTTTGGCTCCAGCGCGCATCGTGGCTGCCGATGTAGATTTGACGGCGCGCCGGAATGAGATACGGCGCTCAAGCTGATGAGCGATGTTTTCGGCAACCAGCTTAGCGAACAATTCTGGCTTCTTCACTTCTTCAATATTGACACGCACTGGTATGCCATAGATTTTTTCGACAGCGGCTTTAAGCTCCTGCGCACCAGCGCCGCCACGCCCGATAACGACACCAGCTTTTGCCGTACCAATCGTTACAGTAACGAGGTTCGGTGAGCGTTCAATATCTACCTTATTCACGGAGCCGCGCGAGCCAACTTTCGACTGAATAAGCCGGCGCACCTTGAGATCATCTGTCAAGAATTTTGTATAATCCCGTTTGCTGGCGAACCACTTACTCCGCCAATCTTTATTGACCTGCAGACGCATGGAAATCGGGTTTACTTTTTGACCCATTACACAGCTCCTTTCAGTCGCGAAATATGGAATATGAAAGATGAAATACGGGTTAATGCAACGGTTGTTTTCCCATTTTTCATATTTCGTTTTTCATATTTCATGTCTTAATTTCCTTGGGTGATTTCTTAGCAGCGCGTTGGTCACCGTCAACAATAACTCGGATGTGGCTAGTGCGGCGCTGGTAAGGCAAAGCCCGGCCGTGGGCTGCTGGACGAAAGCGTTTCATACGCAGACCCGGGCTGACGCTAATCTCGGTAATCTTCAGGCTATCCGGCTTGTAATTGTGGTTATAGTCGGCATTAGCGCGGGCAGATTCAATAACCTTAGTAACCGGCAGGGCAGCCCGTCTTGGTACGTGACTCAAAATAGTCAAAGCATCGCTCACTGTGCGCCCGCGAACAAGCGCCGCCACAACACCAACTTTACGCGGCGACATCTGAACTCCTTTAGCGACAGCCCTGACGCTCATCGTGCGCTCCCTTTAGTTGCCGAAATATGGAATATGAAAGATGAAATACGGGGTAATGCAACGGCTGCTTTCCCATTTTTCATATTTCGTATTTCGTATTTCGTATTGCTTGTCTTCATTACTTCTTACCTTTCGCTAGCTTGCCGCCGTGGGAGCGGAACTTTCTAGTTGGCGAAAATTCACCCAGCTTATGACCAACCATGTTTTCATTAATAAACACTGGAACATGCACTTTTCCATTATGAACAGCGATGGTGCGGCCAACGAATTCCGGCGGAACCGCGCAACTACGAGCCCAGGTTTTGATAATTGTTCTGTCGTCAGGGCCTAACGCCGCAACCTTTTTGGCGAGTTTCGGGTCGATAAATGGCCCTTTTTTCAGTGAACGACTCATCGTAAGCTTCCTTTGGTTGCAGGAATATGAAATATGGAAAATGAAATATGGGCTTCCGAACCAATGTCTTTCCCATTTTTCATATTTCGTATTTCATATTTCATGTCTTTCATAACTATTTCCTCTTGGCCGCGTGGCGGCTTCTTACGATAAACTTGTTGGATTTGCGGCGACTGCGCGTCTTGAAGCCAAGCGTTTTCTGACCCCAAGGAGTTCGCGGGTCTTTACCCATACCATGTCGCCCGCCGTCACCACCACCATGCGGGTGATCGGCCGCGTTCATCACCACGCCGCGCACGCTTGGGCGAATACCCTTGCGCCGGTTACGGCCAGCTTTACCAATCTTGATATTCTGATGACGCTCATTGCCGACGGCACCGATACTGGCCATGCATTCGCTCTTAACCATACGAACCTCACCGCTCGGTAAACGCACTTGGACATACGCTCCTTCTTTGGCCATAAGCTGCGCCTTATTGCCGGCTGAGCGCACCATCTGAGCGCCGCGACCTGGCATCAACTCAATCCCATAAACAATACTGCCAGTAGGAATGTTTTTCAGTTGCGCTCGATTGCCAAGTTCTATGACCGGCGCTACATCGCTGGCGATTTTCTGACCAACTTTCATGCCATGAGCCGCAATAACATAATGATATGTATTCTGGCTGTCCTTGATGCGGGCGATGCGGGCGCTACGGTTAGGGTCGTACTCAATCTGCTCAATCGTAGCGGTCGTCCCGACTGGCAAGTTGAAGTTGACCAAGCGGTAGAACTTGCGAGCACCACCTCCCCGGTGGCGAGTAGTAATGCGCCCTTGATTATTACGTCCGCTTTTTTGGTTTTTGGTAACCAACAATGAGCGCAACGGTTTTTTAGCAGTTATTTCACTGTTGTCCTGAGTCGTCATGCCACGCCGGCCGGGAGTGGTTGGTTTGTAGGCTGTAATAGCCATTAGAAGGCTCCCTTCGGTCGCGAAATATGGAAAATGGAATATGGAATATGGGTCAAACAATTGACTACGTTCGCCTTGTCTTTACCATTTTTCATATTTCTTATTTCATATTTCATGTCTTTTGTCCTTTGTCCTTTTTGGCAGCTTCAGCGTCAGCTGTTTCCTGCGCGGCAAAGACCGGGATGCTATCGCCGCTTTTGAGGGTGACGTAGGCTTTCTTAATATCACTGCGTTTTCCGTTAGTCGGTCGACTGCGTTTATGCACAGTGCGCTTGGGTTTGCCTTTAACATTTACGACATTCACAGCTTTCACAGCGACATCAAATTGTACGCCGACGGCTTGAGCGACCGTCAGCTTGTTAGCGCTAGACGGCACGTCAAATATGTAAGTGTCGGCAGTCTGGCTGAGTCCATAGGCTTTTTCACTCATTCTTGGCTTTAAGACCATCGATTTACTCATAGCGCTCCACCTTCAGTAGGTTTTGCAGTTGCTTTCATGTTCGGGACAAGCCACTCGCTGATTATGGTCAGGGCTTTTTGAGTAATGATAATCGTGTCGGCATTAAGGATGTCAAACACGTTTAGATATTTTGCTGACACGATTTTGGCTTTGGCAATGTTTTGAATAGATCGTTCTTCAGCTGTGTCTTTTTGGCTTACGACGCACAAAATAGTACCAGTAGCCTCAATTTTGCTTAGGAATTTCACCATATCTTTGGTTTTACCCTCGGAAGACACTAAGGCTTCAATGATTTTTATTTTATCGGCGTCCGCGGCAACAGACAGCGCTTGAGTAATTGCCCGCCGCTTGGACTTAACATTCAGTTTATCTCTGTAATTTTCGTTTCCGGTTGGGCCAAAAGCGATACCGCCGCCACGCCAGATTGGGTTACGGGATGAGCCGAACCGCGCTCGGCCGGTACCCTTCTGTTTCCATGGTTTTTTGCCGCCGCCACTAACTAGCCCACGGGTTTTAGTTCGAGCAAGGTTTTGTCGCCCATTCGCTTGATATGCTACGTAGGCAGACTTTAATAATTCATGATTAGAGACAACCACACCAAACACGTTTTTATCGAGTTTAGCCGCTGATGTGGCCTTAGTACCGGTCTTAGTGTAAGTCGCCACCGCCATCACGAGACTCCCTTCGGTCGTGGAATATGAAAAATGAAATATGAAAAATGGGTTAAGACGTTCGCGACGGTCGTCTCTACCATATTTCGTATTTCATATTTCATATTTCCAGTCATGATTTGGCTCCTCGAATCACGACAATGCCCTTGCGTGGACCAGGAACAGCGCCCGTGACACCAATAACGTTCAGCTCGGTGTCGATCAAAGCTATTTTGAGATTCCGAACAGTAACGCGCTCGTCGCCCATTTGACCGGCCATTTTTTTACCTTTGAAAATCTTTTGCGGGAACATTGAGCCAATGGAACCTGGGCGTCGATAACTGCGGCCGCCGTGCGTCTTGCGCCCCCGCTGGAAGTTGTGGCGTTTGATAGTCCCAGCGAAACCTTTGCCTTTGCTGGTTCCCGTGGCATGAACAGTGTCGCCAATTGAAAAGACCTCGGCGGTGAGTTCGGTGCTGACCGCAAGGTCTTCTGTTTCATTAGTTCGGAATTCTCGGACAATTTTAGGTTCTACCTTTGAAGCTTTGAAATGCCCTTTGAGCGCCTTGCCCATCTTCTTCGCCGTTTCAAAGCCAAGCTGCACAGCTTGATAACCATCGGTGTCAAGAGTCTTCACCTGCGTCACGACGCAAGGGCTGGCCGAAAGCAGTGTTACAGCCTGAACAACCCCATCTTCCGCGATGGTGCTGGTCATGCCGACTTTTCGGGTAATCAGAGCTTTCACAACTGTTTTGAATCCTTCTCAACCATTATTGACATCCAAGGGCATAAGAAACCTTGATGGCCGGCGGTATCTGTTAAGACCTACCGATTCATCAAGGCGCGTGCCCCAATCTATTGCTATACCAAGACAGATTAGCACAACATGCTTACTGGTGTCAATCCGTTGTCAATTCCACAAAGGGAGTAGCTAGCAATTAGGAAATAGGAACTAGCTTAAGACAATAAGAGCCCGTTACCGATTTTTGGCTGCTACTAATTCCTATTTCCTAGTTGCTAACTACTATGTTGATGCCAAGGGGGAGCCAGAAACCGATGAACATGGCGACGAGCAGCAGGGCGTACTCAATCTTGCGGTCGATTTGAAAGTGGTCGTGTGAGGCAAATAATAAGCCGATGACAAACCCGATGGGGATTGGTAATTGACTGGCGTCGCCGTTTGTAATCCTGAGCCACTGCGAGCCGATGATTAGGTAGAGCACCAGTTTCAATATGTAGGTACTGTCCAGCTCTTGATCGCTCTTGCTGGCTTTTTTTGTTGGTTTTCTGATTAATTTTTTCTTAGCCATAAGGCTATTTAACCACAAGCGAGATTTTTTAACTAACGATTCCGGCTTTTAAGGCGGCTGCGTACGATTTCTGGAACTGCGAGTGCAGTGGTGATGGCAAAGTCTTGCTGGTAAACCAACCGATTTCGTCAATCTTGTGCGGCTCGCCGATTCTTACTTTATCCGGATCGACTTGCACGGCGTGCATAATGGCGATCCAGTGGGTTGGCAGGCTTTCGTGAACCCTATGCGCATCGTAGACTGTCAAAAATTCTATTTTGATAGGCTCCGCGCAAAGTTCCTCCATGATTTCCCGCCGCACAGCCTCATCAATACTCTCGCCAAACTCAATTGCTCCACCGCCGCAATCCCACGTGCCGTGCTCATCGCGGCATTGCGCACTTCTCTTTTGCAAAAGAATTCTACCGTGGCCATCGTGAATCACAAACGAAGCCGAAATTCCAATATGATCAACTCCTCTGCGCAAATCAACTTTCTCGTTCGCCAATACAATTTTACTCATTACCTACTATAGTACAGCATCAAGCGGCTGCCGGCTCGCGAAGTCGTCGACCAATAAGTTCCTGGGTCGTAAGAGCTACAATGTGCGCGCCCACTTGCAGTAAGCGCTGGCGCTGGATTTCTAAAGCATCCGCGACCGCCGGAATAGCCGCCTCATCGAACTGGAGACGCTTCGTAGGGCGGTGTCTGAAACGCCGTTGTAAAATTGCGGCAACAGTTTCGCTATCCTGATAACGATACGAGACCCCACGTTGAAAATATTCCTGCACTAAGCGCTCAAACTCCTTGGCGGCAGGCACTTCCTTTGAAAAAATCTGTCCACATAGTAGAGCCTCGCGCGTACTTTCATACAGATCTACAACCTTCGAGTCGGCTTCTAACAACACCCCGTCAAGCAAAATATCTGGGGCGACCTTAGCACAACCACGTACAGCTCCGTTCCCAAGCGGCGGCGTTATCTCCGCCAAAGCAATCCGACCTACTTGCACTATTTCTTTAACCGGCAGTAAAGCGTCGAAAATATCATCGGTAGGCTGATGTAACCGCAATCCGTCACACAAGCCCGGCACCGTCCTAAAATCAGCAGCGCGAAGTTGGCCGTCATGAAGATCGTGATACATGCCAATAAAGTCTGGCATGGCCGCGCCGAGCAACACAGCAGCATCAGTCGTCTGTGTCGCTTCTGCCGCAATCTGCATATGGGCGACTATATTCGGCATTTTATCCGTCGTTATGAATCATCGTGTCCAGGGTTTGGACTGCTGTGACAATTTCCGGAAACGTATTGATAAACAAATCGACTGATTGTCCGGCAAAATCCTCTTTTGTCCGCAAACCGCTTTCCAGACTGGCTACGAAGTGTAGGCCAGCGCCTTTTGCCGCCTGGGCATCGGTGATAGAATCCCCAACATATACCGCCTCTTCAGGTGCCAGCTTAGTATCACGCAGTAACTCGCCGAAGGCCCGTGGGT
>Ga0306869_1000433_pt1 | contig 19930 bp, 16 predicted proteins | sample AntRauTorckE6833_FD_190421 | JGI IMG/M metagenome (GOLD analysis project Ga0306869, IMG submission 190421) | Saline lake microbial communities from Rauer Islands, Antarctica - Metagenome Torckler E6 #833 (v2) (version 2) | ecosystem: Environmental > Aquatic > Non-marine Saline and Alkaline >... | reverse complement strand
TAGATTGTTGAATTACGCAGACACTGGCAATCTACGAGTTCAAGTCGATAAAAATTTTAACCGTACTTATGTCATTGTGATACAATAAGCTATAAGAATATAAAATTTGCTCAACCGGACACTACTGTATGTAAGTCATTAATTCTGAAGGTATCCGGCATAAAATCAAATTTACGTCAAATATACCAATTATTTGACAATAATTTGATACCCATTTCGAGATTTTTAGTTTTAATAGTTGTAATGCACAACAAAATTAGCAGATTACCATAAAAAAATATAAGGTTTGTAGGCTGATTAACTGGAATCGAGGGTCTAAAACACCAGCTCATTCAATTCCTCCCGATGTTGTTGCCAACTGGGCATGTATTTATCCAGTAGAGCCTTAAATCGGTCGGTATGGAGCCGTTCGTGCAGGTGAACCATCTCATGCACGATAATATATTCGAGGCAGTTTTTCGACTTCTTAGCGAGTTCCAGATTTAATAGGATTCGCTGGTCTTCGGTATTGCACGAACCCCATTTGGTTTTCATTTGACGCACTCTCCAATCCTTAACCGTTGTACCCATCTTCGATTCCCACTTTTCGATCAGCGGAGGAATCTGTTTCTTCAATTCCCCGCGATACCACTCTTTCACCACCTCTTTTCTTTTCTCCTGGTCGCTTCCGGGACGTACATATAGATCCATATATTTCTTATTGCGGATGTTAACCTTGGGTGGTGCCTCTTCTTCGATGATATTCATCAGGTAGCGTTGGCCCTGAAAATAGTGGCTTTCGCCCTGGATATACTCGCGGTCGGGCTGGCGGTCTTGGGCCTGGAAATTTTTGATGTGCTTTTTGATCCACCCCAACTTTGAAACGGCAAAAAGACGAATGGATTCGGTTTTCATATCATCAGGGCTGGAAATACGCACACGTCCGGTTGGTGGATAGACCGCCAGGTGCATATTCTTGATGTCTTTTTTAAAGACATCAATATCTATGCCGGAGACCGTTATTTGCGTCTGCTCAATATTCATCCTGGTTTTTAATGACATCCAAAATTTCACCCACCTTAATTACTTCCGGTAATTCTCGCTGTATAGCCTGTTTTACTTCACGTTCTTTAAACTTGTTGCCCCGCCAGCCGTCTTTTGCCGTATATCGAACGGTCTCATCAATGGTAAGAGCCAAGCCAAAATCGTTGTTTAAGTTATCATATAGTGCTTTTTGAGCTGATGAGGTTAGGGTTTTAGGGTAGTCCTGCCCTTCCATTTTCTTAACTTTCCTGGTGAGTTCCACCAGCTTTTTAAGATACGCCTGATATTCCATGGCAGCTTTTTTGCGCTGTTGAATCAATTCATCCAACAACTCGGACATCTTCTCGTAGTACTTGGGATTGGTAGGGCGCTCCTCAATAATCACTTTGCGGAGATTATGCTCGATGGTCTCGGCTACGGCCTCTTTATCTTTTTGAATACTTTCCGGGAGTTCTTGAACGGCTGCTTCTCCACGCTGAACCACCAGTTCTATCAGGGAAAGATCATCGAGTGCTGAAATCTTTTTACTGGGATCAGCGCTGATATACATGTCGATTAACTGGCGCATGCCCGGCTCATAGGTTTTCAGGTCAATGTAGTCGCCGCTCGCATGTTTCACCTCATCGCGTATATCGGAGTAGAATCGGACCTGCTGCTTGATGTCTTCGGCCTCTTCTTTGCTGTAGCCCGCCCGAAGCATTTCATTAGCAATATCGCTGTAGGCCCGAATAAGAGAGGCTGTTAATTTGTAAAGGGCCACCCGCCGTTCTTCGGTTTCTTCAAGGGCTTCTGCATTTTCCGGATCACCGCAAAAATAGTGGATAAATTCCCTGGTGGTTTTGGGATGCACCGGCTCGCATAGGGCTACCACGGCGTCAAGGGCTTCATCCAACGATTCCCGGGCCTGTTCGTACCTGTCCTTGAGCAGTCCTTCCACATCTTCCTTTTCGTATTGGTCAAAGGCCTCAGAAGTATAATCCTGGATGGATTCCTCTAAACTTTTGAATAAATCTTTGTAGTCAACAACGTAGCCATACTCTTTGTCTTCGCTGTGTAGCCGATTTACCCGGCAAATCGCTTGAAATAAGCCGTGGTCCTGCATGGGTTTGTCAATGTAGAGATAGGTGGCAGGCGGGGCATCAAAGCCGGTAAGTAATTTATCAACAACGATTAGCAGCTTCATCTGAGCCGGTTCTTTTTTAAACGTCCTTTTTACCTTCTTCTCAAATTGCTGCGTACTTTTGTCGTCGAGCATATCTTGGTAAATCTTGTATTTATGAATCTCTTCGGTTTCACCGGCGCCGGTCTCTTCTCCTTTAATTTTATCCACACTGGGATTATACGAGGTGATAATGGCGCAGTGATCCGCCAGATCAGTCGATTGGAACAGTTCATAGTATTTACAGGCTTCATAAATACTGTTGGCTACCAGCAACGCATTGCCGTGCCCGGTTGACAGCCGGGGCTTAAGCTTAAAATCTTTAACAATATCATATACTACCTTTTGGAGCCGGTCTTTGGAGCTTAACAACTTCCTCATGGTGCCCCAGCGCTTCATCAGCTCATTCTTGGCCACATCATTGAGGCCCTGCGTTTCCGCTTCAAACCATTCATCAATGCTCTCCTGATCCGTAATCTTCTGGTCAATATCCCGTGCCTCATAGCGCAGATCCAGCACCACGTTATCTTCTACGGCTTCATCAAACTTGTAGGTGTGAATGTACGGGCCAAAGACTTCGAGGCTGGTCTTTTTATCATTTTTCAGCAAGGGCGTTCCGGTAAAGCCGATAAACATGGCATCCGGTATCACAATTTTCATCGCTTTGTGCAACTTGCCCGACTGCGTGCGGTGGCATTCATCAACGAATACATACATATCGCCTTTGGGCCTGAAGTCTGAGGGAAGCTTTTCAAGAATTTCGTCTATATAGGTTTCATATTCACCCTCATCTTTGTGCCCAAATTTATGAACCAGCGAACAGATCAGCGGCTTATCGTTGCTATTCAGCTTTGCGATCAGATCGGCGCCGCTGGTAGCCCGCTCCATCGTTTCACCCACATTATCAAAATTATTTTCGATCTGTTCATCCAGTTCGGTGCGGTCGGTAATAATGAGCACCCGTGAATCGGTGAGATGCTCACGAATCCATTTCGAGAGCCACACCATTGTCAGGCTTTTACCGCTGCCCTGGGAATGCCAGATGATACCATCCTCACGCTTTTTGATGCGCTCCCGGGCTGCCTTCACCCCAAAATACTGATGCGGGCGGCATATCTTCTTCATACCGGCATCATACAATATAAAATCATAGATAATCTCCAGCAGACGCTCTTTGTTACAAAGCTGCACCAGCTGCTTATCCAGCAGATAATTAAAATCTTCGTTGGTTGGCTCTTTCCACTTCTGGTAATACTTCTCCGGTGTTTCAGTCGTGCCATAGTGCAGCCCGGCGGTATCATTGCCTGCCATTACCAACTGCATGGTGTTAAAGAATGATTGAATAAATTCGGGTTTCTGGTTATCCAAATTTTGGCGAATGCCCTTGTTCACCGATGCCTTGGAGCGCTTAAGTTCGAGGATGCCTACGGCTATGCCATTTACATAAAGTACCACATCCGGACGCTTATCATGCTGGCCCTGCACCGATACTTCTTCGGCGATAGCAAAGTGGTTTTTAAGCGGCTCTTCCCAATTTATCAGATGCACGGTTTCGGTATTTTCACCTTTTGCTTCTCGTCCGCCTACTCCAAAGCGCAGCATGCGATACACTTCTTTATTGGTTTCATAGAGCGAATGGACTTGCGACCCGGCCACTTTGGTCAATTCAAAAACAGCTTTATCAATCAAAACTTTCGAAACGCCCTGCTCTTTTAGATAGACTCGCAGCAAATCTTCTTCCACATTGCTGTTGCCCACCCGGTCTTGCCAGTCCCCCAAGTACTGATAGTCCAGCCGCTCTTGAAACAGCTTGACAATCCTGTTTTGGGTATTGCGCTCTATTTGACCAACGTCACTCATGGTTTATGTAATTAATTATTGAATTTCTTAACCAATCGTATTCTTATTTAAGAAATAAGTAAAAAAACTTAACTGGTTCAAGTTTTTAACTTAGAACAAGCGGGACTTTACGTCACTCATCATTTAAAAAGATTTAAATAATCTTTAAATACATACAACCGATTGCGTTCGGCCCCGGTAATTTCTTCGAGGATATCCAAGTCCTCAAGTGAATTCACCAGTTTATAGGCGGTAGGCATAGATACCTCAGCGACCTCGCTGACTTTTTCGGCCGCAAGAATTGGATGTCGATATAAATGACGAACCACTTTTTGTGCGTTTGCAGCACGGCTTCCCAACGATTGCAGATCATGCTCCACCTGTTGCTGAAGCTGCATGATGCCATCGAAAGTTATAATCCCATTTTTAGCCGTTTCAATAATGCCTGATAAAAAGAACTTCAGCCACTGCTCAACGTCATCAGTTTCGCGTACACGGCTTAAATTATCGTAGTATAATGATCGGTTCCGCTCAAAAAAATCGGATAGATACAGTACGGGCTGTTTTAAAATACCCCGGCTCATTAAATACAAAGTAATCATGAGCCGCCCCACGCGTCCGTTTCCATCCAGGAATGGGTGAATGGTCTCAAACTGATAATGCACAAGGGCAATTTTAAGTAGTTCGGGCAGGTGGATCTCGTCATTGTGGACAAAATGTTCTAAATCGCTCATCAGCTCGGGAATACTTTCGGGGGTTGGAGGTACAAATGACGCATGATTAATGGAAGCGCCCCGATCCAGTTTTGGCTGGTCCTGAATTCGCCCGGCTGCTTCTGTTCACCACGTACTCCCTGCATCAATACGCGGTGGGTATTACGAATAAGACGAGACGAAATAGGTAGGCTCTCAAGTTTATTGATAGCCGTATCCATAGCGGCTATATAATTCTGAACTTCCTCCCAGTCATCCCGTTTTTCGGGTGCCACGCTTTCCTTTTCCAGCAGTGCCTCTTCCATATTGGTCTCTGTACCCTCAATTTTATTGCTCTGGGTAGCTTCTTTTGCCACATGCATACTAATAAACAGATCGATATTAGGTATATACTCCGAATACATGTCCAGCCGTCCCAACTGGCGATCAGCCTTACTCAGGAGGTCCAGTATTTCCATGTCTTCCAGCTCCCACTCCCGGTTAATGGGATTGGGCTGGAAGCTTTTATAGCTCCCCTGGTTGATATACGTACCGGCGTTAAAGGATTTCATAAAATATTAAATAAGCACTCTTCTTATTTAAGATAATTGGCTTATTTTTAAATAAGGATGTCCGCTATTTAAAGCAAATGTTATTTTCTTAATTAAGAATCGTGGCTTTTAACCTCTCAACAAAAAGTTCTTCCTGCTGATGAATATCAAAATCATCATTGCCAATTCCACTCAAATCAATGCCATCAACTAAAAACTTTGTGCCTCCACCATCATTGGAAAATAAGCCATTACTCGAATTTTGGTTTTGGATGTCTTGACTGAAATTCGCTGATAAGGGATATAATAAACCACCCGCTACAACTTTTGAATTCTTAAAATGTTGTTGAAAGTATTGTATATAAGTATGGATCTGAAAAAAATCTGATCGGTCAAAATCCCAGGGTTGAAATTTCATCATCTTATACTTGGCATCGAAAACCAAAAACCTATCGTCACGTTGAAAAACGATGTCAGGAATTAGATTTTTTTGAAAGCGTTTACCTTGATAGGTTGTTATATTTTCTTCCCGCAATTGCCATCCATGTACAGAAAGTCGCTTTTTAAGTAATGATCTAAGATACATCTCCCAAATCTCGGCCATATCAATAAAATAGCTAAATGATTGCTCGGTACCTTTACGCTGATCAGCTTCTCTATTGTTTCTAATGATATCCCAGGAAAGGTCTATGACCGGTTTGAAGGGTTTGTATATACGTTTTATTATAATTCTTTTGTACTGGCGCTTCGTCAATCGTTGAACTGGCTGCGATGTTTGATTCAATTGATCCAACGCATGCTTGGCATTATGGGGCTGCTTCATTTCTCCCAGATGATAGTCTGATAACAAGATTTCATATGCCCCCTTAAGCAATTGCACAATACGATCATCAAATTCTTTTTGTCGGTACGTGCTTACCATTTTTTGCTCATTTTTTAAAGGGATTAACGATTCTCTGACATTGATACGTCCCCTGATCTTGCGGCCATAATATGTTTTTTGTTTTGTAATCCTTGGCAGCCCATGTCGATTTCCTTTTGATAAAAGATTGAGCCAAAGAAAAGATATCAGCTTCCTAATTAGGTTCTGCTTCGATTTTGACTTGTCATAAGCGTGATTAGATTCAGTCAGGCGAACATTAAATATTTCCTCCAGCATTCGAAAGAGATGCTCATCACCAAATCGAGGATTTACGCTGATTTTATATTTTTGCCCGTCATAGTTGAAATATGCTTCCCCCACTAACCGACCTGCTATCCAATCCCCGGTTTTATAATTTAGATGGGCAAGATAAAGATCCTCTTCATAATCTTTGCCAAAATGGAAAACTTCAAAATCAGAAGCTTTAGTTATAAAGTGTTGCATGGCATTTCCATATCCTTGGTCTTCAAATGCCAGACAGTCATCAGCTTTTAACGGTATGATATTTTCAGAACTCAATTCAGCTTTTGTAGGTATATTTTGTTAAGCTCCCCAATTTTCTTTTTAACTTCTTCTGGGTTCATACTGCCAAAAAATGACTCAAGAATGGGTTTTATAGAAATATCCCAGAGAATTTCTGCCGGACCATCATCCCTGAAAATCTTCTTCTTAATTCTGGATGTTTTACTGTTCATTATCTTATACCGATTATACACATCAACAACCTCTGCAAAAAAAGTATGGCCTATTTCATACTGCTCTCCCAATTCAGCTATATTGGAAATCTCATTATTAAGTTTAGTTGCGTTTGTAACAAATCGCTCAATCTGCTCATCACCTAAATCTACTTTATATACTTCCTGCTCTTTGTGCCTAATGATACTTTCAAGACGATCAGGATTAAAGCCATAATTATACCACAAGAAACGCCGGCGCAAGGCAAAATCAATACGTTCAAGCGAGAAATCGATCTCGTTCATCGTACCGATCACGTACAGATTATCTGGAATTTGAAGCTTAAATTTCTCGCCTTCTCCAACCGCAACAGGTATCGGTTTATTTCGATTTTCGAGTAGTGAAAAGACCTCTCCAAATAACTGGGATAGATCTATACGATTAATTTCATCTAAGATGAGCACATGGGGCAGGTCTTGCTTATCATTGGCAGCACTTTCACAAATATCAAACAGTTTGCCCCGTACCGGCTTGGTCTCATTATCTTTCAACTGCATGCCAGCCACAAAATCCTCGTACGTATATGAGGGATGAAGCTGTAACTCCGTAATTCTATCTTCCAGATAATCCTCCCCGTCTACTTCAAAAAAACGGTGAACATTCTCTTTATCTTTTAGAAAATGCTTAGTGATTAACGATTCAGCTATATTTTTAGCAGCATACGTTTTGCTTGTTCCGGGAGGACCATACAGAATGATTGCTTTTTTATATTCCAGGCCTTCAATCTCATCAAAGTCTTTTTGTATAGCGCTGTAATTCCAGACCTTCTTTAGTTTTCGGTCATAAAATGAAAAATTATCCCGGTTTAATGGGCTGAGGGCAAGGCGTATTTCTTTAATTTTTTGATCACGACTTATATCGCTGCCTTTCCTCACGTCCTTATTTAAAAGGCCTGAAAAAGAACTAACGATCCGCTTTTTATGCCCATCAGAAGCAATAGGCTCATAATTATGGGGATGAGCAAAGTGCAGCAGAATGTTAGCTATAGCCAGCGAATTAGTGGGCAAATCTTCTCTTAGATCTGTTAATGCTTCAATACCATTAAATTCGATTCCGTACTTTTGATAAAGGCATACTTCTTCAATACGATTTCGGATATCTTCTTTGTTCAATTGCCCATTATCCAGCTGCTTTCTAAGGTGCCTTATTAATAAAAAAGTAAATCGGATCTCATGATATTTATTCTGGCTGTGCCACTGTCCCGCAGTTCCAACACCTCGAGGATAAACTTCATCCTCCCGGAGATCATACACTCCTTCCAAAAGATTCTTAGTATAGGCCTGTTTGGTCGTCTTCTTTTTGTCTTGTACGCCAAATGACCATAACCAAATGGCATGGGCCAAAACTAACTTGGTATTGGTGTCTGCCCCTTCAAACTGCTTATTAATCTTTTCATCATAGCTTTGCTTACTATCCTCGATCGTGTTCTCAACGTATTTATCATAACATTTTTCAAAAGCTTCCGAGCTAAGTTTCTCCTCACCTTCCAAAAGAAAACTATTGCCATCAACAACAACCTGTTCTATAAATTGATCAAAAAGCTGATACGTTTTCTCTTCTTCTTTTCCTTCTCTTTTCATAGTAACCCAAGTATTTAAATTTCAATTATTTAAATAATTTCAAAGACTCTTTTATCGCACCCTCAATATTTTCGTCTGAAAATAACTCTCGTTCAAGCTTCGCTTTCCATTCCGGATGAGATGCAATTACGTTTTTTATATTTGCTAAAGACACCGCTTTGCCTTCTTCTCTTAATTCAACGATGGACTTATCTACCGTTGTAAGAAGTTCTAAATCATCATTGTTTTTGAACCGAAATCCCTCATCAAGCCAGCTTATAGCTTCTTCGCCGTACCAATCTTTAAAGTAGGATTGTGCCTGTGATATATTTTCGTCAGCAATGAAACCATAACGGTTTCCCTTTTTCCAGTTTTTCACATATCCATTATTCAAGGCAATATTCTCCGGGCCGCTATATCTTGTTTTGGGATTATAGGGACCAGCTGCTTTTTTTAAGAATTGATCAACTTTGCTTTCAAGGAACCGCCGCACCAAATAGCTGAATTTTGTACGCCTAAACCGACCCAAAGGGAATTCTTTATTGCCAAAACGATCAGCCAATACGGAAATTAACACGGCTTCATCAATTTCCCAGTTGTGGTTTGGTTCTGATTGAATATCAGCTTCAACATTTTCTATTGTTTCTTTAACCAGCCGCGTCTTCCCCGTCAGCAGCTCCTGCATCATGCCCTGCTTTATTTGTTGGTACTTGTTGCGCTTGGCCTCCAGCGACTGTATTTCCGCATCCATGTCGCTGAGGATTTGGGCAATGGCATTTTGTTCTTCAATTGAAGGGATCGTTATTTTAGCATTTTTTATTGCCTTTGTACTTATATTAGCTTGTACACCGAGGGATGCTACGGACTTACAGTATTCCCTCCATTCTTTCATATTTGAAAGTGTTTTAAGAAGAAAAGGGTTAACCTTTTCTTCATCAACTACTAATAATCCTACACGTTGGTTCAACAACGTTTTTTCATTTGATTCAACAATTGCCATTCTTCCGATAAGGTTCTTATCTGGAGTAACATCGGTCATAGAAATTATCAAGTCCCCATTTTTTAAATGGTAATTACTAAGACTATCATAATCTTCATAAGGCCATCTATTTACTTTATTGGCGTTAAACTTAAACCCACCTTTCAACCCTATTTGTGCCATCGTAACAATTGCAACTCCATTATCCACATAACCTTTAGCTGAAAAAGCATTGCCATTTTGAAACTTTTTCAATAGTTCTTTTAAACTCTTCTCCTCCCACGCCCCGCTAAAACTCGGCAACCGTTTGTTACCACTCAGCAACTTCTGCATAGCACCTTTTTTAATCTGCTGCTTCTTTTGGATGAGGGCGTCGAGGGCGGCAATGAGTGCATCCACATCGCAGAGGGCCCCGGCAATAGCGCGCTGTTCTTCGAGGGTTGGGGGGAGGGGGATTTCAAAGTTCCTAATATCCTCTGCACTAATATGTGGTACTGCTGTATTTGTTTTGATTGAATCACAGTATCTAACAAACCAATCACTCCCTATAAAATATTTTAAATATCTTGTATCAATTAATTCTGATCTAACTCTTGCAGCTCTTTGAAGTAATAAAGCTGGCAAATCTTCTTCTTTTAAAATCCCGTAACTTCTACCCACCAATGAGCCATCCATTGCAATGACTACATCATTTTCTTGCAACTTGTATTTTTTCAGATCTGGAGAAATATCAGGCCAGTACTTAGTAATATCATTTGACCAATCAGTATTGCCTCTTTTGATATTCGCGCATCGTAATAAACGTATCCCATTGTCTGAGTAACCGGAACTTGAAAAAGGATTACCTGTCAATAAATCTATTTTAGGTCCAATTTTTTCAACACTCCAAGTTTCTGGGGTTAAACCAAAATCATTCCGTTTGTATCCTTCTGGAACAACTTTCCTTGTAGGACTTTCGGTAACTAATTCCATGCCACCCCCATTTGATCAAGATGACTGTTTACTTTTGTTTCCAGCGTGTCCACTTCAGCATCAATTTCTGTAACCGCTTTATCATAGCGCTCGGCCAGTGCTGCAAGGCGTTGGGTGAGTTGGCGAGAAATGGCGTCCACTTCATCGTCCATTTTCTGTTTCACCGCAGGCAGCCACTTGTCGTCCACCACCAGCGTTTGTACTTCATCGGGCAATAATTTCGGATACTTCTCATTCACCTGCTTTTTCAGCGTTTTTTCCGCTTTCTTCACTTTTTTCTTGGCCTTTGAGGCCGCATCGTAGGCGTCTTTATATTCGCGCACTACTTCAAATTCTTCTGCCGACTCAGGATCATCCTTAATTTGTTTGACCCGTTTATTGAGATTCGTCTTAGTGATGTTGCCGGCATCGCTCAGACAGTTCCCCAGCAGACCCTCTTCGTGGGCATGCTCCTGTTCCAGTTCGTCCATGGTTTGGTCGGCCGTTTCCTGCTTTTGTTTAAGCTCCTCAATCTCGGCCTGCTCATCCGGGAAGTAGCGGTCAATCAGCAGCGGCTTGGGAATGAGCTCGCATTCAAACTGTCCCTTCTTAATTTTGCCCTTATTGGTGCGCACCGGCTCCAGGGTGGCTTGCCAGCCGTCCTCCACAATCATGTAGCAGTCATCGCGCATGGCCTGCTTCCAGTAGTCCATCAGGTGCTGATACATATCGTATGTGTCAATAAGAGGCTGTCCGGCGTAAGCGTCCAGCAGGCTTTCTGAGATTTGTTCAATAAACGCCTTGGGGCGCGTATCGCTGTCAATGCCCTTCATTTCGGCATAGTGTTTATCCTTCCAGCGGGCAAAAACGGCATCCAGCTCTTCCCGGTACGCCCGAAATTCGGGATGTTCTACGATGGTCTCGGTGATACTGTCTTTGTCGACCTTAATTTCATAGTACCCCTCGCGCAGCGGTGCAAAAAGCTGCTTTTTGAGCGTAGAATACACGTCCCAAAAAGGCTGTAGCGCTTCTATATCCCGCTCGGGAATGCCGCCCTGCAGGTGGCCCTCCAAATCCTGGATGTCCTCTTCTTCGGTGCCATCAATGTAGCGCGGGATATTAAGATTAAAGTCGTTGGACTTAATTTCGTCAAAAGGGACCATCCGCGCGTAACCGGCTTCTTCTTTTTGGCTTTTAAAATAATCTACCACCTTATGAATATCGCGCTCGCGCAGCCGGTTTTTGTTGCCGTCCTTTTTATAACCGTTGCTGCCGTCAATCATAAAGATGCCGTCGCGCGTACCGGCATGTTCTTTATCCAGCACTAAAATACAGGCCGGAATACCGGTGCCGTAAAACAGGTTGGATGGCAGCCCAATCACCCCTTTAATATAGCCGCGTTTGATAAGATTGCGGCGGATCTCTTCTTCGGCATTGCCCCGAAAGAGCACGCCGTGCGGCAAAATGACGGCCGCCTTTCCGGTGTTCTTCACCGATTTGATAATGTGCAGCAAAAAGGCGTAGTCGCCATTACTTTTGGGCGGGGTACCGAAGCCGTCAAAGCGATTATAGAAATCGTTGTCCGGGTTCAGACCGTTCGTCCACGCTTTGTAGGAAAAGGGTGGATTGGCCACCACAAAATCGAAGCGCTTCAGTGAATTATTGGTGGTAAATTTCGGGTCGGCCAGCGTGTTGCCCTTCTTAATATCATGCACCGCCGTGGGATAGTTATGCAGCACCATGTTCATCTTGGCCAGCGCGGAGGTGGCGTTATCCATCTCCTGTCCGTAAATCGTCAAGTCAACGTCGGCTTCATCGGCCACTTTGAGCAGCAGCGACCCGCTGCCGCAGGTCGGGTCATATACCGTTTGCGACGGTCTATTAGCTTCTTCAACCCCTATCACTTTGGACAGAATACGGGAGACTTCAGCAGGCGTATAGAACTGTCCTTTGCTTTTGCCCGACTCGGTGGCGAAGTGGCGCATCAGGTATTCGTAGGCATCGCCCAGCAGATCATCCCCACCGGCCTGGTTCTCGGCAAAGTCGAGCGCATCATTCTGGAAAATACCGACAAGATTACTGAGCTTGTTTACCTTTTCCTTGCCGCTGCCCAGCTTCTCATCATCGTTAAAGTCGGTTTGGTCAATTACCCCTTTCAGATCATTGGCCTCGGCAATGGGAGCGATAATCTGTTTGTTAATTTTATCTCCGATCTCCGGTTTTCCTTTAAGCTTAACCATATCCTGAAAGCTGGAACCCTCCGGAATTTGAAAGATGGCATATTCCTGGCCGGCATACTTATCCGACACGTATTTAATGAACAGCATGGTCAGCACATAATCTTTGTACTGAGAGGCGTCCATGCCGCCGCGCAGTTCATCGCAGCTTTTCCAGATGGAGGAGTAGAGATCGGATTTTTTAATGGCCATAGGTGTATTTTTTTAAAACGGAGTTGTCTTAAGATTAATAAACCTAAAATATCTCACTTGCTCAAAAATGGTTTATCCAAAAAACTTCTCCCCCGAATAATCGGGCTAATATATACCATGCAGTTATACTAATTTATGCTCAAAATTTGAGCTATAGCTAATCATTTTAAAAAATGTCGCCCGTATGTCATCCCTTCAATGTAACACATAGGCTTGCCGGCAACGTTTAAGGCCATATAAGCAGTTATTTGGCTGCAAATAAGAAAATGTAATACATTACCGTTAGTTAATTTCGTATCTAATTAACCTACAGGAGTAACTAACTTGACGACCACTCGCAACATATCACCCACGATAGGAGAAGGCGTTTATTCAGTGCCGGATGCTGCAAAAATATTAGGCTTTCCTATCAATAAAGTGCGTCGATGGATTAAGACATACTGGGAAGATAAGTTTACGGGCGATGCCGGAGCATATACTTGGGGAGAGGGACGTGACCGGGGCTTTAATTTTCATACGCTGGTTGAATTGATTGCGATCTATGCTCTTCGGGAAAAGGACGTATCATTTCATAAAATCATCGAGGCCCGAGCATTCTTACAGCAGGAGTTGAACGTAGAATACCCATTTGCCAGTAAAAAAGTTATGAGTGACGGCAAGAAGTTTTACTTTGCCATTAACAAAACAGCTCTTATGGACGTTAATCTTAAGCGGCAAACCTCAATAAAAAAGCTGGTTGAACCGTATTGTGAGAAGCTTGACTTTGACGCGATTGATACATTAGCCAATCAGTTCTGGCCACTTGGCAAGGACCGGAGTGTGGTTGTAGATCCCAATCACCGCTTAGGTGAACCCGTCATTGCGGGAACAAATATTTCCACAGATGTGCTGGCCTCTATGGTAGCAGGTGGTGATTCGGTTGAAATGGTAGCTGATATCTATCGACTCCAACCTAAACAGGTGCAGGATGCGGTTGATTATTTTGAAAGAACCCATGTAGCGGCATGAGGTTTTTCTTTGATGCAAACTTACCACCCACCCTGCCCGAAGCTCTGCATATTTTACATAAGACTGCACCTGTGCATGCTGAAGTCTCATATATTCCGGACCTATTTGGAGACGGTGCGTCCGATGAGGAATGGATATCAGGCATAGCTGAGGACGGTCCTGCAACTATCATTACTTGTGACCACCAGATACATAAACGGTCCGATCAGAGATTGTTATATCAGGAAGCCGGACTGGGGTTGGTTGTTTTAAAGCCACCTTCAAAGAAAGGATTACCATATTGGCAGATGGTCCAAAAAATCATCAAACATTGGGAAGAAATAATTGAAACTGCGAATAATACTCCTAAACCCTATCTATTTTTGATAAGCGTAAGTGGAAGAACTGAATTAAAATATGACGGGAGAAACTGTCGGGATAAATAGTTCCTGCCAATTTACAAAAAAGTACGCACGGAAAGTTTCTCCCAAAGGGATGCCGGTGGCAGAACTCCTAACCTTTTGGTCCGAAGCCATAAAATGACTACCTATGCATGAGGACGTTATAAGTACGCCCGGAAGGATTCGAACCCTCAGCCTTCTGATCCGAAGTCAGACGCTCTATCCAGTTGAGCTACGGGCGCAGCGATTTTGAGTCGATAAATATACAAATCTTTGTAGAAGAAAACAGCAGTAGATAGCGAGAACTTTTTTTGCACATTTAGAATTAAACAACTGAATAGTAATTAAGCTCAAAAACATGAGATTTTTACTCTCGCTATTGTCTTTAGCATTTCTTGTTATTGTCGCCGGCTGCGGATCGGAAGAACAAAACTACACCAACCGCATGGCCGAAGAGCACGAAGGTGATTCACCCGTGAAAAATGGGTCAGCCGCATTTGAACAGGAACAGCCGGTGCAAACGCAAACGGTAAATTGTGCCCAAACTGACAGCGGCGCTATGGAGGGATATTTGGCAACTCCGCAAAATGCCGATAAAAATGGGCCCGGCATCATCGTGATCCACGAATGGTGGGGCCTTAACGACAACGTGCGGATGATGACCGAGCGACTGGCCGGGCTGGGTTATACCGCGTTGGCAGTCGATTTGTATAATGGAAAGGTGGCCGAATCGCCCAAAGGCGCGCGGCAGTATATGCAGATTGCACAATCGAATCCGCAGGGAGCTCTCGATAATTTGAATCAGGCCTACAGCTATTTAACCGATCAACAAAATGCGAAACAGCTTGGCACGATTGGCTGGTGTTTTGGCGGGGGCTGGTCGCTGCGAACCGCCTTGACTATGCCGGATAAAATTGATGTCAGGTTATTTATTTGATAAGTGGTTTAATACCCCGGCCCTTTGGGTCGGATAGATTACACAATAAGATACGCTAAAATATCCTTTGCCGAAGGCATCCCTATGGGAAAATCCCCTCTGGAGGGGTGTAGGGGTGGGTTATAATGGAAGGAAATTATTTTAGCGTATCTTATTTCCTTTGATACCCCGATGGCTCTGCCTCACGGTTATTTATTACGGACAGCTTGTAACGGATATGGATCGGCTTCGTACGTTGGATATGCCCATTATTGGATTTTTTGGGGGCAAAGATCAGGGCATTCCGCCTGAGAAGGTGAAAGAGTTTGAGAGTAATCTGGAAACGGTAGGCCGGGATGCAAAAATATTCATCTATGATGATGCCAGCCACGCTTTTGCAAATCCTTCCGGCCAGCGATACAATAAAGAAGCCGCACAGGATGCCTGGGCTAAAACCAAAGCGTTTTTAGCAAAACATTTAAACAGGGCTTTGCAAAACCTCATAAAGAGTCTTCTCCCGAAGGGATTCCTTCGGAAGACTACATTCGCCCGATGTAAGATCGGTGCTCATTGCACCGCAGGTATGCCTTTTGCCATAGGCATCCCTTTGGGAGGCACGCTCAGACTGACGTCATATTGTCCCAAGGACTCCTTCGGAGAGCGCATCCGCCAGCTGGCGGAGAAGTCGAAATATGTACCAGTATTTCAAAACCCCCTTAAAGTGAGAATGAAAATTTTAGAGCCAAGGTTATAAGCGGTAAATCTTAAGGAACTCCCTGAGAAAGAATAATTATGGTCAATAAAAAAAGCCCTGCTGGTTGACAACAGGGCTTTTTGATATTTAAGGGTATAAATATTAGTTGCGTACAGAAATAGGATCCGGCTCTCCGTCAGGATCACCATTAGCAAAGCCGCCCGAGGTGATGCCGCCGGTTATCATCAACCCACCAACGTGCGGAGCCGCCATAGAGGTACCGCTTATTTGGTTATAGCCACCGTCCAGCCACGTTGACCAAACATCTACGCCGGGCGCAGCCCAGTCGATTGGCGGATTGCCAAAGTTGGAAAAAGAGGCAAAGTTATCATTTGAGTCAACAGCCGACACCGTTCGTACGTTGGGGTGATTTACGCGAGCCGGCGAACTGTTATTGGCATCGGTTGAACTGTTACCCGCGGCGATGGATAGCTTGACCCCGGCATTTGCACAGTTGCGGATAGCATCATCAAGAGCGCTGGAAACGCCACCGCCCAAACTCATATTTGCCACCTCCCCGGAAAAGGCATATTGAGCAACATAATCAACACCCGCTATCACGCCGGAATTGGTACCGCCGCCATCGGAGCCGAGAACCCGTACGGCAAAAAGCGTAGTTCCGGGCGAAACGCCAATAACGCCGAAACCATTATTTTTAGCGGCCATTGTGCCGGCAACGTGCGTGCCGTGTCCATTCCCATCATTAGCACTGAATGTGCCGTTCACAAATGTTTCGCTGTACTGGGTGTTCACATTTAAGTCGGGGTGATCGAGGTCGATGCCCGTATCAATGACCCAGGCAAACTCACCCGATCCATTTACAGCCCCTCCAACGCGGCTAATGCCATAAGGAACAAAATCAGCCTGCGCAGCTGCACCACGCGTGGTGTTGGCGGTAGCCGTTGGCAGTTGGCCGCCCGATGTATCGTAAGGATCTAACTGAATTCGGCGATCGGCTTCGATATATTTGACACGCGAATTATTTTTTAGCTTCTCGATGCCCTCTTCATCCATGTTTACCGTAAAACCGGAAATGGCATGGCTGTAATAGTTTTTAACAGCATCTTGGCGTACGCCAATGTCAGATAACATATTATTTACGCTTTGCACAACAGCGCCTCGGTCAACGCCCCTGTTTGCCGATGCCCTGTTCTCGAAGTCGGCGCTTTGGGGAGCATTGGTTAATATATTGGCATCATTTAAAACAACAATATATTGTCCGGAGATGATATCATCGGGTTCTTGTTGTTGGTCTTCTTGTTTATTTTGACTTACCGTATCACACCCTGAAATTATTAATAGCAAGGCAGTGATTAATGCTAAGCCTATCTGTGATTTTTGATAAATCATATCTTATGATTGTTTATTTAAGATTAAATATAAGGGGACACAGCAATTTGCTATGCTCCTCCTTACTTAATAAGAACCATAAGCAGCCGATTGTTACAAATTAACCCAAATTATTTTTTAGGCCTTCGTTTATCAATGGAATGATTTAACTTAACCTTGTGTAATTTTGGTTAAATACAATCAACCAAAAAAAGCATATGAGCTATTCCGTTTCCATCACTGATATTCAACAGATTACCCACGATGTAAAAGAATTCACCTTTCAAAAGCCAGAGGGCTATGAATTTGAGCCCGGGCAAGCCACCGAAGTGGCCATCAAAAAAGAGGAATGGAAAGATGAAAAACGGCCGTTCACCTTTACCTCGCTCGATGAAGATCCCGAACTTCAGTTCACCATTAAAATTTATGACGACCACGATGGGGTGACCGAACAGATTGGCAAGCTACAGACGGGCGATGAATTAATCATCGATGATCCGTGGGGAACGATTAATTATAAAGGGAAGGGCGTATTTATAGCCGGTGGAGCCGGCGTAACACCGTTTATTGCCATCATCCGTAAGCTTTACAAAGATGGAAACCTAAAGGGAAATCGCCTGATTTTTTCCAACAGCAGCGAAAATGACATCATCCTAAGGGAAGAATTTGAAACCATGCTGGGTGATGATTTTCTGAACACACTGCCGGAACAAGATCACCACCCGAAATATTTAACCGAGCGCATTGATGAAAACTTCCTTGCCGAGCACATTAATGACTTTGACCAGCAGTTCTACGTTTGCGGCCCCCCAGAAATGGTGGACGACATCAACGCGCACCTAAAAGAATTGGGCGCCGACCCCGATGGGTTGGTCTTTGAGGAATGATGTCATCCTGTCCCGACAGCTGTCGGGATCAGGATCACCCAACTCCTATAGTATCATTAGCGAGGGAATTAATTCCCTCGCTATTATTTATAGCCGTTCGGGATTATCCCACTGCCCGCGAAATACAATTTCATCAATTGAAAGACGGCTGCGATTGCTCCGTTCTTTTTCCTGCAGCGCCTCGGGTAGCGCTTCGATATCGCCCAGGTATCCCAGCGCAATCATCGTCATGGGTGTATAGTGCTCCGGAATATGAAAAAGCTCTCGGCCTTTATCGGGCAAAATACCGGCCATTTGGTGCAGATAAAGATCCTGACGGGTGGCTTCAAGGCTCATTGACGAAACGGCCTGCCCCAGATCATGCTGTGCATGCTTGTTGGGCTTTTGGTTTTTCTCAAAATCATTGCGGGCCAGCGTTAGCATAAGCACCGGCGCGGTTGTGGCCCAGGTCTTGTTGAAATCACCCAGTACCTGTGAGATGCGAGTATATTCTTGGGGCTCATCTTTCGTAGCCACGATAAAGCGCCAAGGCTGCTCATTATATGATGAAGGAGCCCATCGTGCGGCGTCAAAAAGCTGTCGCAGCAATTTTCGCTCCACAGGTTGGTCGGCAAAAGCGCGGGGGCTCCATCTCTTTTTAATTAAATCATGAATATCGTATTCAGTAGGTGCTATTTTATGGTCGGTGTTTATCAAAGACATACGTAATTATAATTGGGTGATTAGATATTGACTCATTATAACATAAATCACCCCCATGCATTCCTTTCTATGCAAGAGGCACGGTGAGAAGATTTTTCACTTCTTGCGGCTAAGTTCTTATTTTAAGGAACTATCAAGCAATTATTTTGTTAAAAGATTGTTATAGAGTTAATAAGAAAATCAATAAAGAATAATATTTATGAAGTTAGTTGACCCGTCTGGAAATGAAGTGACGAGTAAAGAAAATGAAAATGCCCAGCAGCTCGAGAAGCAAATGTCGAGCAAGATTGAGAAGTTGCTGGAACCGGTAATGAATAAAGTCAAGCTGTCGGGCGCGCAGGTTCCCCAGCAGCAATTAATGCAGCTTAGTTCTGCGGCGCAACAAATGTTGCATAACCGCATGATCTATAATCTGCTGGAAAAAGTGGGCGTTGAAGATCTCGATGAAGTCCTTTCGGATGATGATGTCGAAGAGCTCTCCACCTCGTTGAAAAATCAGGTGCAAATGGTTGATAAAGAGGAAATGAAGGATCAGATGCCTGATAAAGACGATATGCCCGAAGCTTAATTAATTTATTTTTTTGCTTTACGTGGAAGCCTGTCCCGATTCTTTCGGGACGGGCTTTTTTTATGGAGGACTTTTATAAAAGTCCCTTCTTATATAAAATTCTTTGGGGATTATGGTACATGTGGACATTTTTGATGACCACTATAAAAATTAAAAAGGGTGATTACCACAAAAAATAATCGCCCTACTAATGGTATAAAATTTTTACGGGCACGTACCCCAGACAGGAAGATAGTTTCTTTGGAAGGAGCGTGGTGCAAAGTTGGATGGATACGAAGAGATTTTCGTCACACACCAGTCGCTGAGATCTTTGTCAAAGGCTTTAGCTTCGCGAAACATAGCGCCCATATCCCCTACATTACTGACATCCCAGCCACTGATATTCCGATTAAATGATTCAGCAAATGCAAACATCCTCGACATATTTAATACACTGCTGACATCCCAACTGCTGATATCGCCATTAAAGGCTTTAGCATACGCGAACAGATCATCTATCCTTTTAACATTGCTAACATCCCAGCCACTGAGATCACCGTTAAAAGCG
>Ga0306869_1000431_pt1 | contig 19958 bp, 37 predicted proteins | sample AntRauTorckE6833_FD_190421 | JGI IMG/M metagenome (GOLD analysis project Ga0306869, IMG submission 190421) | Saline lake microbial communities from Rauer Islands, Antarctica - Metagenome Torckler E6 #833 (v2) (version 2) | ecosystem: Environmental > Aquatic > Non-marine Saline and Alkaline >... | reverse complement strand
TAAAACAAAAGCAAAAGAAGAAAGTAAGTCAAAAAATTCAGTCATAAGTAATAAAATTAAACATCCCGAATGAATACCAAATCATCTGGGTGATAAATCATCTATCATATCACATGGTTGTATGGTAAATATTTCATCTTGTCTAGACTCACCACATTGCATTGGATAATATCTGAAATTCAGACCTTCATAGTTCACCACTGAGAAGTATTATTTGCGTACAACTTCCAGCGTTTCTTTTTCTCTGTCCATTCCTTGTACAGCATCACATGCATTTATCTTTGATTCTAGGAATTCTATAAATTCAGTTACACTCATTTCAGTTTCATTTTGGTTTTGATTACAGGTTTTCTACCAAGTACTCGAAATGCTGTCACTCCATATGCAATATTACCGTAAACGTCATTTCCATTCTCACAATGGTAGTTCAATTTTGTGGATGATTTGTAATCTGTAATATAGATGAATACATTCTCTGGAAGGAGTTCAGTTGAAATGTGAGTTCCACTATGGTTACTGATTTCTATTTCCACCCATTCTGAATTCTTGTGAGTAGTGTGGCATTCATTACATGCACTTAAAATAATGATCAGCACGAGTATTGCTAGGATTTGAAGTAAACGTTTCATAGTAATACTATTGTTAGAGTTCTAAAAAGTTTCAGTTCGTGCAGCGCAGCGCGCTGAGAAATTGCATTTCTTGGTTATACAAATTATAAGGATTAAAGTTAGAACCACCCAGCGAAGATCCCAGAGTCCCTTTGACGTTGCTGTCTATTATATGATTCTTGTTGCTTTTTCCAGTAAGGTGTTCCTGATGAAGTTTTGCCAGAGTTCATTTCAGCTTCTATAAATGCTGGGTTGAGTTGTGTCTGATTCATTTTTTCATTCATTGCCATTACCTCAGCGATTACAGTTGGGTTATCAATTTCTTTAAAATAATGAGCGATCGCAATCATAGTTTCTTTTATTAGAGCTGAGTTGCTATGCATTATTGAATTATAGTAAATTGTATTCCCTGATAGTTGAGAAAAACTCTCCATATAAATAGTTTCTTCATCCATCATAATTCTAATAGCAGATTTCCCGGAAACATAATTTCTTAATTTATATTTTTCAAGACTCAGTCTTTCTTTCATTGGACGTCTATCATGCTTCTGTTCTTCAACTCTAGAATGAAATGAATTACTCCTAGGATGGATTCCAATTAGAGATGCATTTTTCTCTAGGATATCATTTCTTAGAGCATAGAAATTAAACATTGTAAACTTAATATTTAATTTACGTTTCAAGATAATAGAAAAATATTCAAAAGAGATCTCCGCAGGAAAATCTTCATATTCATTTTCAATTTGAGTTTGAATTCCAAGCTCAGCAATTTTCCTAGTAATTAGGTTTCTAATTGTAGAAGTTGTTTTCATATTAATAATTTATTTGTGGAAACTTATTTTGATCCTGTTCCCAGAGTGCTATAACTTTTTTTCGCATGGCATCAACTTTACAAGCAACTGTCCAAATAGTTTCGGGATACTTATCATAGTACCAAAATGTGTCTTCAGGATTTTCTTCGTCTCCAGTTTTATAAACTTCATGTTCATTACCATTTATCATTTTAATAGTAAAGTAAAAACCAGAGTGTGTAATTATACACTTTCTCATTCCTTTATTTGTTTTATCTTTTTCAAGAGGAATGTCTTTACGGAAATCAATAAGATCTAGAGATTCGTCTCTTTTGATACATTCAAATTTACTCCAAATTCCATTACCTTCTAATTCAGTAATACTAAGAATTTTTTCAGTATCTAATAATGTACCTTCTAATAAAAATTTCATATTTTAATATTTAGGTTCAAGTATAAAATGTGTTTCGGAGAATGCATCTTCATCAGTCATTCTTACCATTGGTCGTTTATGTTCTTCCAAGTCAAGGTCTTCTTTTCTCCACCATGCAAAATCTAAATCTTCTAATTTCACATAAGGTTTATTTTCATTCCCTTTCAAATATCTCTTACTTCCTTTTTTAAGTTCCATTTTTATTATTGGTATAACTTCTTCCAGTGTTCTCATTTTCGAAACTTCTTCTAATTGTTTTATAAATTCTTCGGAAGTTAAGTTCTTAAAATGGACGTCAATTTTCTTTTTAAGTTCAGGCGTTAGTTTCATACTCTAATTCAAATCGTTTAACTCCTTTTTCAATTACAGTTGTACATTGTATAGCACCATAAAGTTCTGCCATGGCACGTTCAACTGGTTCATCTTGATATCTAACATATCCCTTTGAAAATGAAGAAGTAAATATTTCAATAATATCTTGATTTGTAGAACCTTTCCAATCTCGTATTTTCATATAAGTATTAAATAACTTATTAAAAATTACAGATCTCCATTCAGGATATTCATTAGGATCCAAAGCATAATGCTTCATATAAAATGCTGCAAAGAGTTCAATCACTGTTAATTTATTTTCAGGATCTAATTCTCCACGTCTACCTTTGCAAATGTTAATAAGTTCTCTTTCATACTTTGTTAATTCAATCATAATTAAAAATATAAGTTTTTGGTAAATGACTAGGATTATCTGATAAATTATATGATTTCAATCTTTTAGATTTTTCCACAATTTCATCGAGATATTCCGTAAGGTAATTTTCCTGAGTTCGAACATCTTCAAATTCTTTTAAAATATCTAATCTTGACCTTCCAAAATTAGCACTTGCTTCCATTTTAAAATTTTGATAATCGATTAATATCTTTGAACCGCTTCAAGTTTTAATAATTCACGTTTCATTACTTTGTCATTTTAGGTTTCTTAATTCCATTGATATCTGACAATTCTAAGAATGGTCTCAAAAGAACTTTCAATTCATTGTAATACGCAAGTACTTCTTCTTGAGTTTCAAACCATTCTGAAGTTTCACTTGTATACTTTCCACCTTGGTTATATAATATTCTTAAACAGTAGAATCTTTCAATTCTAATTAGATCATCAGATTCTTTTATTACTTTATGATGTACATAATCTTCATATTCTTTTTTAATCATTTCAAATGCTTCATCTGCAGTAAATTTTCTCAATTTACCATCAAATCCAGAAAAAGGATCATATAACTTAAATCCTGTCCAATATCTTGTTTCAATAAAAGGTCGAGAGAATCCCATGAATTTCCATTCTTTGAATTTCTTACTTTTATATTCTATAAAATTTGGACTGTTTGAATATACAGTTACAGAAGTGATTGTTTCAGGTGCTATAGTTTTAATCATAATAATTCTTCTTCTTTAAGTGTTGCAATAACATCGTCCAAAAAGATTTTTGCATCTTGCAAATGAAATTCTGCGAAGTGTCCCGCATAGTTTGAATTTTCAAGAACATATTTTACCGCATTAAATTTTTTACTGTCTTCAATAAAAGTAAAGAGTTCTTCTGGGTCAAATCTACTATCTTCTCTTCCAGGGAAATGTGAATGGAATAGAGACATAATGATTGCATCCTGCGCTGGAATAGTAAGAGGTTCAACGTTGAAATAGATATTCAGTTTTTTTACAATGATTCCAAATGCTCTTGGATCTAATTCTTTAGGAGAAATTGTGATTCCATTTCCTATATCAATAGTAGAATCAGTAAGTTCTGCTAATTGATGAATTAAATTATCTGATAAATTACTTGCTTTAACTTTCATAGTGTTTATTTTTAATTATAATACAATATACGAATAACTAGACTAACATGCAAGGAAACCCTTAATTATTCTCGACTTCTTTCCCTACATAATCCTAGGGTACGAATAGATTTTCTTCTGTGAATTTCATTTTTTATTCTTTTCTGAGTTCAATTGTTTAATTTCTGCATTTGCATGATCTGTATAAGAAGATCTGTAATTAAGTTTACGTGCGTATGACTGATCCAAACTGTTTAAACTCAGAACAGTGTTCTTATCCAAGTCTACATTGCTGATTAATTTTAAAGTTTTAATCGGAAATAAAATTTGCTTTCCATTTACTCCAATATAAACAGTTTTATAAGTTCGATTCGCTTTCTTTGAAACCCAGATCCTAGCAGAATTGTCATTACTATGATGTGGTAGTTCTACAAAGATTAAGAGATCTACATCAGAACATTTTTCTAATTGTTTTGGAGTAATTGTAAACCCTGATCCTTTAATATAAAGTTGCTGTGTTTTTACTTCAACATCATACGAATTTCCATTCGGTGAAACCACTGTCAAATCCTTTGATCTATCATATGGATCTGGAGCAGGGATTACTTTAAAACCTTCATTCGAAAAATAGTTAGCAACTTCGTTCTGTCCAAAGTTTCCTATTTTGGTTAGTTTCTCAGGATCTTTCATAATAATGTTCTCCTTTAAATTTTAAGTTATAACCTTTATTTGCAAACATAGCATATAAAGATTCTTCCTTTCTTTCTATAGAATCGGATCCATCATTTATTTCTGCTGCTGCTTCCGTTAATGGTGTATCAATTCTTCTTCTGCCAATGTTCTCTACCAAAAGTTGTTCTTCATCTACGATATTAGTATCAGATGGAAGCAAACTGCCTTCAATCTCTAGTTCAGGATATAGCTGAGAACAGATCTGTCCGAGACAGCACATGAATCCTTCTTCATTTTTAAGTGAAGTTACTCCAACTCCGGTTTTAACTCGTGGATCTCCACTTCCTGTTCTCCATTTTGATCTATCAATAGTAAGAACTTTCATATTATTTCATTTTAGTTAATCTACTAAAACTGTTTTTAATTAATCTACTTAAAAATAGATCTGCAGATTTATATGCATACATCTTGTTAGCAATTTCTTTTGGGACAGGATGGTACCCATATACTTCACCTTCTTCAGGAGTAACAAGTATTGCTCCAGTTTTTTCGTCCCATTCTAATTCCTTAACACTTCCGTTTAAATAGTAATTTTTCATATGTAATAAGATTTATAATTTTTGATTTTATACTTTTTTGATTGGTCGAGAATGAATCCATGCATATTCCAAAAGACCTCGAATCCTTTTCTTTTGGGTAGTTCTTGTACACTCTCTTTAACTAAGAAAGTATTTTTGTTTAATCGTATGACTACGTAAAGTTCGTCCTTTACTTTATATGCAATTACGAAATTTTCAGTAGTTGCTATTGTATTGCTTGTATATCCTTCACAGCTCTCTTTTAAAGATTCAGAGTTTAAATACTGAAGAAATGTTAGGTAGGTAGTTTCTGCAGGGCAAACTGAGAAATTACTTAGATCTAATGCACTTGCATAATTAAGTAAAGAGCGAACTTTAGGAATCATTTCTATTTTCATGACTCTCTTTTCTTTGCGAAGATCATTGAGTTTAATTTCTCTAAACTAACTGATGCAACGTTGCCTTCTTTTGACATTAAACTTGCTCTACCTTTAGAAATTTCTGAGATAATTAATTCGAAACCTTTATATTTTACAGTTTCGCCTATATACATTTTTAAATCTGATACCATTTATTTTTATTTAGAGTTTGATTTTACTTTTTTGTATTCTTTCTTTAAGGATTTCAATCTTGATTCCATGAGATCTAACATTTCCTTAAAGAATTCTGGATGGCTGTTCATAAGATCTTCGGTTTCTCTTGAATAAGAATTCATCTCACATAGAGTATTTCCAGCATAAACATAAACACATGAGACATCCGCTTGTCTAGGTTTCATAACCTTCAATAAAATTCTTTATAAGATCCATGCCCACCGTTCATTCCATCTTTAATATTTTCAACTGTTTTTTCTGGATGCTTAGAAAATTGGTCGTAAGCATCGTTACTAAATAGTGCTATTGTATTATATCCCATTTTATTTTAAATTTAAAGATTAAAATTATTTGTTACTTGATACCCAATTACCTAAATTCTTTTCCGAAAATCCACATGATGCAATCATACTGTACTGAGGATCATTTGAATAAACAGCAGTATCTTCAAGATCAATACAGACTTCATATTTAGCACATAAAGTTTTTAGTTCTTTTTCAAATTCGGTTAATTTTTCAGTGTTTGTCATATCGTTTTTAATTATAATACAATATACGAATAAAAATCGAGATTAGCAAATATTATGGAAAAAAAAAGCTGCAAATTGCAGCTTGTTTTATGCGAGTTGAGATTGTTTCAATTCAATCAATTCCTTGAGTTTAATTTTTGATATCCGAGCAGTTTCACCCGTAACCGGATGAGTTAATCGAGCATCATTTGCAGATATTTCAGAAACAGTTAAATTATATCCTTTGTAGTTTACTCGTGATCCAATGTAATTAACTAAATCATTAGTCTGATAGGTATTTCTCATATTTTATTTTTAGAGGTTTAAATTAGTGCATGCTATGGGAATTCTCATGAGAATCTATATGAATTTCATGTCCACCGTGAGTATTTTCTATCCTATCCTTGTTTTCATTTGCTTTATGTTTACTTCTTTGTATAGATATTCCTATAATATAAAGAGTAACTAAAGCAAGTAAGATTAGTTTGATAATATCTTTCCGTTCCATTAGATATTTTTAAATTTAAATATTAGCTTTGTTATTACAAATATAATCAGTCCAATAATAAAAACTATAATATCGTCTTCATTATTAAATTCAAACCAAAGGATAGTATGTCTCCATTCATTCATGTACATGTATTCACAAAAGATAGCAATTAGCATTGCCATCAAGTAATCCATAACGTGGTAAAAAATCTTCTTTGTTAGAGACATTAAAAAATATTGGTAGGTTACATAGATTGTATTGAGATAAACAGAAAAGTTTAACTGTTTAACTGTCTTTTTTAAGTTCTTCTGCTATCTCTCTTTGTCTTGCTAGAAGTTCTCTTTTTCTTTGCTCTTTCTTTTCAAACTCTATTTGTGCTTTTTTATCTTGAGCGTATTCATCTCCACCTGATAATTTTTCTCCAATCATTTGAGTTTCTAAAGCATCTCTATCCATACTCATCATAAATCTTTTAAGATGATCTGGAATCTCTAATCCCATAACTTCTCTATTGTCTTGGAATGTCGTTTCCATTCTACCGATAGTATTTTTATTAACTAATCTAAGAGGTTCAACTAATTTTCTATCAGATCCGAAAAATCCAGGCTTCCAATAAACATCTTTAGGTTCATTTTTTCTACTATCAATTTCAAGATAAAGTCCAACCCAAAGGACGTCCCATGTTTCTCCAAAATTAGACCATCCATCAAAGTGATCCATTGCTTCTATTTCTTTGCAAATCTTAGTTCCTTCTTTTTTAGTGAAATTAATTGCATTTAATTTATAGTCTACTTTTTTATCTTCAAGTGCTTCGGTTTTCTTAGCAAATAAAAAATATCTCAGTGACTTGAGATTTAATCTTGGGTTGTCTGTTTTATTAATGATTTCATTCATAATAATTATATAATTAATTTATGTTTAGTTTATATGTAATTTCTATCGAATCTTAAAGTAATTGGAATAGATGAACTTGAAGCAGGTATTGAAAAATCATAAAGTTCAAATACTTCATAAAGTTTATTTACAAATCTAATATCAACAAGATCTGCTGGAGAATCAGAGAATGTAAATGATCTATTATCTACTGTACCTGTTGTTGCATTTTCAATTCCAGCAACTTCAGTTGTTGTGTTTGCTTCAAAGATTCTAACTTCTGTATTATCAGGTAATCCAGTAAAAGTAACATTCACATTATTATTAATTGTTACAGTTCCAGAAGATGAATTTCTCACTGTTGGAGTATCACCATCAGAAACGTTAATAACTAAGTTTCCAGTTCCACCTGTTGGATTAAAATGTATTGCAGCATCATTAGTTGCATCTGCTCCATATCCTGTAAAAGTATTTCCTGTAAATGAATATGTACCTGCAGTAGTTATTTCAATTGCATGTCCTGCTGAGAAATTAAAGTCTGAATTAGTTATATTTGCTATATCATTTGTTACTGTTACATATGATTCTCCAGATATTGTATTTGCATTAAGAATAGAAGCACTGTCAATAAATCCACCATTTAAAAGAATTGAAGATCCATTAATAAAAGTAGTACCTGTTAAAGATGCATTTACTGAAAGTGAAACAGTATCAGATCCAGACCATACGCCGTTTGTATCAGAAAAAGAATTCGTATTTGAGTCGATTGTTAAAGACCATCTTGCTCGTGTTGGATTTGCAGCAGCAATTGTATCAAGTTCCCAAGTTACATCAGTTCCAGTTCCTTGAGTTCTAATTTCATAGAATCCTGCAGCAACAGGTGCATCAGCAAAGTTAACTGTAAATGCTGAATCATTAAAGACAGAAGTAGATGTTCCATTAGCAGGTCCGATGAGTGCTTTTCCTCTTGCAACAAAGGCACCCTGTGAAGATGTCCACCATCCCCAATAATTAGTTTCTTCATCTGCAATTGCTAAATTTGCAAATACATTTGGAGTTCCAACAGAACCACCGTCAATTCTTAATCCTAATCCTAAAGTAATTTGGTCAATTAATGCATTATTAAAGTTACCCATAATTGTAGTGGTAGTTGATAGTCTCCCACCCATTTGAGTAATATTTCCTAATTGTGCTGGATTTCCAGTAAGAGTCCAAGCACCCGCAGCGATATTACTAAAATCAGCAGCAGTATCAATTACGAAAGGTTCAAAACCTCCAGTATATGATGCAGCTGCACCTACATACCATTGACCTCTAGAGGTTCCATTTCCAACAATAATTGCTATACCTCCATTTGCAATAGTATCAAGTGGAGTTAATCCATTGAACCACATAATAATATGATAACCTTCTTCTGCTCCTCCTACTGAAAAATTATAAGGTGCTGTTGGGCCAAGTGCAGTCGTATAGTATTCTTGGATTGAACCTGATACTTTAGTACCAATTGATGCAGGTGGTTCAACAAAAATATCTGTATCTGCTCCACCGCCATTAAATCCAGTTGCATTATCACATTGGTTTGCTATTTCTCCTATTAATATTACTGCCATTACTTATTCAATTTATTATATCTATCAAATGCTACAACAGTGAAAACATGTACACTGTGAGTGGCGAACTTTCCATTTTGAGGTAAACATACGTTCATATCAAAATTCTTATGCTCAGGTGCCACTTGATTCCATCCGGATGCAGGTCCTATAATATACCAATCTGTATTGTGATTGAAATCCCAAAGTGAAGTCATTTCTAAATCTTCCCAAGGACATGCTAATCTACAAACAGTACCTTCAACATTTAACTCTGAGATATCATTGATAACTTGAAAGTTAAATGCTCCATTAGGAGTTTGTAAAATTTGATCTGTTTTATTAATTACGATTATATCAGTGAAGTCTCCAGCAATTTGTAATGCATAATTCCAAGCATCTAAATTCTTGCCTGACCAAACATCAACATCTGGTTCTTCGTAGTAAAATATTATTCCTGCCATTATTCTATGTATATGATTATTCGAGTTTTTTTCCTAACTTTATAAATTTGATTAGATTCAACTCTTAATGTTTTATATATTTCCCTATTTAAAATGACAAGAGGATAAAGATCGTCAAAGTTCTTGGTAACTCTATCCTCATCATTCATTACAACATAGCCCTTCTCGCCGCTGTCGTTAGTATAGGTATCTATTATTTGGAATGCTTTAATCATGAGAAAAAAAAGGACTGTATAAAACAGCCCTTTATTAATTTAAGTTTAAAAATTATTATACTGTACCTGCAAGGTAGTTTCTTTCTAAGGCAGCAACAAGTGATAATACTAAACCAGTATTTCTTGTTATGGTACCTGTAGTTTCCACAAATTGTGCAGTATCAGTTCCAATCGCTCGGATAATAATCGCAGCATTAGTAGATTGAGTTCTTCCACCTTGGACGTTACCATCATAATCAAAATCAAATGATACAGAAGATCCGCCAATAATTCCAGCAATATTAGCTGCAGCATTGTTTTGTACAATAATAGCATCTGGAGAATTAATAGGATTTTTATCAACAGTTCCAGCAAGAGGTCCTTCAGCAGAAACATTATCACTATTTGTTTTAGTAACTTCCCAAGTTGTATTTGCAGTAGTTTCTGCTGTTACTTGCCAAATTCCATTATTATTTGGATCAGCAAATCCTTGTAAGTTAATATAATCATTTACAGTAATAGTAGGTAATCCTGCGCCTGCAGAATTTAAAGTTGCAGTATTTGTTGTTGGAGCAGTAAGCTCTAAATCAGCAACTGCAGTTCTACTTGTATATTGGAAGAACATTGTATATTCAGCAGGACCACTATCACTAACTAAGTTATCATTAAAGTTAATGTTACCAGCAGCAACAAACGGGAATGATCTAGAAGCTTCAGTATTATCTGTTAAAGCAATTCTGTTTGTATCGTTAGAATCAAATCCTTCAATAGCAACACCTGATCCACCCCCTTCTGGGTTATTAGGTAAAGCAGAACCAGCATTCAAGTTATCTCCAACAAAAGCAAGAAGTTCATCAGCAGTTAAACCTGTAACAATTCCAGTAACATCGTTAATATCTGCTGCTTGTCTTAATTGATATTGTACTTTTTCATAGATTTCTTCAGCAGTTGCAACAACTGGAGAAGCTCTTTGTAATGTAAATGATATGGCAGATTCAGTTGCTTGGAAAGTTCCACCTGATACAGTTACAGTAGTTGCAGTAACTGAATCAATTGTAAATACATTAGTAGCATCGGTACCTTCATGAATTGTTAAAGTTCCACCTACATATCTTGCATCAGTTTCAATTCCACCTTCGGTAGTTGTTAATACAGAACCGCCTGTATTAAATGAACCATCAATACCTGAGTGAGTACCTACATCAATTACAATACCAAAGTTTCTTAAAGTTCCAGGAGTATCAACCTCTCTAGAATATGCTGTTGGGAAATATTTAAGATTAATTTCTGTATATGGAGAAATAGTAGCAATGTTTGCATCAGTTTCTGTAATCTTTAAATCAGTTGCATTTGATAGAGGGAATCTAAATACTTTATTATCCACTTCTGATACCCCAATATCAGATAAAGTAGCCTGTGAATAAATCTTACCATTTGGATCGGCATCTCTTTCTCTTAAGAATACTGTAATAGCATTTCGATAATTAGTTGCAAACGTTGCTGCAACATCTAAAGTATCAGCAGTAAAAGGAGTTCCTGAAACAGTTAATATAGTTGCAGTTACATCAGTAATTACAAACGTTCCATTATTTGCAGATAGTTCAGCATTTAATACTGTAACCTGTGCTCCAATTCTATAACCATCAGCAATCCAATCACCAGCAGTTCTTTCAATAGTTGATGCGGTGAAATTAACACCTGTACCCTCTCCGGCAACTACATTTTCATTGTATACTAAAATTGCTTCATTTACAGGTCCAGCAAAATTAAAATTAATTGCTGATGCAGTATCTGTTGGATCAGCACCTGCTTGGTAATATGCAGTATCATTTGCAGCATCTTCAAAAGATCCTAGTGTAATTACACCCGCATACTCTGCTTTTAACTGAGTTGCATTTTCAGTATCAATTTCTCTCCATCCTCCAGTACGGATAAGTTTTCTTGTTGTATTATTATTTGGTTCCCAATCGAAAACCATTTCAAACTGCTCTGGAGTAATTGCCACCATTGGAAATGGATAAGCAATAAGCGTTTTTGCTTGTGGGTCATCCTTCCAATCATCTTTAAATGATGAATAGAGTGCCTGTAAAGTTACACCATCATTTGATAAGTTCCCTGCAATATTAAGAGTAAACTCTCTTAAAGCAGTATCAATATTATATTCTGTTACATCAGCAATCTGATCTGGATCTGTAATTAAAGCCATTTATGTCATTTTATTTTTTGTTTATAAGTCTAAGAGGTTCGAAAAATTCTTCATCATCCTCTTCTTCAATCATTGCTTCAGCTTGAAGCTCTGTTTTCTTTTTCGTTTCTTCTTCTTGTACAGCTTCAGAAACTTTTATTTCTCGTTTAGATTCTACATCAACAGTATCTTCCCAAAGTTTAGAGTATTGTTCTTCATCAACTATAGCTTCATAGTATGCTTTTACTTTTTCTCCTTTATCGAATCCTGATAATTCAGGGATAGCGAAGTAGCATACATTTTCTTCTATTGTACCATTAACTAAAATGGCTTTTGATTTGTCAGAAGATTCAATTACTAATCTTGGAATAATACTTGAAGACTCAACGCCTGAGATGTTCATCTTAAACTTCAGTCTTCTGTTGGGATTATTATTGTAAAGTGAAATCATTCTTTATATTATTTTTCGTAATTTATATATTTATCTGATTAAGAATACTGTAACTTCAATTACAATACCTAAGAGGAAAGTCTTCTGCTAAATAAACACCATTCTCAGATTTATAAATTTTAAATCCTGATTTGATTAGTTCTTTAGCTCGTATTTCAAAAAGGTGAATTCCGTCTTTTCCTGCTCCTCTTCTTCCAACGTTTTGAGCAGTATCGATATCTGGGGAAAGGTGAACATGTTGCCTACTCATTTTAAGTAAGAAACCTATTTTAACAATTGTTCTATAATTCTTTACAGGAGTTCCGTGATATAGATGCTCAGGGACGTCATCTACAGTCAACTCAATTAGACCTAAATCAATATCAACAGAATGTCCTTGCAGTGCTCTAATGTTCTGTTTATATGTATCATATCCAAATCTAGATTTATTGTTATTCTCAACAATCCAATCTAAATCTTTTTGATTTATTTTGAGAACTTTTTTAAGTTGACTTACTTTAACAAATCCGTTAGAGTTCATATCCAATGATTCCTTTTCTGGAGCATGTCTTAAAAGCAAGGACATATACCTGCCGATATTTTTTAGTCTTTTTTCATCAATCATTTTCTAAGTATAAAAATTCTAAATGGTCCCACATATCGTAGTACTTAATATTTGCAAATCTATTAAAAAGATTCGGGTACATTAACCGTACAGAAGAATGAGCAAAAACCCAGTCAACAAATTTATCTTTTAAAGATTCTCTTTTTATTTCTGCAATACTCAATTTAAATTTTGAATGTTCACTTGCATATTTTTTGAGCATGGAATTCTTTCTTCCATTTTTTGCTTCTTGTCTTCCATTATAAACATTCGCTAATCTATCACAGATTTTAATAAAGGTTGCATACTTGCAATCTCTCATTTCCTTGTAGTATTTTGCAGATGCTCTTTCAGCTCTGTTTCTACCTTTCTCATTTGTTAATGCATATGCTAAGTCAGCAACTTCTTTTCCACAAACATTTTTCACATCATTATAAGTCTGCATTGCATCTTCAATAGCATCATGTAACCAAGTTGCAGCGAGAACTGTATCTTGATCTTCTTTAGGAATAAAGTTGATAAACAATTTGGCATACCTATTTACTTCTGATAAATGGTAACTGTATTCTTTAGTTCCGTATTTATGGTTAACTGCTTTATGCACTTTGATTGCATATTTTTTAGCTTTAAATTCCTTGTTTCCCCATAGTGTTTAATTTTAGTTGTTACTAACATACGAAAAAAATCTGATATAAACAAACAAAAGTTAATTTAATTTCTTAAAAGATGCTCTGTTTTTTCGAATATGGTAATAGTAATTATATACTTTATCAGGAGAAAAGTTTGGTAAGAGTTTTACAGAGTGAGTTCTTACTGTTACATTACCTCTGTTTTGCTCAGCATATGTTGATGTTTTTGGAGATTCTAAATGGTAGTATAATGTAAAGAAATCTTGCTTTGGACTAATTGGTATTTCTTTATGGACAAATATTATCTCATCTTTTCTTATTTTTTTATCCAAAGCTATATATATAGGAATTCCCATATAAGATCCTAATCTATAAATTGAAGTACTTCTATTAGAATCATCCTCACTATGATAATAAATAAAATTGTTATTGCTTTTTAATTGATATGCCATTTCAGGAGAAATAAAACATGCTAAATGACTATGTCCCAGTCTATGTTTAGTAATTATTTTATTTAACTTTCTTTTAAAATCAGCTATGAATCCATCGTGACCTACTACAAATTGTTTCTTAACATAAGTCTTTTTAAATAACTTAAATAGAAATCTCAAAAACTTATCAAGAAAACTAAAAGACTCTTTATAATTTTCTTCTTTATAGTTATTAATTATTTTTATTTTTTCTTGGTATGTGACCATTTCAAATTCATTGTCAAGAAATCTTTCTATCATTGGAGAATAATATCCATCCACAGGGTCATTTGCAATCTCTATAGTAAAATCTTCTAATTTAAAAGTTTCTCTTTTAAGATCTAATCTTATTCTAGATAAGTCTGTTTTATCTCCTTCTAAAAGCTTAGTATCAAGTGACATGACTTCAAAGATTTTATCATGTACTGCTTTTGTGTTTGTTAATATACTATTTTTTGCCATTGTTGTTCTGTTTTTTGAGAAAATAAAAGACCGAATCAAAGGTCTCCTATTTTTAGTTTAATAATTAATTAAGAATCAGCTAATTGCTTCAATTCTTTTTCGGATCTCTTTTAAAGTTGGCATGTTAGAAAAATTACCATCTTCATAAATCACTTGCAACATTCCTGAATCTTCTAGAGATTTAGAACTTTCTTGTGTCACTGTAAAATCTTCGTGTACGGTAATTAAACCTTTTAAAGATTTCTTAGTTCCATCATCGGTTACAGGATCTTTCATAATGTTGATTCCTTCGCCATTCGCTTCAAACCAAGCACCCTTTGCAGCAAATCCCATTGTATCTCTAGTATTAAATTGGTACGTAAACGAACCAACACCTAGAACAATGTTTGTTGCAGCGAATCCTTTGGCAGCAAGTTTTGAATAGATTTCCCTTTGTCTTTCAAGATTAATTGAATCTCCGTAGATTGCACCGATGTGAGAATCAAGAACTTTAAATCCTTGCTCATTTGTAGTACCTCCAAAGATTTCCCATAAACATTGAATCAATCCTTTTTTATAGAATTCAGGATAATCTGCTTCAAGCATTCGATCTGTTAACTCTCCATCATATCCACATATAATCTCTACAGGTGATAATGGTGAAGGAGCAGAATCAGGACGAATAACAAGTTTGCCATCTCTTGCCAAGACTTCAGATTTCAATTCTTCAAGATATCCATTTGGTTTTACAACTCGTGTAATATCCAAAGTATCCATCACAACTGATAGAATTCCACCAGGGAATTCATTCATCCAATCGGCAAGCATTTGCTTTTCTCCAACTGTTGCAATTTTCGTAGTTGAAACTGAGTGTTCAGATGCATTTACTGACATAATTGCACATTCATCTTCAGGTTCTCCGTAGAAATATCGAGCAGCAGGAATTACAATTAAAGAATCAGATCCTTTAAATGACATTGCATGACCTAATCCAGATGCATAAGAACTAAAAGGATCTAATCCTCTTGAACTGAAATCATGGCATGCAAGATCAATGAACCAAGCATTGTCTGGGTCAGTTTTCATAACCCATTCTGTTGCTTTTCTTCTGAACTGTAATGCTAATGTAGCACTTGTTGAAGACTTCCAAGACAAGGAACTAATAATAGTTTCCAAGTAAAGGGTTAACCAAGCGAAGCCAGGCTTCGTATTGATAAAAGTCATGTGTGGAATGTTTGCTGGAGTTTCAATTCCTTCAGGTAACGACTTGACCTTTATAGGTAAATAACCTAATTTATGTAAGTCTCTGAAGTGTTCAGCATCATAAGGCGTTCCAAGATACATTGACATATCTTTTCCGAATTGCATTGCTTTCTCGATTGGAATATCGAAGAAGTTTTCTGTAAATTCATCATGTAACCATCTCATAGATAGAGCCTGTCCAGCAGACACTACGCTTTTAATTGATGGGTGAATGTACTTTAATGATCTTGGAATCCAAGTACCGTAAAGGAAATCTGTTCCTTGTGCTAACATTCGTTTGTGGCCAACTTTATAGCCATCCGAGTAAAATAAACTGTTTGGGTTAAACATAATTATTAATTTGTTTTGCGCCGGTTACAATATCAATCCCAACAGTAATATACTGCTCCAACCCGGCTTTCACGGAAGGGATTCGATTTATCTTTATTATATTATGTCTGGTTTAGATATATCAATATCCAAAAAATTATATGGAACTAAATCTAAAAAGTTTCATATGTCATTTAATAAATCATCTGAATATTCTGCAGTAGCTTTAGTTATTGGATATTCTACATCAAGATAATTTAAAAATTCTTGAAGGATCTCTAGAGCTTGTCCTAATCCTGCTTTATCATCTAATAACAAATTGAAAAATGGTTTGTTATAGAATTCCTCAAATAGATCTGCATCATCTTCTCCATATGCATTTGCATTTAAGTTAACTCGATTATTATCTGTATCTAGAGTTAATCTTAAAACTTGCTCAATATATTTTGATTTAAAGATAAGATCATCCATTTTATATACACGAGTTAGGCATGTTAAGCTTAGATTATGATCTTGAGCTCTTCTTAATGCATCGATCACTTGGCTATAAGTATCCCCTCGGTGGTGATAGTCAAAGACTGTATCGTCAAAATCAAAAGCAATAACTAAATTACTATGATTGGCGTGATCCTTTTTTAGTCTATCAACTGCATTTTTGGTTTGTGTAAATCTTGAATCCATTATATTAATTTATAAGTTTTAATAATTTCTAATTGAGGAATTTCTTCTTCCATTCCATTTAAATCTAAGAATGAATCGGTGGTATAGATTTTTTCAAAGTTAGTAAATGCATCGAATCCTTTTGAGAAGATTCCGTGAGTTACAACAAGAAATATTCTTCCTGCATTTTTATTTTTCAATTCTTGAGCAAGCCCTAAGAATGTTCCACCGCCGTCGCAGATATCATCTATAATTATGCAATCTTTTCCTTCAAGGTCATTTGCATAAACTTCGAAAGATTTAATTTTTCCTGTAGCAACGTCTCTGTCTTTATCACATCGTACAATGCTTTCAGATTCCAAGCCAAGATCTTTTGCTACTCCACTTATTTTCTTATTTGATCCTGCATCTGGAGATATTAAAAGATAGTCATCTAAAGATTCAGATGAAATTACTGATCTAACAAGATTGTAATTTGTTAAGACATGTGATTTATTAAGTAAAGCAGGTGTAACGTCAGAGTGAGGATCCATTATCATAACTCCAGTGAATCCCATCGCATTAATCATATCAGCGTAAACCTTTACAGTTAAAGGTTCTCCTGGAACCATAATTCTGTCTTGACGTGCTCCAGGGAAATATGGAGTAAAGAGAATAAGCTCAGCTTGTGGCAATTCTCTTTTTAATGCATCGACTGCAACAGCAAGTAATCCAAGATCATTGAATGTTTTTAATCTGATTGAGATTATCACAGTAATCTGATCTTCATACTTAGCCTGTTCAGGTACATTTAATTTAATATGAGGTTCACCTCCACTAAATTGAAATTGCTCGTGCTCAAGAGTATCAATCCCTAGAACAGGACTATACATAAAGAAATCTTCGGATAATACTAATTGGTATGGTATCATAAGCTTTGTATTTTCATTAGTTCTGCATTAATATCTGTCCATTCATTTGCTAAATCTGGATCCACATGAAATTCATCATCTATGCCATAGATTTTATCAAACAATTGAACAGTAAAAAATTCATAAAGAGGTATATAAACAATTGGCTCAGATTTTGATCTTAAAATAGATTTCGTTCTTGCCAACTTAACTATATGCATGTTGAATTGAGCTGTTCCATATACGGAATTCTCAATTTCGATTCCATCATAGACTCCATTAAAAACCTTCTTTGCTAATTTGAAAATCTTTGTTCTATTGTCATGATTGAATTGAGTAGCAAAGACTTTGTTTTTAATATGGAAGATTTCCTTTATTTTCCTTTTATGAAATTTCATTACCTCATGAGACATTAAATCTAAATATTTTTGAGGCTCATGAGTTAAGGAATCGTATTTGATTAGTCCCATTGAATGAGAATAATCTGAGTCTGAAATTTTAATTTGGTGGTTATATAATACTGATTCTGATTTTTCAACAGAAACTTTATAGTCAGGTATTTTTGACTTGATCTCGTCTAATAGTTCTGCTAATATATCGTAAATATCGGTCATATGTTGTAATTGTTATAATGTAAATATACACTAAAGTTTTGGGATATGCAAGGATTACTTAGTATAATCTTCTACAAATTTAAATTTTTTAAAGAAGCCTTTTCCTTTATTCTTTTCCCAAGCTGTTTTTAAAACTACAATAGAGTAGATAGGATCTACCGTACAAGAAATTAAAACACATTCATTTCTTTTTACTTCTTTAAGAGTAATGCTACAAATAACTTCTTGTTGGTTTTTCTTTCTACCGCGATTTGAGGTCTTAAGCTTTTTTCCCTTTGCCGAGGATGACTTTCTTTTTACTGCTTTCTTTTTTGCCATGGTAGTGTAATTTTTTTACTGAGAGATTATCTATGATTTCTGTCGTATTCTTAGCAATTGCTTCCTGATCTGATTCTTCTGCATCATGTACAATGCTGAAAAGAAATGCACTCATGTCAGAATCCACTGGAAATGATTTATAGGCTTGTCCAAAGACATTTCTTGTTTGAATCCATTTCCCTTCAGTATTCATTGAATCATTATAGAAAATTGCAGGTTGAAACCAACGATTTAAAATGTCAAGATACCAAGCGAACTTTACATCGATTCGAGCTGCTTGATTATTAGGTGAATCTAAAATTGTTACAAATGTTTCTGTCATAACTTTAAGTCTTTTTCTATTTCATTTAAACATTCAAAAACTGTTTCATCAGTTTCTGCTTTAATTTCATACGAATGTAAAGCATCTTCATGAGCAATAAACATTCTGTATTGGTCTGGGGTATCAAACATTGATTTTACAGAAACAACTTCCATTTTTTCTGCAGAGTATTTGTCCCAATGATCTCTGATCCAATGTTCCACATTATGTCCATTATGTAAATGTAACTTAATTGGGACTTTAATCTTGTTGCTTATAATTGTGCATGGATTTGGGAATGATCTGTCTTTATTCACTGGAACTGTTTTAAGAATTCCATACTTTAGCATTCTTTTAATAAAGGCATTTTGATTATGTAAAGCAGTTTCATACTTTAAGTTTGGTTCTGCAAAATAATTTTGCTCAACAAGACTGAATCCTGTTTGATTCCATGTCCAACCTTCTGGGCGCTTTTCGAGATATTTTAAAAATTCGTATTCGCTTTCTTTAACCCAGATTCTGAGCTCTTCATTGAATACATATTCCAATCTTCCTTGAGCATTAGTTACCATTTTTTCTTTTTTTAGTAATGAATTTATAAGCAATTCCAATTAATAGAATTGGGAATAAAATTAATGATACCCAAAATCTATAAACAAAATCTCCTGGTTTTATCAGGTCCTGCTTCACTTCTTTATCGTAAAGTTTAACAAGTAATAAAAATACTTGAGTATATGCAAAGCAAAAAGCAAGTATGATGTATAATAATATAATACTAATAATAGTCATCTATAATAATATTAAGTTTTTCTTTAATTTCATCTGGGGTCATTAATGTAGGAGGAATTGGATTCTTATCATTTTCAATTAAGACATAATAAAAATTAGTTTCCTTTTCATCAACATACCCAGATTTTAAAAAGAAGATATTAACATAGTCATTTCCAAAGCACTGAGCTTTAGGATTTGCAACTCTTGTTAGTTTATCTTCTGTATTTTTGATATCTTCTAAGACTTGTTCTAATTTCATTTAAATAAGTTTAATAAAATTTCTAATAAATCGATTTTAAGTTGGTAGCTATTAAATGCTACAAAAAATAAGAATAAAGATTTCACAAATAAGCTCATCTTATACTTAAACATATGCTTACCTAGGAACATGTTAAATAATATATATGCCACAAAGAAAGCCCCATTAAATGAAAATACTCCTACTAAGCTTAA
>Ga0306869_1000430_pt1 | contig 19973 bp, 20 predicted proteins | sample AntRauTorckE6833_FD_190421 | JGI IMG/M metagenome (GOLD analysis project Ga0306869, IMG submission 190421) | Saline lake microbial communities from Rauer Islands, Antarctica - Metagenome Torckler E6 #833 (v2) (version 2) | ecosystem: Environmental > Aquatic > Non-marine Saline and Alkaline >... | reverse complement strand
TGGTTAGCAAATGATGCATCTCACTTTTTCAGACAAGGTAAAAATGTTGCTGTAATCTCAGCAGAGATGTCTGAAAAGAAATTCATGAAAAGGATTGGTGCTAATATTCTTGATGAGCACATAGACGGATATGAAAAACTTGCGAATGATACAAACAAGTTACAGTCTAAGATCCAATATGTAATGGATGACCCAATGATGCCTCCAGGAGATTTGCATGTTAAGCAGATGCCTGCTCCAACTGTTCCTGAGGTTGAAATGTATTTAAAAGAGTATGAAGATAAAACAGGCGTTAAGTTAGATGTTATTGTTGTAGATTATATTAATATCTTAACAAATTATCGAAATCCTAATTCTGAAAATACATACTTAAAGGTAAAGCAAATTGCAGAGGATTTAAGATCAATGGCAATCAGAAATGATTGGATCATAATTACTGCGACTCAAATTACAAGAGGTGCATGGAATTCATCAAATGTAACTATGGGTGATATTGCTGAATCCGCAGGACTTGCTCACACTGCTGATACTATTTTCGCTATTATTCAAGACAATGATATGCTTCAGAATAATGAGTATTGGTTAAAGATCCTGAAAATTAGAGATGGTGGCGGTAAGAATACTAAATGTTTATTTGCTATTGATTATTCAAGAATGAGGATTACAGAAACTAACGATGTGATACAAAACACAATTTAAAACAATGTTTGGAAAAAAGAAAAAGAAACCGACCGAAGATAGTAGAGACCATAAATCATCTACCAATAAAATTATCAATAATGATTATTATTCTAAAGAAATTGATACAAGACAAATATCATTTAATTTAGATCCTAGTTTTCATACTTCAGGTAATGATGTTAATTCTTTACATTTAGAACTGTTATTAACAGATATCGAAAATGCTATTAAAGGAAGTGAATTTGAGCAGTACATTAAAGATCCGGATCTAAGACTAAACAAATCTGAGATTAATTCTGTCTATCATTTCATTATTAAAAAGCTTCCTGATTATTCGAAAACTGATTTATTTGCTCAGATCTCTGAGTATTTTGATATTGACTATCATAAATTTTTTAGTTCATTATCTAACATGTTCAAAGAAGAACTGATTGAAGAAATATCTAAATCTTCTATGTACAAGAAAAGACAAATAAACAAACTATTTTAATATGTTCAAGAGTTTAAAATTAATTGTAGAAATATACGCTGGAGATTTCCCTTATGAGGTTGAAGAAGAATGCGTATTTGAAGAAATTAACATTCACTATGATGATAATGATGTATTTTCAATTAATTGGGAAGATCCTCATGATAAGCCAAAAATGCAAGCATGGCTTCTTGAAACTTATGGAGAAAAAGTAAAAGCCCATAAAGAGTTTGCAGTACAATCAACCTAAACAAACATAATTAATGAAGAAATTTGATTACAGCCGTATTTGGTTTTTAACTGATATACACTTTGGATTGCATGCATCTTCTATGGAATGGCTCACAATAACAGAAGATTATTTCGATTCATTCTTTATTCCTTATCTTAAAAAGAATAAAAAAGATGGAGATGTCCTTTGTATTTTAGGAGATGTTTATGATAACAGACAATCTATAAATATTAAAGTATTTTATAAAGCAAAACACATCTTTGAGAAAATAGCAAAAATAATTGATATCCATATCATAGTAGGGAATCATGATATTTACATGAAGAACTCAAATGAAATATCATCTATAGACACTCTTTCTGATATTTCTAATATAACGATATGGAAAGAACCTGAAGTTGTCCAGTATGGTAGAAGAGATATCTTGTTGATGCCTTGGAGAAAAGATCCTAATTCTGAAGCAGAGTGTGTTGAAGCACATGATGCTGATTACTTATTCTGTCATACAGATGTAAGAGGAATGAGATACAATTCAGCATCAAAAGTAGATTCAGGTAATACTGCAGCAGTTTATCAAAAATTTATCAAAGTATTCTCTGGGCATATACACTATAGACAACATGTTCAAAATATTTTCATGCTAGGATCTCCATTCGAAATGAGTAGATCTGATGCATATAATAAAAAGGCTATTTATATCTGGGATTTAGAGGATGAATTTTGTGAGAATTTAGAGATAGTTGAGAACAATCACTCACCTAGACATTTAAAATTACACTTTGAAGAAATCAAGGATTTACCTATTGAAGAAATAAAAGACAGGATAACTGATAACTTTGTAGACATTTATGTATATAATTCTTATCTGATTCAAAATCCAATCTCATCATTCCTTCATAAATTAGAAGGGACTGCACGTAAATTAGAGGTTTATGTACAATATGACGACTCGGATGAGTTACATCATGAAATTGAAGACGCTTCTGAAATCTTCTCAATGGACATTAATAATCTAATGGCAAAATATGTGAAGAATAAAGAAGCATTCGATGAGAAGTTAAAAGATAAAATTAATAGATATCTCACTGATCTTTACAAAGAAACATTAGAAGAGATAAAATTATAATTCATGGGAAAGCAATTAGAATTTACTGAATTTGAGCAAGAAGTAGTTACTGAACTGGTAAAAAGTTTAGGTTCTATTCTACTTGAGAAAATGGATGAAGGAGTTGAGGCTCCTTCAATACAAGGTAGTATGGATATTGAATCTGAAGGAAGAGTTGTTACTTTTGATTAACAGCAAACAGCAAAAAGCAAAACAAATAAAAATATCTAAAATATTTTAAATGAAGCTATTATCATTAGAATTTAAAAATATAGGGAGTTACGGGAATAGAGCCCATGTTATAGATTTCAATCAAGAATCATCAGATTTAATATTAGTGCAAGGAAAAAATGGCCAGGGGAAATCAACCATTGCTAAAGCCTTGAAATTTACTTTATTTGGTAAAGTCGATGGAATCACTCTGAAAGATATTCCTAATCGAACTAACAAAGCAGCTTATGGTAAAGTAATATTAATTGCAAAAAATCAAACAATTGTAATAGAAAGAGGACATGCACCTAGTTTATTCTCTGTAACGGTGAATGGTGAACCTATTGACCAAGCAGGTAAAAAGGACGTTCAGAAATACATTGAAGAAGAGTTCTTAGGGTTTAATTTCTCAGTCTTTACAAACATATTGATTCTTTCTATTAATGACTTCAAATCGTTCTTAACGATGAGACCTTCTGATAAAAGAAAAATCATTGACAAAATCTTTGGTTTTTATATTATTAATGAAATGAAGGAAAAAGTAAAACAGCAAAAGAAAGAATTAAGACTTTCATTGACTAGAATTGAAGAGGCAATTAACCAAATCGATTCTACTATTAAGCATACTGCTGTTAAACTTGAAAAGATCGAAAAAGAATCTGATGCATCAAATAAGGAAACGGTTAAAAAACTTAAAGAAGAAATTCAATCCCTTTTAAAGAACAAAACAGCTTTATCCGAAAGATATAATAAACTGAAAACAAAGGTTTCTACATTGAGATCTAAAAAATCGGAATATTCAAATCAAGCAGCTGAATTATCTGAAAGAAACAGAACTTTATCTCTAACTCTTAAATTATATGAGAATTCAGCATGTCCTACATGTCAGTCACCTTTAGATACTCCATTCCATAAAGAAATTATTGACAATACAAAATCTGATATAACTTCTTTAAAAGAAAAAGCAGTATTATTAAAAGAAGAAGTACTTTCTGTTGATACACAAATCTCAAAAGCAAGAGAATTCGAAAACAATTTAATTAAAGAAACACAGAAATTAGATTCTTTAATGGATTCAAAGAAAATTGAGATAAAGAAATTTGCTCAAGTTAATAATGTTAATTCTAAAGAGTTGACAAATCTTATTTCAGAATTTGAAAAGCAAAAGAAAAGTAAATCAAAGGATCTTGATAAGTATCTTGAAGATGAAACGTTTCTACAATTATTAGAAGAAGATGTATTATCTGATGAAGGAGTTAAAGCACTTGCAATTAGAGCAGTAGTTCCTGTATTAAATAAAACAATCGAGAAATTCTCTTCTTCTTTAAACTCTAAATTTAATATTGAGTTTGACCAAAGTTTCAATTGTATTGTAAAAGAACTTGGAGAAGAAATTAATCCTAATACATTATCAGAAGGTGAGAGAAAGAAAGCAGATTTAATTATCATTATTGCAATGATTGAAATCTTAAAACTGAGATACCCTAATATGAACTTGATGTTTTTAGATGAGTTATTCTCTTCATTAGATCAAGAAAACGTTGGGAATATATTATTTGTTTTGAAGCACATGCTTGATACTTTAAATATAAATATATTTGTAATATCACATACAGAACTTCCAGTTCAAATTTTTGATAAAATCGTCCACGTATTTAAGAAAGGGAATTTCTCTGACTTTAATATTTACAATGACCTTTCTCAAGTTCCGGTAGAATCGGACACTGATAAATAAACAAATAAATCAAATGAATGTCAGCATTTAATAAAAAGTTTAATAAAGATGACTTAGTGGAAAGAGCCGCTATTGCTGGTATTTTAAACAAATTGCATAACAAACTTTCTTTTACTTATATTCATTCAGATAATAGAGAGGAATCCATTGAGGTTCCTTTTTATTACTCAATGTCTGGAGATGAAAGATTTTTAATGGATCAGTTTTTAAACGAGTTTGATACCGAAAAGGCTGAAACTAATTATGATAAAGTTCCGAGAGGGATTGTAGTTATGGAGTCAACTGGTATTCGAACAGAGGCTAAGACTAATCCACATGTTAGAATGGAACAAGTTGTAGAAGAATTTGAAAATGAAGGTGATCAGGTTCCGGCATTAAAAACTTATTCTGCAAAATTTGCTGCAATACCAATTCAAATGAATATCAACTGTAGAATTAAGGTTGCATCTCATAGAGATTTATTATTAATATCTCAATTAACAAAAAAAGAATTTTATAGAAACTCAAGATTCTTCTTTGACTATCAAGGTTTAAGAGTCCCAGGAAACTTAATGTTCCCAGAAAGTTTTGATAAAGAAAATCCTATTGAATATACTTTCGATGGAATTGACAGAACTCAAGAGTTATTAATATCATTAGAAGCACATACATTTATACCTGATTATGAAGAAGGATCAAGGATTTTTGCAGGTAACAGAATGCAGAACATTGACTCATCGGTTGTTTCTAAAAATAATCTGAATAAATAATAAAATATTATATCTTCAAAAATAAAAAGAAATAGAATGAATTTACTTGAAAAGATAAATTTTGAAGGCGAACTTCTAAAAATTAAGAGAGAATCTTCTGATATACCAGGAGTTAGTGAAATTGTAGAAGGCTACCTTTCATCATATATGGACCATAATCCAGTTACGGTTGCAAAGTCTTTCATGGAGTCAACAAAGAATGTTGCTTATGACCCAAACATTAAAGAAATAAGAGAATCAATTGTTAATACATACCAAGAGAATACGTTCATTTATGAACTTAAATCTGTTAAGTATGATATTGAAAGTATGAGATCTCCTTTCTACAAATCAATTATAACTCAAATCGATAAGATTTTAGAGAATGAAAACAATGATGAAGTTAAAACTGCTATTAAGCAAGATTTAGCTATCCATTCGTACATTCCTCAAATCAGAGGATTAGTTGAATATGCTAACAAATACGATAAAGAATTAAACTCAACTGCAGACCACTACGCAAAAACAGTTTATTCTCCTGTACATGAAACAGCAAAAGGAAATACAATTTTCAACTCATTAGGAGTTAATTTTTCTATATCAGAAGGGAATCAATTAGTTGAAGCTCCAATTGTACAAGACAAATTATATAACGACTTAGTTGAAGCTGTTAATACGTTTGAATTTTTTGATACTAAAATCCAGTATTATACTAAGGACAAAAAAGTATTATTATCTGAAAACGAAGAAGGAACATTAAAATTAGAAGTTGATGGTAACGAAGTTGCAATTGACGAAAACCTTAGAAGAAACTTATTAACTTCTAGAGTATTTGATGCAAACTCTTTAAGACAACTTGATTTACTTCAAAGAGTTATTGAGAACTACTCTAACATTGTAAGACTTGACAATGTTAAACAATTACACATGAGAAACTTCCAGAACAAAAAACTTAACGTTTTAACTCTAGAAAATTCTTTTGCAATCCACAAAATGGATACTGAAACAAGAACAAACCAAATAGATGTTTTCGAAACAGCAAATGAAGCTATTTCTGATGTTAAAGCATTTATAGGATATGATCTATCAGAATCTTTAAGAGATCACTTAAAAGTTGAGCAATCACAACTTGAATCACTAAAAGAGAAGAGATCTAATATCATTGAAAAAATTGAATTCCTAAAAGAAGAAAAATCTAAACTAACTTCAGATGAAACTATCGCTGAATCAGAAGCAATTAAAAAGGCTAATGAATTAATTGAAGGTGAGTTAACAGCTCATACAAACGAGTTAGAGAAAATCACTTCAAAGATCTCTAAGATTTCTGAAAAGAAAACTGATTTCACAGACCAAGGTTTCATAGAAGGAATTATCAAAAAGAATCCACCCTCATCTTTAAAAGATATATCTAAAGGAGATGATATATGGATTTTTGCAGAAGATTATACAACTTCTGGTGCAAAAGATGATATAATTATTAAATTAAATAATGGTAAAGAACTCAGAGTTAAAAAAGAGTTAGTTGCCCCAACATCTTAAACAACCAAACATGGCAAGAAAAAGAAATTACTTAAACGGACCGGATTTATTAGCCGAGATAATATTATCAAAAGAATTAGACGAATTAACTCCAAAGGCAGTTAAAATGTTGCAGCTTTTAACTGAAAAGGCTGTAACAAAACTGCATTATAGAAACAAGATGGATAAAGATGATTGCATACAATCTGCAATGATGGATATCTTGAAATATTGGAGAGGTTTTAAACCAGAAAAATCTACTAATGCTTTTGCGTATTATACTACTATAATTTATAAAGGTGCTGCAAAGGGATGGAATAAACTACATCCTGAAACGAAAAAACAAATAGAAAAAATTTCACTTAATACTTCATATGGAGATGGCGACGGTGGAATCTATTCAATTTAAAAAAATCATCTAAACATTAATGAAGAAATATGTAAAAGATCTTAACGAATTTTTCCAACATGTATATGAAGAAGAAAACACTGCACCAGGAGAAGAAGAAGATTCAAAAAAATCACCTGAAGAAATCGAAGATGAAGAGGAAGAAGATGCTGAAGATTTAGAAAAAGATTATGATGTATTTAAGGTTGAAGAAGCTGGAGTACATTTAGACTTTTATAATGAAATCATTGATAACCTTACAGATAAATTAGGACTTAAATATGAAGGTCCTTATTCTTTTCAAACTGATACAGTTGCACAATTAGATGAAAAAACTCCATTAAATTTAGAAGATTGGAATTCTGTATATTTTAAAGTATATTCAGAAGCAAATGACAATCCACCTCTTTTCCTTGAAGGAATCACTGATCCTTCTGCATTAGAAGAATATATGGATGAAAATGGAATCCATTGGCCTCGAATCTTTATTTATAAAGAAGAAAATGGCGACTTTAAAATGGAAAATAAAATTACAGCAGAAGAAACTGATCTGCTGAATTCTCTTAAAAAGGAATTTGATTAAAAATAAACTTGGCAAGGTGTCTCAAGGAGTGCAGAAATGTACTCCTTTTTTTTGGCTCAATAAATAACATATGAGTATCAAAAATCAAAAGCCTAAGAAGGGCCTTTCTTATAAACAAGGTTACTTCAAACCAACCAATCCGCATAAATATGTAGGAAGAGGTGCTTTAATCTATCGATCTTCATGGGAATTAAAATTCTGCATTTATTGTGATACACATGCAGAGGTATTAGAGTGGTCAATCGAACCGCAGAATCATGTTATACCTTATATCTCAGCATTTGACCAAAAAGAACACTATTATAATCCAGATTTTTACGTTAAGATTAAAAAGGAAAAGATTTCAGAAGAATTCATAGTTGAAATTAAACCAAAGAAACAATTACGAAAACCAAAGAAACCTAAAAGGCTCTCAGAAAAAGCAATCAATTATTATAAAGATAGAGCAAAGACTTATATTATTAATATGAGTAAATTTAAATATGCCAAAGCGTACGCTGAAAGAAGAGGCATGAAATTTATCTATGTAACAGAAGATTGGATTAAAAAAGAAAATAAACTAAGTAAGTGAAAAGGTTTTCAACATTAGTAGATGATAGAAGAAAGGAATTCAATACTTTAAGAGATGCAGAGAAAAATGCTCTTAAAGAATTTGATAAAGGGAAAAGATCAGCACTTGAAACAAATATCCAACCTCAAGCTGGATTTTTAGAGCCTGGAAAAATATACACTTTCAGATACAATCCTTTAAGACCTGATAATTTAAGTTACTACGATAGAAACCCATTAGTTTTAATTATAGATAAAAGAAAATTAAATGATGGTAGCATTATTGATATCGGAATTAATTTAAACTTTTTACCTGAACAAGCAAAAACAGCTTTAATTGATAAATTAAAATACGCATACGGACTTTATATAAAGGGTAATACATTCATGCTTCCTAATAATGCGAATAATCAAAAGCAATTACCGATTAACTGGTTCATTGCTAAAAGGTTATTAGGGAAGGCAGGTAAATTTGCATTGAGAAGTTATTACCCTAATAGACGTTCCCAAACATACGCCTTCTCATATGAGAAATGGGTTGACTTAATGTTTTTAAATATTGAGGATATAGAAGGCGCTAGTTTAAACCAAATATATAAACTATATAATTCAAAATAAGAAAATAAATGGCAGGATTTTTAAGCAGAGTAAGATCATCTTTTACTACAAACTCACTTGGTGAATTTATAAAAGATCTATCAACACTTGGCGTTAACTATAACAAAGAAATAGCAAGAAGATCTCAGTCTGTTGGTTATTACGAAAAAGACCAAATGAGACCAGGGAATCTTATGAATCCATATGATATGGATGATGAGTATGGGATTTTCCTTCAAGCAGCTCTTATGGACGTAACCTCCAAGAAGAGTATTGCATTTTACGACCAATCATACACAAAGAAAAGAGAAGAATTAAGAAAAGTTGCAATTCAAGAAGAAATAGAAGAGATTCTAGATATTCTTTGTGATGAAGCAATAGTGTACGATGAAAAGAAAATGTTTGCTTCAGTTGGTAACCTAACAATTGAGATTAAAAATAAAGAAGGATTTCAAGAATACCTTTCTAAAACATTTAAGAAACTATACAGAACATTCGGTTTTCAAGATGACCAAACTGCATGGTGGATGTTTAGACAATTCTTAATAGATGGATATATCTCATATGAGGTTATTTACTCTGAAGATGAAAAGGAAATTATTGGTTTCAAACAAATTGATCCAGTAACTTTACAACCTACAATAGATGAGGAAGGAAGACCGATGTGGGTACAATTTAAAGGAGATCCAAAACATCAAAGAGAGTTATATGATTCTCAGGTAATTTATATTTCTTATTCATCAGTTGAAAAATCAACTAGAGATTCATATGTTGAAAGGTTAATTAGACCATTCAATATTATGAGAATAATGGAGAATACAAGAATCATTTGGGCTGTTGTTAATGCACAATTCAGAACTACGTTTATTATCCCAATGGGTGGTAAATCTAAAAACAAGGCGAAAGAATCATTAGCAAAATTAATGCAGCAATATAATGAAAGAGTAGACTTTGATTCTGACTCTGGTAGTTTAAATGTAAACGGTTCACCGAACATGCCTTTCTACAGAAACTATTGGTTACCTGAAAAAGATGGTGCAACTCCTCAGATTCAAAATGTAGGTGGAGATGGACCTCAGTTAGATGATACAGCAGTTGTAGAATATTTCTATAATAAATTAAGATCCGTATCAAAAATACCTTTTCAGAGATTTGATAAAGAAGGCGGTGGAGGTAATGTTGAATTCTCTGCTGATGGTATTATCAGACAGGAATATAGATTCGGTAGATTTATTGATAGAATTAGAACTATTTTCTCTGAAATTCTTTTAAAGCCATTAATCCAACAAATTTTAATAGATTATCCGGAATACCAAGATGATGAAGCTATTTTAAGTGATTTAAAAATGGTTTATAATAAAAATAATTTATTTGAAGAATTTAAAGAACAAGAAATCTTTGAAAAAAGAGCAAACTTTATTATGTCACTACAGGGTGTTACAAATGAAATGGGCGCTCCATGGTTTGATACTGAATTCTTAGTAGAAAGATTCTTAAAACTAGATGAGGATGATATTAAGAGAAATGCAGAGTTGAAGAAAAAGAACAAACCTAAAGAAGGAGAAGAAGGTGCGGGTGGATTTGGATTCTAAATAGCCGATAATTCAATTAGATAAATAATAAAATGTTCTTGTATGAGAAATAATACTGGAATTTTTGAATAAATAATAAAATTGCTAAAATAATATAAATGTTATGAGTAAAGAAATATTAGATCTTCTTATAATCGAAAAAGGAAATACTGTTGAAATGGGTGCTAAATCCAATTATACATACGAAGGTATTTTCACTGAATTCGGAGTAAGAAATAAAAATAAAAGGATCTACAGTAAAAACCAATTTTTACCTCATGTAGAATCTTTGCAAAAAGTTATAAAAGAGGGTAAATTATTAGGAGAACTTGACCATCCTAAAGATTTCGAAATCCAACTTTCTAGAGCTTCCCACGTTATTGAAAATTTAAGACTTGATGAAACGGGTAAAAAAATACTTGGTAAAATCAAGTTAATGGACACCGCTAAAGGAAAAGATGCAAAAGCAATCGCTGATGCTGGCGTACCTTTACATATTTCATCTAGAGCTGCTGGTTCTGTTAATGAATCTGGAGTTGTTGAAGTTAAAAAATTATTCACATACGATTTAGTTGCAGACCCTGGCTTTGCAAACGCTGAACTATCTGCCGTTGCAGAATCATTAAATGTAAGTGAAGCAAGAGCTGCTGAATTACAGCACATGGTTACTGAATCTGCATCGTATGGAGCGGACGAACTAGAACTTATTAATGAATCATTTGGTTTAGATAATAATTGTGGAATTGAAATCTATCAAATTAAAAAGAAAGCAGACGAAAAATTAATGGAAGCTGAAGACAAAAAAGATATTTTTAAAGATTCAAAATCTGACAAAGTAACAGTTGAACAAATGACAAAGTGGTCAGACACTTTTGTAGAAGAAGTTCAAAAGAGTATCGATAAAAAAATGAATGAATTATCAGAATCTGCTGATAATAAAAGAGTTGAAAAACTAGAAACATTTTTATCGGAATTCACAAAAGAAGTAAATGAGAGATTTTCTCAATTTCACGAGTTTACTGATTATTTAAGTGAAGGTCTAAATCAAATCAAGACTTATTCTGATTATATGAATGAAAACATGAATGGGTTAAAAACTCATAATGACTATATAATTGAAGGAATGAACGCTATTTCTGCATTTACAGATGAAATGGTAGAAAACATGAATACTCTTAAATTAGAGAGTGAAGGTACTACAGATAAACTAAACAATGCTGTTGGTTATTCTGAAAAGGCTCACATGGAGATCGCTGATCTTAAAACTCATAACAACCACATCGTAGAAAACTCAAATGCATTAGCAGAATTCATGGATCATGTTGCTGAAAAAACTAATCAAGGTATTAATTATACTGAATCAGTTTCAGAAGGAGCAAAATATCTAAAAGAATTTGCAGAACATATTGCTGCTGAGGTTAGTGTTATTAAAGAAGGTAAGATCGCTGAACATAATGCTCACAAGGTTGAAGATTCAATTATGGAGTCTACAACAATTGATTCTGCAGATGATTATAAATCTAATTTCTCAAGTAAATTAGAAGAATTGATTGCAGAAGCCAAAAAAGAGAAAGAAGAAAGCATAAATAATAAAATCAATGAATCAAAAGGATTTATTGAATTACTACCTAAAAATTATCAAGAGCAATTTGAAACTCTTCCTGACGACAAGAAGCAAAAGTTTAAGGAAGTTGCAGAAGGCGTTGAAAATGGAGAAAAAGCAGTTGAACTGTTTGAATCTATTATAAACGAAAACAAAAGTGAAAATTGGATTGAATATATGCCTGAAAAATATAAGCAAGTTTGGGAATCCTCAACTGAAGCTATTAAGAATAAAATCTCAATGCAAGCAGAAGGATATGAACTTACAAATCAGGCGCAAATCGATTGGTTCTGGGATACTCGAAATATGAGAGTTAAAACAGAAAACCCAATTAAAAAGGCAATTAACGAGTCTACTAATTCTGCTGAAGGATTAGGCTATACGATTAACGTTAATGCTATTGTGAATAATGTAAAAAATATTCACGGATAAATATAAAAAATATTATCATTAAAAAATGAGAAAATTAATAAACAAACAACAAATATTCGAAAACTGGGCACCAGTAATCGAACAGTCTACTTCTCTATCATCTAACACTGATAAAGAAAGAATGACATGGATGGCGGAATATTGCCATTATCACTCAATGAACGAGGCTGCTTCTGCAACCGTAACTAACGTTCCAGGAATGGGTGCAATACAATTCCCTGGCGATCCAGGAGCACAGCAAGATTTTGTTGGACAAGCTGCTGGTTCAGGTGATAACCCTGCATCATTACTTCCATTAGCAATGCAAGTTGCTGCTCAAACTGTAGGATTGGATTTAGTTCCTGTTGTACCTATGGACAGACCAATGACTGTATTAACTTATGTTGATACTGTTTATGCTGACGGTAAATTAAATGGCGCACTTGCTGACGCTCCATCTATGGTAAAATTACCTGTAACATCTGATGTTGAGGCTCTTTTATCTGATGCTGCATTAGGTGACGTTGTTTCTATCGGTGGTGATGGTGCTACTGATACAACAGCTGGATCAAGAATTGGTACTTTCTTAGGAAGATCAAGAGTTGATGGTTACCCAATTATTAAATTGGATCAAAACCTTGCAACATCTCCTTCTGGATTAATTGCTGTTGCAGGTTCTCCAACAACATTCAATATTACTATCGGTACCGCCGTTACACAAGTTGAAGGTGACGCTGGAGTATCAGGAAAAGCTGAATTAGTAAAAGCACTTGAAGATCACATTACTGGATTCTCTGGTAAATATTTCCAAACAGGTGATGCTGCTGATTTAAACATGCCTTACCAAAGAGAAGAAGGAGAAGATGCAAATACTAGATCTCTAGGATTCAAATTCTTCAACAAATCTGTTGAGGCGCAAACGTTCCAAGCTGACGTTGCTGTTACAAGAGAACAATTACAAGATTCTAAGCAATTCGGAATTGACTTAATGTCAATGGCTAACTCAATTTTAGCAAACGAAACAACTCAAGGAATCAACAAAAACGTTCTTGAAAGAGCATTCGCTTTAGGTGCTACTAACCACAAGCAAATCTTTGCAACTGAAAACATTCACTTCAATGTGAATTTTGACGATGCTACTGCTGGTCCTTATTTATTCGATTTAGGCGTAGGTAGAGATGGTGCTCCGGTATCAATTACTGCTCCTGCTCCAGTTGCGAAATCAACTTCAGGTGGTGAAACTCTATTAACTGCACAAAGAAGAGTATTAGATCAAATCCTTGCTGCAGGTAACATTATTTCACAAAGAGGTAGAAGAGGTCCAGCTAACGTTGGTGTTACTAACACTCATGTTGCTACTCTATTACAAACAATCTCTGGATTCCAGGCTGCTCCAATGGCTAACACGTTTAACCAAAACAATGGTGCATTAATGCCTTTAGGATCTATTGCAGGTGTTTCATTCTACGTTGACCCTAACATGATATGGGCTGATACAAGAATGTGTGTTTGGAGAAAAGGTGATGGTCAATCTCCTGGATTAGTTATGATGCCTTACATGATGGCTGAATCAGTTGAGACAATCGCTGAAAACACAATGGCTCCAAAAATCCAAGTAAAATCAAGATATGCTCTTGCTGAGGCAGGACATCACCCACAAGTTAGCTTCGTAACATTGAAGATTAACACAACTGGTGGATTACTTAGATAATAAAACCATAATATAAATATAAAAGCTCAATCATTTGATTGGGCTTTTTTTGTTTCAATAGAAATTATCCAGATTCATCTGCGATAAATAATTTAAATTACACATCTACACTAACATGGCTAAAAAACATTATTCATTCGAAGACTATCTAAAAGAAAATGTCTACGTTTCAGATTTATCTAATATAGAACACAATATCGACTTTACTTTAATCGCTCCTCAATTTTTCCATAACGGATTCACAGTAGGAAGTACCTGGTTTAATGAGTGGGTTGATAAAAATGAGTTCCATATTTCAACAAATGAACAAGACCTAAATTATATTAACGTCTTTCAAGGCGGTAAATGGATAGCTGCTTATCACCAATACAAAGGGCAGATTTATACAAACAGAACAATCCAAGAACTTCATGAATCAGTTGAATTTGATAACTACGAAGAAGCATCAGAATCTGTAAATGAGAAAAGGTTTGATGTCTATGGTTATGAGAAGCATGCAAGTATACAGTCAACTGATGATATTATTCAAGCAGATGATATTGAAGACGCTATTGAGAAAGTAAAACCTATCTTTAAAAAGAATCCTAAACTTCTTTATGTTGAAATTGAAAGAAAGGGAGCCCATCCAATTAGAGTTTTAAAAGATGGTACCGTTAAAGAATCGATTGAAGATTTTGAAGATTTAAATGAAGCATCATTAAACAAGTTATATAAAGATCTTGCAAAAGTTCAAATGAAAATGAAAGAACTTGCTAAGAAATATAAAGATGGTGATAAATCAGTTGTACCTGAATTAAAGAAATTAACTTCTCAAAAGAAGAAATTAGAATCTCAGATCGAAGATGAGGTAGGAATGTTAGATGACCAGTACGATGAATCGCTTACTGAAGCAGATATGTCAAAATACTCTGTTGGAGATATTATTAAATGGAGAAGTCCAAAAGGAATAATTGATGGTGAAATTATTAAAATAGATTCTAAAGGATATTTAAAGATTAAATACGGAAAAGGATCAGAAGGAACAATTCCTTATCAGTCTGTAGTAGAATCAATGACTTCCGATAATCTCAAAATAATTTATAAAAAGATAAAACCTTTTATTAAAGGTAATAATATTGAAAAAGGAATTTTAGATTATTTAGATGATAGAGCAGATAATTTATCCGATAAAGAAATGGATATTTTATACAATAGAATGCTAAAATTAGTTGGGTTAAACCCTTCAGATTATAAATCTAAAAAAATTAACCAATTGGAAAATGATATTGCTAATAAATTAGCAAAGGAATTATATTCTTTCGAATCAGTTACTGAAGCATCAAACATTTTAAATTCAGTTAATGAATCAGGATCTGCTGATCTAGATTCTCAATTAGAATCAGTGATTGAAAAATTAGAAGCAGTTTTAGCAACTAAAAAATAATATATGCCTTTTTCATCAGGTAAAATAATACATACAGGCGGTAGAAAAAAGAATAGATTTGGAATCTCTCTTGGAGATCTACCGCCTTTTCTTCAAAAATTTCTTTTAGAGAATAACCAAATAAAAGAAATTGATAATGACCAACATCTTAAAATCCTTTTCAAATTAAGAGAAAGGGAATTTAGGAAGATTCACAAATCGAAGGTCTTTATGTGCCCTTTCACAAACCAACCCGCAACCTTAAAGGAAATAAATGAAAACTCAAATAGAACTACCCATGAGTGCTTTCATTGTGAAACTAAAATAACTCCATTTGTTAATGATTTCTCATATAAGAATTTAACCTGTACAACATGCTATGGAAAAGATAGCAGATTTGATCCTAATGAGTTTGTTCTTCATTCAGAGAAGTTCAGAAAGAAAGTAACTCTCCTTTTAACTGAGGAAAGAAAAAATCTAATCAAATACATTAAACTTAATTCAAAAGGTTAAACTTTGAGGTCTTATCTCAATAGAATTTTAAACCATAAAGAATTATTTAATGAATCAATTATTTACAGAAAAATACAGACCAAAAACATTAGATGACCTAATTGTTCCTGAAAGAGTTATGAACCAATTTAAGAATGGAGTTCAAACTAATCTTTTATTTTATGGAACTCCTGGAACAGGTAAAACATCTGCAGCAAAAGCTCTTTGCAATCACTTCGGCCATGACATGATGTATATTAATGCCTCACTTGATGGAAGGATTGATGTAATTAAATCTAAAATAGAATCATTCGCTCATGCTTTCTCATTAATTCCTAATGATAGAAATAATGGAGAAAAAAGATTCAAGGTTATAATACTCGATGAGTGTCTTGAAGAAAATGAAAAGGTTCGAATAGGAACTGTAGATAATTGGAAAGCAGTTCCTCTAAAGGACTTAGACAAAGACATAGAATATAACTGTCCGTCAATGAATATCGAGACAGGAGAGTTAGAAAATGATACATGCAAGATCATTTCTGAAAAAGTAGATGAATTATACGAAGTCGAAGTTGAAGATGGTAGAACAATCAAAGTTACTAGTAACCATCCTTTTATGATTAAAACAAAGAGTGGCCAGATAATAGAAAAAACTATTGATAACGGACTGTCCACCGACGATGAGATAATTTCTTTTTAATCCAAAGCTATCTGAAACCAGCATAATAAACGAGAATATACTTACTAAGATAAAAAATACTTTGATGAATACTACAATAAAAATTAAATCAATTACTCCAATAGGTAAAGGTAAAGTTAGAAACTTAACGGTGCATAAGAATCATACATTTATAACTGAAAACGGGTTAACTACTCATAATTGCGATGGCGCTAGTGCACAATTTTTCGATGCTTTCAAAGGATTCATTGAATCTACAGAAAAAAATGTTAGATTTATAATTACTTCAAATCACATTAACAAAATACCTGAAGCAATTCAATCAAGATTTGGCGGTGGTATGCCTTTCGATTTTGAAAAGGATGAGGAACCTGAATTAATCAAAAAATATTTAGGAAGAATCAAAGACATTTTGAAAAATGAAGGTGTCTACTTAAAGGGTGTTAAATATGACGGTGAACCTGCGAAAGAAGGATGGGATCCAAAAGCAATCATTGAATTAATTAAAAGAAAATACCCAGATTTCAGATCTATCTTAATGACATTAAATGCTTTTGTTATTGAAGGTAAGAAAGAAATCACTTTGGATGATATTCGAAAAGGATATTCTGTTCATAAAGATATTTTCGAAATGGTGTTAGGACCTAAAGAACCTAGAAAAAATTATCAGTATATTGTTTCAAATTACTCAAGAGATGTTGATGCTGTATTCTCTTCATTACAAACAGAGTTTATTGAGTACTTACATAGCAATCATGCTCAGAAAACTCAATTTATTCCACATTTAATTGTAACATTAGCAAAATACCAATATGAGTCAAAGTTTGTGAATGACCCAATAGTTTCACTTCTTGCTTGTATATTTGAATACCAAAACATATTAGCAGGTGCAAGATAAATTATACCTTTTCTTAGATATTGATGGCGTTATAGCAACATCGAAGCAGTTTGACATGAACACGTCAGCTGCTTCGTTTATATCTGAGTATAACGTATATCCATTTGACCCAGGCTGTGTAAAAATATTAAATGAGATATTAGAGAAATTTGATATTGATATAATTTTACATACAGATTGGATCTATCACTTTGACTTGCAAGATATGACTGATATCTTTGAAATCAATGGAGTCTCCCAACCTCCTAAATATTTTACAGGCACGCATTATTCTTTTGATAGATTTAGAGATCGTATGTTGAGAATAGAGAACTTCGCAAAAGAGAAATTTCTTAAGAATTATATAATCTTGGATGATATAGAAATGACTTCAAGATTTTGGGGTGATAGATTTATCCATGTTCCTATTGAATCAGAAGGAATCAAACAATCAGGTCTCAAAGAAAAAATTATCAAAAAATTAGAAAGTTTTTCATAAAATCCTTGCAAGTCCCAGATTAATTTCGTATATTGTATTATAATTAAAAAACGATAAACAAATGGTAGATTTAAAAGAAATTGATTATGTTCTAAATATTCTAAATTAATCCACATTTTCCTTGACTTTTAATCTGGAATTTTGTATATTTGAATAGAAACAATTTAAAATCAGTTTAACGATATAGAGACGCTTTCTAAGCGTACACTAATATAAAGTAGTATAATCAATCGTTAAACTTTTTTAGGAATTAAGAATACAAACTAGTAACACTTTAACAATTCATATAAACCTTTACATTTTAAACTTAAAAATTAAAAATTATGATTATATTATTAGGAATTTTGGCTTTTATAGTCATGGTATTTTCAATCGTCTCTTTATTCGTAGTAAGGCGAGGGGATGAAACAAACGAGTGGGATGAAACGATTCCGGCTTCGCCTGAGATTATTCAGAAATTTGCATCAATCAAAATGGCTGTTGTTTCCGGAATACTTGGAGTAATTTTTCTATTCGGATTAAATGGGGCATTCTTTGTTGCTGACGGTACTGAACAATATGGCGTCCAATATATTTGGGGTCAAAAGGTAGCAGTACGTGAACCTGGATTAAAATTTATGGGATGGGGAAAAGTTATACCAATTGGAAATGAAATAGCAGTAAAATATGTAATTCCTAATAAAGATGGAGAATATCCTGAGAACTCTGAATTTACAGAAACTATACCAGCAAAGGAATGGGAATTTAATGATGCAGTAAAAGGCGAAGTAGCATCAACGGTTGTTATTAATACAGTAGACATGCCAGATGAAGCCTTTTTAGAATTAGTATTTAATGTACGTTCAGAAAAGAACTTAATATACTCTAGAATTTTACCTGCAATGAATGCCGCATTAAAAACTTCAGCAAAATTAATGGGCGCACAGGACTATATGTCAGGAAAAGCTTCTGATTTTGATTATTACTATAAAGATCAATTAATAAATGGAGCTTATAGACTTGAGGAAATTGCAAATAAAACAGGAGATGAATCAACTGTCTTAGATTCAACATTAACTAAAATAGGAGCTGATAAGATTTCTGAAGGAGCTCAACCTAAATCTAAATCATATGTAATTATGAAAGAAAATGGGATAATTATAAGACAAGATGAATCAACTGTATTCTCCACTTATAGTATTCGTGTAATTACCGCTACAGCTGAGGATGTTGATTGGGAATCTAAATTTAATGACCGATTAGATAAACAGAAAGAATTAGTTGCACAAATTCAAGAAAGAAAAAGAGGCGCCGAAAAGGAATACTATGCACGTCTTGAAGCGGAACAGGCTGGTGAGAAAAATAAAACAATTGAAGAAAAGAAATTAGAAAAGGAACAAATTCAATTGACTATTGCTGCTGAAACAAGAGTATTAACTTCCAAAAAGAAAATTGAGGAAGAACGAAATAAACTTGAAGCGCAGCGTTTAGCATCTCAAACATTGAAAGTTGCAAAGGATGCTGAGGCATATGCAAACAGACAATTAGTTCGAGCAGGATTAACTCCTCAAGAAAGAGCAGAACTTGAAAGGAACATGAATAAAGACAAATGGGAATCAATTGGGAAAATGCGATTCGATGGAGTTTACATGTTGCAAGATGGAAAAACTACATCAAGTGATGGTGACGGATTCTTATCAAAATTCATTGGAGCTCAAATGGGTAAGGATATGCTAAGCAAAAAATCCTCAAAATAAAAAATACCAAATAAGATAAATGTAAATCCCTGCAGAAATATAGGGATTTTTTTGGTCAATTCCTTGCTGGCCTCAAAATTTATTCGTATATTGTAATTGAATAAATAAAACAATAAAATAAAAATAAAAATAATTATGTTTAAGAATTTTGAACAATTTAACGAATCCTCAAGACAAGCAGCATCTTTAATGCAATC
>Ga0306869_1000426_pt1 | contig 20122 bp, 32 predicted proteins | sample AntRauTorckE6833_FD_190421 | JGI IMG/M metagenome (GOLD analysis project Ga0306869, IMG submission 190421) | Saline lake microbial communities from Rauer Islands, Antarctica - Metagenome Torckler E6 #833 (v2) (version 2) | ecosystem: Environmental > Aquatic > Non-marine Saline and Alkaline >... | reverse complement strand
GAACATCAAGTAATTTCTCAATTCATCAGGATCATAATCATCAGGATCAACAACATTACCTTTTGATTTAGACATCTTATTACCATCCAAGGTTATCATACCTTGGTGTACCAATTTTTTAAAGGGATTAGCTTTTTTGAGGGTTCTTCCTTCGGAACTATACCAATATCATACAAGAACATATTAATGAACCTAGCATATATCAAGTGCATACACGAATGTTCTGGTCCACCCACATACAAGTCGGGCTGGATATATTTAGATTTATCAAACAAATCATCATCATTATTTGGGTCTAAATACCTCAACCAATAGAAAGAAGAATCAACAAAAGTGTCCAATGTATCTTCTTCACCATCAATAGGAATTGGACACCCCCATTTACGTTGACGAGACACACACCAATCCTGCATATTTTCCATCCAATGACGTTGTTGTTTCTTTGTGGATTCTGGGAAATCAATCCATTCCAAATTTTTAATCAACCTATCTTTATATTCAGATATTTTTATAAACCATTGATTCATTTCTCTGGTTTCAACTGGAGTATCACACCTTTCACATTTATCATCCTTTACTTGAGAATTTGCTATAACAGTTTCACAACTTGGGCAATAATTAACAGGTGAAAATTTCTTATAAGCCAACCCCTTTTCATACAATTTAGTGAATATCCATTGTGTCCATTTGTAATATGATGGATCAGAAGTAATAACCTTTTCCTCATACTTGGTATTCATATTATCCATTTGTTTTCTAAAATTGCCAATGTTTTCATAGGTAACTTCTCTTGGATCTCTATTATGTTTTCTTGCATAATTTTCTGCTGGCAATCCGTAAGAATCGTAACCGAACGGTTGGAAGACCTCAAACCCTTTATATTCTTTCCATCTACAGTATGAATCAATCAATGCGTAGTTATAGTAATGACCAATATGTAAACCTTTACCTGATGGGTAAGGGAACATCACCAAACAATAAAATTTATTATCTTCTTTCATTTTTCTCTCTTTTTTTTGCGGATAAAGTGGGATTCGAACCCACGCATCAACTTAATGACCTAATGATTTAGCAAACCATCCTCTTAAACCACTTGAGTACCTATCCATGTTTGAGCTGGTGGAGGGATTCGAACCCCCGTGACTTGGTTTGCAATCAAGCACCTATCCTCTCGGTCACACCAGCTTATTTTTTTAGTACTGATGGCGAGACTCGAACTCGCAAAACTCAATTTCTAAAACTGAGATGTAAACCAATTCCATCACATCAGCATTTGTACAGATGATAGGATTCGAACCTACAACGTTTTCCACTAGGGTAATAGATTTTGAATCTATCGCGTTTCAACCAATTTCGCCACATCTGCATCTTTATTCGAGCCGATAGAGGGATTCGAACCCCCGATGTCCTCATTACAAGTGAGGTGCAATAGACCACTATGCTATATCGGCATTTTACTTTTGCTCCCCCTCTTGGGTTCGAACCAAGGACTTCCATTTTAACAGAATGGAGCTCTACCACTGAGCTAAGGAGGAATATTTATTTCCATTTATTTGTACCCATATTAGGATTTGAACCTAAGACCTTTTCGGTATCAGCGAAATGCTCTAACCAGACTGAGCTATATGGGTATTTCGTAGCTTCTATCGGGTTCGAACCGATGACTTCCTGTATGTAAAACAGGTGCTCTTCCACTGAGCTAAGAAGCTTTGTCCCGAAGATAAGATTTCTCCACTTCAGTATTCCATTTTGATGTACCAACCATCATTATTTTTTAGTATGGATGGGATTCTAACCCATATTTTTAACTTACCAATTATATCTTATCTATTATTTTTTCACCCATTTTCTTATTGAATTACCACTCACTCCATATTTTCTTCCTGTTGCTTCATATCCCAATTCATTTATATTTTCCTTTAATTGTTTTTGTGATGGTCTATTTTTTACTCTCCTTTGACTTTTACTATAACACATCGAACATTGATTTGATTTTCTGTTAATTATTTCACCACATTCACATTTTTTAATATTTTTTACCTTTTTTCTTCCATATTTACCTGAGTGATAACACTTAATACACACTTTTGACCTTTTCGTTTTATCATTTCCACATTCACACTTATTTTTAATTCCTTTCTCTGTTTTATTTTTAATTCCCTTTCCTCTATAATTTTCCGTAAATGAATGACAATTCGGGCAAAGTAATTGTAAATTAATCAGTTCATTATTATAATGGTTACCATCTAAATGGTGTAATTCTATCGGGATTAACTTACCTAACCATTCGTTTTTTTCACATTCCTCACATTTATGTTCTTTTATCCCATCTTCAATTAATTTATTTTTTAATTTATATGATTGAATTGGTGACCCATTATATAAATAATTTTCGGCTTTCATATAACCTATTCCACTTTTCCTGTTTTTACCACCTTGGTTTCCTTTATATTTAATATTCATTTTATCTAAATATGAATTTAAAGTTATATGTTTACATTTCAATTCTCTACATATTTCAGATTTACTATATTTTTTATTTATCCATATCAATATTTCTTTTTTCTTTTCTAATATATCAGTTCTCATATTTTAATATCTATTTTTACTTATATATACTCGAACCCATTTTAGTAGGGGTGGTGGGACTTGAACCCACAATGTTTACCACTTTTGGGTAATAGATTTTAAATCTATCGCGTTTCAACCAATTTCGCCACACCCCTATATTTAAAACAAAACAAAAAACCCCAACTTCTTTTCGGAAGTTGGGGTTTTTAATATTTTGTATTTTATATAATCAAATAATAAAATTAAATATCGTTCCAACTGCCGTAATACTACATAAGGTAATATTGACATTCACGTTACATAACGTGCTCAGAATATTGATATTTAAATTATTTGTTTTCATCTTATTATATATTAAATGTTATTGTTCTCTTTTTGTTTATACCCACAAATATACTAAATGTTTATTGATATTCAAAATTTTTTATTTTTATTTACGTTTAGAAACGGGTGTTGTTTTTATGATATCATCATGGTGAATAACCATTTCTTTCCCATTTGGAGACTCAACTGATAGAGTACCATCATGAATATCCTTTATATCAATACTATTAACTTTGAATTCACCATCTTCACCATCAATGTTAATTAAGGAAATCAAAATAATTATCTTCATTATCTACCCAGTCATCAAAAGTAAATTGAACTACTGTATCGTTTGTTATCTCATCCATGAATAGTGAATACACTTCTATAAATTTATTTTCTGGTATGTTTAAATTTCTCATCAATTTAATATAATCATCAGATATTTTTACTTTATAGAAATATTCATTTGATTTATCGAAGTATTCGTTTATTGATTTAATTTTACTCATAATAGGTCTTATTTAATTTTTTAATAGTGTAACATCATGATATACATACACATTTATTATAATACCTCCCATGTGAGACCTCTATTCTCATTTGGGATAATATAGAAGTAATCATAATCATCAAAATTTTCATACTCTTCATCATCTTGGGTATCTTCAACATATATCCAATGAGGATCTTCATCGTCTAATCCTTCATAAGATGCTATAAATTGACCGAATTTGTCATCATTAAACTTATTTTGTTTTAAGACTCTTTTCACTTCTTCCCATGTTACTTCAAAAACAGGAGCAATATCTTTTAAAAAATTAACAGTTATAGATTCTCCACCATTTTCAAATGTGACCTCACCACTTTTGGATTGCCCTAGCTTGTTTCTTCTAAAAACTTGATCATTTTCATTAACTGAAATGAATTCTTTAAAATTTTTCATAACTTATTTACTATTTTGTTTAATAACTTGTATTAAAAGAAGAACCAGAGGCTGCTATAAGAGTATTATCTAAAGCTTCTTCCCATGTAGATCCTGTTGCTGATATACCAAGTCTTATAACTCTACCTTGGAAGTATGGAGTTATATCCTCTAACCGACCAGCATCACCCTCAGCTTCATGTGTTTGGGTATCATCATATCTTAGGTCTATCTTATTTAATGTTATTTCGTATTTGTTTTGATAACTAGCATTCATAATTATTTTTTATTTTTATTTATTCATTTTTATTTATTCATCTTCTTTCTGAATTTCATCTATCCAATCACTAACATTGAAACTAGGGCAAGCCTTATTTGAAAATTCATTATGACCATGGTGTGTAGCTGATGGTAATTTACCTTTGAAAGTGAAATATATTGTTTTGAATATTTGTTCTTGTTTAGGTGTCCTATTATCTAGAGCATTTCCATCTTCATCTACTCCACCAATATAACTCACATTTATAGATGTTGAATTATATCCTCTAACACCATTTGATATTTTATTAAAATTATGTAAATATACCCATTCCCCGCTAGGTTTAACAATTATATGATATCCTGGATTCTTCCAACCCAAGTTATTTTTCCAATAATTTGTTATAGCTGAAACTGTTGCTTCTTGGCTTGTAGCACTGGTGTGATATATTATCCTTTCGATATTTCGTTTAATATCTGTATTGTTTATTAGTTTTATCAACTCTATTACATTACCACACGTTGGTTCATTCTCATCATCATCATTATCAACATCCATTTTATCATCAGGATCAGATAAATCTTCAGTATCATCTGTTTCATCTTCATTAAAAGATGGATTAATATCCAATTCTGATAATTCTTTTATGGTATTTGGTCCAACAATACCATCAGCAGATAAATTATTTTCTTCTTGGAATCTAATAACAGCTTCCTCAGTATCTCTACCAAAAATACCATCAGGCATTAACCCTAATTTTTCTTGTATTTTTATTACGGCTTCCCCGCTACTTCCTTTCCTTAATATCATAAGTGTGGTTATTTTTTTATTAGTATATATATTAAGTGATGAATTTTAATATATACTTTAACATGAAATATTTAAAAAATATATCTTTTTTCATAACAAAAGAGTCTATAGTAACAAATATACAAAGGGAAGAACTTTTAGATTTTGCTGCAGGTTATACTACAAGAGAAGATGCAATTGAAGACTTCGATAATCTTAATAATTATTATGATAAACTCCCAGATAACGTTATATTACACAGGGTGGTTTTTTTAGATGATATAAAGGATTTAGATGAAAATGCACTTGGACAACATTGGATAGAAGATGAAATAGATAATGATTTAATAAAAAGACTTAAAGAGATTAATGATATAAATACCAATCCATATTTCATTGTAGCTGAATTTAAAAAGACAGATATTGATTTTTTTGAAACACTAAACAATAATATGAATTTCCCAAATGAGGAAGAGATTACTTTAAAAAGTGATAATATAAAACCACAAACATATAAAATATATACTCATAGAAACTATTCTAAAAGATAACTCTTTTAAAATTATGAATATTCAAACTTTATGATTATTTTTAATAAAAAGTAATATGATAATAAATACAATACTAGATCTCGATTTTTATAAACTAACAATGGGTTTCTTAGCTTTTGATAAATTCCCAAATGTTAAAGTTCGTTACGCATTTACCAATAGAACAACTGATATACCATTAGCTGAATATATCAATAAGGATCAGTTGGTTGAAGAAATAGAAAGTATACGGAAACTGAAATTAACGGATAAAGAAGGAGTATATTTAAAAAAATTAGGTAAATTTTCAGATGATTATATTGAATACCTAAAAAATATCACCTTACCCGAAGTTTCCGTTGAAGAAAAGGATGGTCAGTTTCAAATTGAAACAACAGGATATTGGAAAGATGCTATTTATTGGGAAACTATCATTCTTTCTGTTATTAATGAATTTTATTACAAGTCTAAATATCAAGATCATACCACATTAATAGAACACGGCACTGAAAAAATATTACAGAAATATTCACGCCTATGTAAAAATCCTGATATCCCAATAGTTGACTTTGGGACAAGGCGAAGATTTTCTTCAAAATGGCAAGATGATGTAGTATCTATTATGAAATCTCTTCCAAAATTCAAAGGTACTTCTAATGTTAAGTTAGCTATGAAGTATAATTTAAAAGTAAGTGGAACAAATGCTCATGAGATGACTATGATCGCATCAGGTTTGTGGAGAGATGATCTAAGGGGATCAGTGAAAAGGATATTAGAAGAATGGTATGATGTATATGGTGAAGATTTAAGTATAGCACTTACTGATACCTTTGGATCAAAATCATTTTTTGAAGATTTTGATCAAGAAAAAGCTAAAAAATGGAAAGGTGTTAGACATGATAGTGGAGATCCTTTTGATTTTGGTGAAATGGTTATTAAATTTTATGAATCAAATGACATTGATCCTAAAGGTAAAACAATTATATTTTCTGATGGCTTAACTTTAGATAAAATTATAAAATTATACGAAAGGTTTAATGGAAGAATAAAAATTGGATTTGGTTGGGGTACTCATTTAACCAATGATATGGGAGTTGAAACCCTAAGCATTGTGATGAAAGCAGTGGAAGTTATTTCTGATGGTGATAAACAATTAAATAACCTTCTTGTCAAACTATCCGATAACTTAAATAAAACTATGGGACCAAAGGAAGAAGTTGAGTTATATAGATCATCATTTGATTATGATAATACTGATAGCGAAGAATGTGTAGTATAAATAAATAAATAAATAAAAAAAATAAAATATGATTAAGTTAAAATTTTTAAGTATATTAGTATCATGTATGGTATTAATGGGTTGTTCAACAACTTTCCAAACAAGTAAAATACAAAACTACGAGTGGAACGCTGAACAAGAAGATTACACCCCCACAACATTTATTTATAATAGAGATTGTGATTTCAAATTTAACAAGAAGAAAATTCTATTTTCTATTGAAGATGATGAAAATGGTATTGAAACACATATTATTGAAATAGCTTCAATGATTGAAACCAAAAATATTGAAACTGTTGAGTATATAAATGTATATAGAGGAATATTAGATAATGAACAATATTGTAAAGTTGCTTATTATAAATCTCAAAACATTGTTATAGTTTTTGGCGGTAAGGTAGAAGATAGATATACAACTTTTTTAATTTTTGGAAACCAATAAACAATAAATATATGAAACTGAGAGGAAGAGTAATGAGATGGAGTAATACTTCTAATATAAAGAGAAAAGGTAAGGTTTATAAAATTAAAAATTAAGAAAATGAAAATAAAATCTATAGAAGAAGTATATAATGGTTTTCTGAAAATGCTTAAAATTAAAGTAGAAACAAAATCAGGTGAAATTATTTCAAGAGAAGTTATGTCAAGATCTTCTAAAAATAAAACAGATGATAGTGTAGCTTCTTTAGTTTATGATACGTCTAAAGATGTATACATTTTCACTAAACAATTCAGGTCTGGTCTTTATAATGAAGAAAGTCAGGATTTGATTGAGATAGTTGCTGGAACTTTAGAAGAGGGGGAAGATCCCAAAGAATGTATGAAAAGAGAAATACTTGAAGAAATAGGATATGAAGTTGATAAAATCAATAAAGTAGGGGAATATTATGTTTCTCCAGGTGGAACATCAGAAAAAATACACCTATATATATCAGAAGTTTCGAATAAAGTATCAAGTGGAGGAGGATTAGAATCAGAAAATGAGGAAATAGATATAGTAGAAATGAGTATGGATGAAGTCCATGAATATGAATTTAGAGATATGAAAACACATTTAACTAAAATGTACTTATCTTATCAATTAACTCCGAAAAAAGAAAAATTATATAGATTGATGGATGATCTTGATGAAATCAAACAAATAGATGATTTACTTTCAAATACAAAAGATCCATTAATGATAGACCAGTATGAGGCTAGAAAGGATCAATTATTTGAAAGACTATGAAAAACATAGCTTGTCTATTTGGATCATTTAACCCTATCCATAAGGGTCATTTACATCTTGGTGATAAGATACTAAATGAAATGCCCCAAATAGATGAAATTTGGTATGTTTGTTCTCCACATAATCCACATAAAAATAAATCAGACCTTTTAGATGAGAATATAAGACTCGAAATGATTAATTTATCATTGACAGGTAAAGATAAATTTAAATCATGTGATATTGAATTTGAATTAGATAGACCATCATATACATATAAAACCCTAAAACACTTAAAGGAAAACTATAACCATAATTTCCATATAGTTATGGGTACAGATGTCATCAATAATATAACTTTATGGGAAAATTATAATGAGATAATAGAACATCCAATAATTCATTTCAATAGAGATAACGAAGATATTACAGTGGATTTAGATTTAAATATAACCACTTTAAAATCAGAAGTTTCATTATCATCTACTTTCATTAGAAATAAGATAAAAGATGGTGATACTGAAGGATTGAAGGGACTATTAACTGATGGAGTTTTAAATTTTATAAGAAGTAATAAATATTATTTATGAAAAAAGGAGATTTCATAACATCAAAATTAACATCCGATATAGGTTTTATTAAAAACATGACCACCCGGAAATATTTTAATGGGTCAATAAATGGATTTATGGGGTATTTCTATGAAAATAAACCATTCAAAACATGGTATACTTTCTTGATAACTTTAAGTATTCTTTTATCATTACCCTTCTCTTTATTCCCTACATTAATTTCATTTATTTTACCATTGATTATGGTTGTGATAACATTAATTCTTTTTAATTTGGAATATCGTAATTATAAAAAAAGGAATATGAAAAGTAAGAAAAGATATTTTATCACATGGTATAATGGAGATGGTGTCCCTACCCAATGTGTAGAAACAGAATATGACGGATTATCCCCCCACCAAGTTATTAAAAAAGAAGATATTAAAATAAGTGATGGGTATTATTACATAAGAGAAAAGTGTAAATTTGCACTTAGTGGGGAGATGGGTGGAAGGTCAGTAATAGCCGTTGGTAATAATGAAATACCAATATTTATCGATAAAGATATAAAAAAAATAAATCCAGATACTGGATTATATATCTTTAGTTCATATGTTAATATATATAATAATTCAAAAGTAGGTGATTATACATATGAGAAAAAATATGGTGAAATATTCTATGATATCCGACTCAACCAAAATCATAATCAAATATTTTATGAATCAAGATCTATAATAAAAGTAGAAAATAAAGAAGTCATTAAAAAAGCTATAAATCTAACAAAAGAGAAAATTGATTTTGATTGTTACTTGATATTGAAAATTAAAGTAGATAAAGCCAATTACAATCGAATAGAAAAGGATAAAATAGTTATAAAAATAAAGAAAAAAAGATAGAAATATGGAAAGGGGAGACTTCATAACAAAAAAAACAAAATCTAGTATAGGATTTATTGAAAACATTATCACAAAAAGCTATGGATTTAACAAAAGAATCTCGTAGTTTTGATTGTTACTTAGTAATGAGAATTAAAATAAATTCGGAAACACCTCACTTACCATCCATAGTAAAGGATAAAATAGTTATAAAAGTGAATGAAAAAGTATAGAAATACCACACCAAGATTAGATCTACATGGAGTTAAACATAAATCCGTTGAAGTTATAGTTGAGAATTTCGTTATATTTTCTGAAAGACTACCTGTTGAAATAATAACTGGACAATCAAAAATAATGAAAGATATAGTTATTGAAGTTTTGAATAACTATGGATATAAATATACCATAGGAGATTTTATAAACAAAGGATACATAACTGTACTATCATAATAAATAAATAAATGGAAATATTAAAAAGAATATTAAAAATAGTAACATTTTTAGGGTGGTTAGTAATTACTTGTACTCTTATCGTACCTACTATTTCGTATATATTAGTGGGTAAGTGGTATGGGTTAGAACAAATATTAGAGAGGATAGATTTGATGAAAAGTTCATCAAATCACACTCCAACACCCACAAGGTTAAAAAAAGGTATGTTTAAAATGTCATCCAAGGGTATTATTAAATCTTTATCAAAACCTTTGGAATAGATGTTATTTATTCGTATATTTAATAAAAAATAAGAAATAAAATATGTTAGTTAATAGAGGAAATACAATATTATGGAATGTTGATACTCAGTTCGATTTTATCGATCCAAAGGGGAAACTATATGTTGATGGATCTGAAAATATAAAACCATGTCTATTAAATATAAAAGAGTTTGGAGATCAAAATAAAATCAGAACTATAAATACTATGGACTGGCATTATGAAGATTCAGAAGAACTATCTGATACTCCTGATTTCTCAGAAACATTCCCACCACATTGTATGGTTGATAGCAAAGGTGCTGAATTTATAGATGAAACTAATCCTGATGATCCTTATGTTATTGATTGGTCTATTAATTTAGGTCTTGAACACCTCCCACCAGTTAGAAATTTAGTAATAAGGAAAGATAAATTTGATGTGTTTGAAGGTAACCCAAATACAAATAGAATAGTCGAAATACTTAAAAAAGATGGTATTGATACAGTTGTTATATACGGAGTCACATCAGATATATGTGTCTCATTTGCAATAAATGGTCTTTTAGAGAGAGGGTTGAAAGTAATATTAATTAAAGATGCTACTAACCCACTCAACAAAGAAAGTTTTAAAAACTTATTGGAATTTTGGGAATCTAAAGATGGTTTCAATTACATAAAATTTGAAGATATAAGTATAACATAATATGAGTAAAGATAAAACAGAAACAGAATTTTATAAAAAGTACATTGGTGACTATGCTAAAAGATTTTATACACCCTTTAAAGAAGAAAATATCTTAAAAATAATTGGATTCAAAATGGATAGAGGTGAGTCATATATAGAAGTAGAACAAGGTGATTATACTTGGTTTTGGGATATGGATGATAGTGTTATAGTAACAAACGAACCTTTAGAGGGTGAAATTGAAAGAGTTGCAAATGTTAAACATAATGAATATAAAGGATGGAATCCTTTTAATAACGATAAATAAATAAATATGAAAGGGAAAGAATTAGAAAACTATATAGTTAAATGGCTAAAAGATTATAATGATGAAAATTCATTATCAGGATTTGTAATAGGAGTATCAGGTGGAATTGATTCATCTGTTGTATCTACATTATGCGCTAAGACAGGATATCCAGTTTTAGTGATTAGTATGCCTATAAATACAAAGGAGGGTGATGAGAGTTTATCTGATAAACATATAAACTTTTTGAAGGAAAAATTTGATAATGTTGAGTCATTAACAATAGATTTAACATCTACTTACAATACAATGAGAAATGTGTTAGATATTGATTCATACCGTACATCTAAAGAAGGTGTTAATGTAGATTTATCACTTGCTAATACCCAATCAAGATTAAGAATGGTAACTTTATATTCATATGCAAATACTAAGGGTTATATAGTATGTGGAACTGGGAATAAAGTAGAAGATTTCGGAATCGGATTCTTTACAAAAGGAGGTGATGGTATGGTTGATGTTTCTCCTATTGGAGATTTAATGAAATCTGAAGTTTATAAATTAGGGGAGCATTTAGGTATCATTGATGAGATAATCAACACTGAACCCACAGATGGGTTATGGGAAGGATCTCCTACTGATGAAGATCAAATTGGAGCATCATATGATGAACTCGAATGGGCTATGAAGTGGACAGATATTTTTGGCACTTTGTTTGATTATGGGGAAAGGATAGAGCTTCTTTTGGAAATACGTCGAGATAATTTGACCGATAGACAAAGTGAAGTCTTGGATATTTATATTAATAGACATAAACAAAATAAACACAAAGTAAAATTACCACCAGTTTGTGAAATACCCCGCTCACAAATGCGAGCAAAATAACATATCCCCTCTTATTTGGAAATACAATAAATATTAATATATTAGAAATATATAAAAACACATCATGACAAAAAAGAAATCAAAAGTAAAAAAAAGTAGGAGAAGATATAATGAATATTTGAATTTATTAGTTTCTGATAAAAACCAATTGAGATTTGTTAAACTAAGAACTGTCTATAGCAAATCTTTTATTTCAAAGTTTGGTCTTGTTACAATACCAACTATTGAAGATTTCATGGAATTTAAAGAAGATATAAAAAATAATAATACTTTCATGGGATTTAAAGGAATTTAAAATAAAAATCTAATGAAGTATAAAGTAATTAAAGATTATAAAATAATTCCTGCTGATACTATTTTAGAAAAGGATGAGAAAGGTGAATACTCATTCTCTAAAGAAGAGAATGGTATTGTAACTTCAACCGTCATCGATGAAGACATATTAGAAGACACAGAGTATTTTGACCCATTATTTAAAGTGAGTATATCTAATGAAGATTTAGATGATAGTACTGAAAAGAATTGGAAAGTGGTTTTTAATATAAAATGCACTGAAAAAGAATTATTAAGAGTCCAAAAAGTAATTAAAGATAATTTTAGTTAGTTGGATAAATTTAGTTTAAAAAACTAAAAAATGTGAAGAAATTGAGAATATATATTTTCTCGAAAATGAAAAATAAATAATATGATTGATTTTATAGCTGAATCTATTTATAGTGATGATATTGAAGTGGAGGCATTTAACTTTATAGAGAGATCTGTTATTCTTGATCTAAATATAGAAAGTGTTTCTATAATGTTAAGATGTGTACAGGAAACATTAAAACAAGAAAATAGGGTTGCTATAATTAAGATATCACTTGGTCCTGATATAAAGACTATACAAGAAGAAGATTCTTTTGAATTATCATTAAATAAAAAGGTTATATCAAGAGGTAAAATTATTAAAATAACAAGAAGATGATAGAAAAGTTAGATATTAAAAATGAAATACCATCACTGAACGATGACCAAATTAAAAAAATTAGTGGTCTGATTTCAAAAAGAGAAAATAAATATATCAGTTTAATTCTATTTTTGAGAGAACAGGTGACTGATAACTGTTGCCATGCTGTTTTGGAGGAAGATGAATGTCTTGATAGAATAGAAAAAGTGTTAAATATATAAACTTTTTTCGGAAATCTATTATAAAGAATATATTAATTTAAACAATAAATAAAAAATGGAATTTAAAGAAAACTTTAAAGAGTTATTATCAAAAATTGAAAATCCGATATCAGATTTCCTATTAGATACAGATAATCATGATATAGATGAAAACATTAATAACATTAATGTTTCATCCAAAGAAGGATATGTTTCCTTTAATCGTAATGGTCGGGAAAATAAGACCCGTAAAAAAGTAGGTAGATTTATTTCTATGTTTCGTCAAGAATTCACACCAAGGGAAATAGAAATTTTTGTCAATGAATTTAAATCATTATCAGGATATTACAAATATGTGAGTATGTTTGAATTGGGATCTGGGAATGATTTCAAATTTAGTTATGATCCTGAAAATTATGATGAGAGAGCTGGTCATTTAGGTGGATCATGTATGAATAGTGCTGATGATAGGAGACTTAAACTATATGTTGATAACCCTAAGAAAATTAAAATTCTTATGTTAAAAACAGAGGAAGGGAAACTTTTAGGTAGAGCTGTTGTGTGGAAAAATGCTTTTATCCGAGAAGGAGAATCAGCAGAAGATAGGAATAATTCAGAAACATTCAAAGTAAATATAGTAGATAGAATTTATACTACTAAAGATTATTATATTAGTGTTTTTGAGAAATATGCAGCTAGTCAAGGTTGGTATGTCAGAAGTGGTGGTGGTGGATTAAGATTCAAAAATGCTGATGGTGAGAATGTTAACTGTAGAGTAAAAATAAACCTTAAAGATTTTAGATTTGGTAATTATCCTTACCTTGATACTATGAGATCAGTATCTAAAAAAGGAACTATCTCTAACAAGAGATGGAAAGATGATATTAGATTCTATTAAAAAAAGTAAAAAAAATATGTTTGAAATTTCATTACAACAATTAGTTGATTTTTCAATTAGTTCTCAGATAGAAATTGATGTTCCTGAATTGGAAGAATCTTTATTAGACCCATATAAACCTCTTAATGAATTCGATAGTATGCATTTAAAAGATGATATCGAATGGTTAAAGGAAAATGATGATGATTCTTATCAACCATTAGAACTTCTATATAAATATATGGAGGTAAATGGTATAGATGAATGTTGTATAACTCCTGAATAAATTGAAAGTACTTATCAGAGTCCACTGTAAAAAGGAAAAACCGAATAAAATGAATAAAGAACGGCTGGATGAGTACAAATAATGGGTTATAGGTTTAATTACTTATAACCCATTATTTGATTCTATGATTATGAATATCATTAATAATTCCATATTTTTATATAAAAACAATAAACTATGAAAAATATTTTAATTATACTTGGGGTTCTACTACTCCTATCAGCCACAACTAAGATTACCTATGATTATACTAGAGAATCACCTGCTCGTTGGGTTATTGTGAAGCATTTTAGTACAGATAATAATTGGGGACAAAATGAAAGTAAGACCTGTTATAAAGCACAGGAATATATTTCAGAAAAATTTAAAACCGATTGGATATTGAAAGATATAAGCACTACTTCTCAGATTAATGAGATTTTAGATTATGAGAAGTTTGGTGTTACAGTAGTTTTAATAAAATACTAATCTAAATATTTTTTTAGTTCAGAATAATACTTTTCATCAATTAAATAATACTTTTCACATTTAAAAGTCACTTCTTGACATTTTACCTTTTCTAAACCACCCTCTCTATACCCATTTGTTATATAATCAATTTCTACATTTGAATCTTTGGGTTTATTTTTTTGGAAATATTCTTCAAATGATATATTTGGAATCCATTTAAGATCATCATCGAATGAAAGAGATAAATTTGAAGTTTTATGTAATATTAATTTACCATTACTATCTATATATCCATCTGATCCATTAGGTTTTAATCCGAACTCCTCATGATTATTGATAATATATTTTTTCATTTCCACCATTTCTTTTATATTAGAAGGTATTTTTATATTTAAGAATTCAAAATAACCATTATTATGAGATATACCATCAAAGGGGGTTTTATATTGATTTATATAATCAGCTCTATAATAGTCACGTATTTGTTCACCATCAAGTTCATAAAAACGATACCATGGTTCAGTTTCTATTGAAAAAAGGTCATCTATTTGCGGATTCCAAAAGTATCTATAATAATCACCTATTGGAAAAAATATATAAGCTTTTGGGTTAGGTTTACTAGTTAAATAACCAGCAACATCGGGGTCATTTTCAATTGAATAACCAGCAGCGCCGATGGGGTCTTTTGTAGTAAAAACTCCATCACTTCTAAGCTTAATACCAAATTTTTCATCAAATTTTTCATCAAACTTATCACTCACCACTTTTTTTGTATCTCTGGGGTTTCTTTTTCTAGATGAGTTAATCCACATACCATCTCTAATTTCCTTTCCAAATGATTTAGACCCTCTAAATAATATATTCTTATAGTCTTTATTTAACTCTTTTATGAATTTAGAACAATCCCTTTTTAAAATTTCAATAATATTATTAAACTCACTTAAATCTATATCTTTATATTTATTATCGATTTTAAGATCAAACTGGTTCTGGATATTTGTAACTGGGCAGTCTGTTAGTTCACTATTACTCTCCTTTAAATATATTTCTTTACTTTTTAGATATTTCATTTTTGTTAATTCTTTTCATTATAACAGGACCACTTGTCCATACTTGTCTATAAGTATGAGATTTAAAATTATTATATTGCTTTAGTGTAAATCCCCTTACTTCTGGACTGAATAGACACCCATTTATATAATCATAAATATCTTTACCTTTCAATTCTTTGATATCTTTATTTTTCCAATCACCATGACAAGGTTTGTAAAAATAATCATGTGAATCCCTTTCCATAAAACTGATTATTTTATCCATTAAATGATTATCAGTTATAATAGAATAAATATTCGGTTGTAAATTTTTTAAGTCATTTAGATTTTTACTTATTGATTCTGATAAATCAAATAATTCACTAAAAATTTTACCTATAAAGTGAATATCTGATCCCCATCCTTCTGATGAAAATGATGACCAAATATTATCAGATGGACATATAACTATAGGAGAGTCATCAAAAGGTATCATCTCATAAATGGTTTGATCATCACTATACCCCCTAGCACCATTGGGGTTATCAGTCAATCCGATTACTGACATAGAATAATCAGGATATTTATCCCATGATGGTAAAGAATCAATAAGATCAACATGGATATTCTCCTTTTCAATTGATCTTCTTTTATCGCCTTTCATAGGATCGAAATAAATGAAATCTCCCATATTTGGTTGACCCCTATATATCTTTGTGTTTTCATTTTTAATATATTCCTTACACTTATAATTTAATAATTGATTGAATTTACTACTAGTAATTTCAGAAGACCCCCTTTTATTTAACGTAGGGATATAACCATCCATATCATCAGACTCATATATATACTCATTGAATTTTTTCATTTATTAAAATATATCATATTTATTGAAGATTTTCTTTATATACTCTTCTAAACCTTCTTCATCATCATTATACACAAACTCTTTAAATTTAAGATCATCTATTTTATCATTAAACATTTCTGCATAACCACCATTAAACCAGTCATGATAACCTTCATTATCAATTTCCCCAAATAATTGATCCGCTTCTTCTTCAGTTACTTGGGTCTCAAAATCACTATCTACTATACTTTCATTCATATCTTCTTCTACATTATCCGATTTATTTTTATCTAAAGTTCCTTCTGTATGTTGTGGGGGGGAATAGATAGTATAAATTTTTAAATCTTCTTTACCAGTATTGATTATATTATGTTCCTTACCAGACGGTATAGTAAAAGCAAAATCTTTTTCGAAACCAAACTCTTCACCGTTGAGTATTAATTTTCCCTCACCTGATTCTACTCTGAAAAATTGATCCCCATCTTCATGTATTTCTAATCCAATATCTTCTCCTGGATTTAGAGACATTAACACTAATTGCATATTCCCAGTATATAGAACTTTTCTATAGTTTTCATTATTCACAGTATCCTTGTCAATATTACCGAAGTAACCTTTATTATCGTCTGTGTTATCTTTTACATCTTCTTGGTTTTTATCTTCTAAAAACATTTTAAATTTTTTCATCATATTTATATATATTAAATCTATTATATAAACTTTATATTTTTCAATACTATATAACCTTAGAGATAAAAAATAATAAAATGGAAACAGAAATTGTTTATATTAAAAGGTATGGTGTTACTGGTCAAATTCTTTGGAAAAAAGACGGCTTATATAAAATAACATTTTCCAAAAACGGAAAAGTTAAAACAGAAATATTTATTGAAGAAGAATTTGAATTTAGAGAATTTCTTTAATTCATTTTACTGGTATGAGTAATTGATATCTTTTTCATAAGTCTAAGTGTTTCTTTGCTTTATCTAAATATGATTGAATGTTTTTTCGACCAACAGGGTTAGCTGAGTGAACTTGATACAAAGGTAACTTAAATCCATTATCAGCACAATAGTCAACTAAAAATTTAGCTGAATCTAATCCTGTTTCCTCTACACCTAATTGGTCAGATGTGTAGTCATCCCAATCTTGAAAATCTATTTCATAATGAATATCAGCTAAATCATGGTCAAAGGAAATGTGGGTTGGAATGCCGTATCTTTTAATCCATTTTACAAACTCTTGGTGTGTCTTCACCACCTCCCACTCCTCGTGAAAGTAGAGTCTAGCCCAATCTTGAGCTAAGTAACAGGCGTCTTTCGGTTGTCTGATATCATCGAGAAATAGTTTTTTGTTATTCATAATCTTACAAATATAAGTATATTTATAGTAAAATAAAAATATTTATTAAAAATATCTAATTATACCCATTTTAGCAACAATAAAAAAAATTATCACCCATGTCCCAAGATTGTTGGTAATTTTTTTTGATTTATAGCTGACCAAACAACTCATGGAAAAGTCTTCCTTGTTCTGTTGAGTGAGTAGTTAAATAAGTTAGTTTCTTCTATTGATTCATTGAATTTTTTTATAAACTTCATATATACTCTTGTTTTTATATATTAAATAACAATAACAAAACATACATTATACTTTATACTATATAGAGTAATGAAACAAATAGAAATAGATGGAATAATTGATATTAATTCCAGGGGAAGTGGATATTTACTTCAAGATGAAGAAGATATCTACATATACAAAAAGAACATAGGTCAAGCATTAAACGGAGACCTAGTGAAAATAGAAACAATCCCATCAAAACAACCCGGTAAAATCGAGGGTAAAGTCACAAAAATTTTAAAAAGAAAAAATAAAGAATTCGTTGGTATATTATCTATAACAGATAATGGTAAACGGAAATATGGGTTTATTATACCCGATTCAAAGAAAATGCACAAAGATATATTCATATCTGAGAAAGATCTAAAAGGTTGTTCACATGGAGAGAAATTCTTATGTGAAATAACTAACTGGTACTCTGATGCTAAGAATCCAAATGGTAAGATAGTTAAATCACTTGGACATCCAGGTGAAAATGATACTGAAATGAATTCTATAATTCATGAGTATGGGTTTGAGATTGATTTTCCAATAGAAGTTATAGAAGAAGCTAATATGATTAACTTTGGTATATCCCAAGAAGAAATCGATAAAAGACGAGATATGCGAGATATAATTTCTATCGGAATAGATCCGATAGGAGCTAAAGATTTTGATGATTCCATCAGCTATAGAAAATTAAAAAATGGGAATGAGGAAATTTCTATTAATATTGCTGATGTTACACATTATGTAAAAAAAGGTTCAAAAATTGATGATGAAGCTATATCAAGAGGAACTAGCTTATATCTGATAGATCGAGTAGTACCCATGTTACCAGAACATTTAAGTAATGTAGTATGTTCACTAAATGAAGGGAGCGATAAATTAACATATTCATATATATTTGAATTTGATGGAAACTACAATATAGTGAATGAAACATTTTGTAGAAGTGTTATCAATATGGATAGATGTCTGACATATGAGGAATCACAACATATGATAGATACAGACGATAGTAGTAGTGTTGGTCAGTTAGTAATAAAACTAAATGATATCGCTAAAACGTTAAGAAGCAGAAGAGATACGATAGAATTTTCTAGAACAAAACATAGGTTTATATTAGACGAGGATAAAGTACCGATTGGTATAGAATTAGTTAAAAGTATGGACACGAATAAGTTAATTGAAGAATTCATGTTACTGACTAACCGAAGGGTTGGTGAGTTTATTAGACGTAAGAAAACCCCAGTATTATATAGAGTACATGATACCCCAAACGAAGAGAAGTTACAAGAATTATCTGAGTTTGTTTCAAGGTTTGGATTCGAATTTGATATCTCAAATGAAAGTAAGATTAAAGGATCGTTGAATAAATTGATGGAAGATACCATAGATGATCCAATGGAAAGTTTGATATCAACACTAGCTGTTAGAACAATGAGTAAAGCATACTGCACCACAGAAGAAAAATCTCACTACGGTTTAAATTTCAAATCGTATATTTGGTACACAAGTCCTATTAGAAGGGTGGTTGATTGTATCGCTACTAGGGTATTATCAGATGCCTTAGGGAATAATGGCTATCCAAATAAATGATTTAGACTTTCATTTATGTCTTTATCATATTTAATCTCTATTAAAGTTATGTTAAATTCACCATGTTTAGGACATATCACCATCACCTTTTCTTTATTATTTTTAAATTCCCTAACTTTAGAATAATCATACTTATTATCATGTATCTCATTTGACTTTCTTAGAAACCCTTTTCTTTTTACTCATAAGTTAAATTCAGTTAAAAGTCAGTCAATTGTCCACGAGAGTCAGCCATTGTCCATCCTACGAATGAAGTTTTATCAGCTCCAACAATATTTGCTCCTAAAGCAACTTCACTTGCATGAGCATCTGTTCCACCTTTAAATACATCCGTTAAGATTACTCCTGCTTCAGAAGTTACTTCAAGGTTACTAAAGTTTAAGATATTATTGTTTGCGAAATTATCTGTAGATCCAACACCTGACAATG
>Ga0306869_1000425_pt1 | contig 20268 bp, 19 predicted proteins | sample AntRauTorckE6833_FD_190421 | JGI IMG/M metagenome (GOLD analysis project Ga0306869, IMG submission 190421) | Saline lake microbial communities from Rauer Islands, Antarctica - Metagenome Torckler E6 #833 (v2) (version 2) | ecosystem: Environmental > Aquatic > Non-marine Saline and Alkaline >... | reverse complement strand
ACAACCATTTCTGATTGCTATACTTATGTGAAATTCCTAAGTGTGGTAATAACTAACCTCCGCTCTGAACAGTTCTGGTTATTTACCCAACATATCACAATATAGTCGGCACGCTCTAATAGATTTAATATGTATGTTAGATTAGATTTTTAAAGCTTCAGTCCTTTCCCATTTATCTTTAACTCTTTTGAAGCAAATGTTAGTAGGTACTTCGTTCCACTTCTAAGCACAATTTATATTCTATCTTTCTTTAGTGATTAACATGACGTATTCTAATTATATCCAATTAAGGTCAAATTACTGGTTCTTTAATCACAACGTATTCAAGGTTTAACGTTTGTAATAAAATTGTAATAAAATAATTGCTTAACAACGCTTTATTCTTAGACTCAAACAGCTCGGAATGGTATATTTTCTCCTTCTACCTCATCTATTTTACTCACATAATGTTGTCAGTTAAACTAGCTTCAACCAGACTTTCAATTACAATTTATATTTTATCTTTTTTGATATTGTTAAGTTTTAATGTGTTATTAATTCGTTTGATATAAAGGTAGGGAATTATTAGAGATATACCTAATGATTTAATTAATTAATTGAAAAAACCTGACTTTCTCAAATTAGTGAAATTTTCACAATATTTTTCTATATTTTCTTTACCTCTTGGGTTAGCTGAATGGACAAAATAAACAGGAAGATCAATATCATTATCAATACAGTAATTAACTAGATGTTTAGCACACGTTAAACCACTTCTTTCTAAACCATCCTTGAAGTCTGCAATGTCATGATCAAAACTAATAATGTCTGGAAGACCTTTAACATTGATGATATCACAGAAGTCATCAAATGTTCTTACAATATCCCATTTATGAGATAAGTATGAATCATCACCAGTACAATTAACTATTTGGTTAATGTCTCGTTCATCATCTATAATTAAGTTGTACTTTTTCATCTTCTTTGTTATATTTATTTATTTATTTATTCATCAAATTTAATTCGATCTAATACACTTATTGGTAAATCTTCAATATCACCACTACAGTAATTGTATTTATCATACTCGGGATTTTCAATAATTTCAAAATAAAGTTTTTTCCTATCTACTTTTATTAATATACCTCTTAAAGTGGGAGAAAAATTACTTGTGAATTCTCTACCTATTAAATTATCTATTTCCTTTTTTGTCATTTAACTTTCTCTTTTTGGTTTACCTTGATTAACAATAGCCTTTCTGTCTTTTTTGGGATCAGATTTAGACTCAGATATGGGTTTATTCACATACTCACGTATCTTTTCTCCTAAGTCAAAATCATTCGGTGTGTTCTCCACCATTTCTAATATTTCTTCTAAATAAATTTCTGGCATAATATTAAGGTTTAAATAAATTTGTAATTAGTATAAAGATAGGGAAAAAAAATCAAATAAACTAATATTTAGGTTAATTTTAAAATATATTCTGATATTTTCTTGTTCAGTTTATCAGTAGATTTTTTGGGTTTACTTTCCCCAATTATAAGATCACCTTTTTTGATTGTTATCTGATGTGGTGAATTTTTTTTAGTTTTAGTTCCATATACTTTTAAAGTTAAACCACTTGGCTTTGATTTAAAGATAAAGAAATATGGGGTTTTGTCTATATAAAAAATAATTTCTAATGATCTTTTATTTCTGAATATAATATTATTTAGTCTTGAATATAAATCTTGATCATAATCACAATTGAAAATTTTATGTGATATACTACCACCTTTGATTAGATATGTTTTACATTTTACATTATCTTCAAAATTCCCATTTAAATTAAATAAAAAGTGGTATAAAATAAAATCCATTTTTTTGAAGTCAGTGATATCAATATTCTTATTTTCTATAAGTTTTAATAGATGTTTATGTATTGCTATATTATGGTTAAATCCACCGAATTTATTAATTAAATCTTCATCATTTATTTCTTTAATTAGGATGGTATCATCTTTATGGAATGAAGATTTAGTGAAAAAACATCTCCTAAGATCTATATCATTAAAGGTGTAACTATTGTTACCATCATTGAAATCTTCAATAGATTTGTAATACTTATATCCTTTGTGATGAGTACAATATCCCATTGTGGAATCCATAGATCTATACCCAACTCCATCTTTAACTTCAATGTCATTTATTTTCCGATTACCGTCTGAATTAATATATATATATGTACATAGATAATTATCTAATTCAAATTGAAATTCATCTATATATGGGTATTTTTCAAAATCAGACTTTTCTATCTTAACTTTTAATTCGGTACTACTGATCAAATCATCAATAAAAAATATATTATTTTTCTCAGCATAATCTTTGAACTTATTTCTAAGTGATTGGTAAGCAATGTATGGATATAACATAACTTCCATATCTTTATAACCATCCATAGATTCTACATTAGAAACTATCAAAGCTCTTCCTATAATTTTACCATCATCACCATTCAATACTAATAACCTAAAATTATTATTTTTAGTATAGATATCAAGAAAATTTGACTTATCATTCATACATGATTCATGTAAGGAATTATTGGCTTCTGAGGTTTTAGTATAATTTTTAGTTTTATAATAGTATGGTATTTCATCACCTTTAACTTCTTTAAAAGTTGATTTGAATTGGGATGATTTATATTTATTTACAAATTCCTCCAAATCATCAGCATTTATATTCGGAATTATCTTTTTTATAAATTTGCCAAATTTAATTTCTTGTTTATGTTTATCAAAGGTTAGTTTTATCAGTTTTTTATTATCTGTAAGATCAGCTACATTAATTGATTTACTATTCTCTTTTAATGCAACTTCTTTTGAAACGTTACTATCTATTTTTAATAAAATTTCTTTAAATCTATCACTATATTTAAATTTATTATCTTCCATATCTATAAATATAGTGAAAATAATTAATATATACTATATGATAATAAAGAAATTTGAAAATTTTAATGGGGATGATCTTTCAATTCACTCTAAAATATCTAAAAACATAGATACTTTAGAAGATTTGAAATCATATTTAAAGAAGTTTGATATACCTTTAGAAAAATATGGAACAGGAACATTTAAAACTATAAACCACCTTTTGAATGAAATAAAAGAGGGAGAAACTAAACTTATTGAAAAGGGTGGATATCTTCATCGATATATTGAATATATTGGAGCAAGGGTCATTTATAAAGATAATAATGGTGATTATTGGAGGTTATATGAAACTAAACAAGTTTTTAAAGATGGTCGTAAAAGAGTACGGAAAAATATGCCATATAGTATGGCAGAGAAGTTTAAAAGTGGAGAAGATACTAAGATGGGTATCATAAGAGGTATGGAAGAAGAATTAGGAATGAAAATAACTAAGGATCAGTTTGTCTTTTATAATAATAGATTTGTAAGAGAGGATGGTGATTATCCTGGTATAAAATCTTTCCATAAAGGACATGAATTTTTAGTGATTATTAATGAAAAACAATTTGATCCAAAGGGGTATGTTGAGAAACAAGTAGATAAGAATGTTTATTTTGGTTGGAAAAGGATGTATGGTGGTAGTAGGATAAATGAATTATTTCAGTTATGACCCAATGTTAGTTATTTCAGCTTAGTTACTACTTAGTTACTTCAAAGTAACTAAGCTTAAAAAACGAAACACAAATCAGTGATAAAGAACCATTTAGACTATTCAGCCTTAGTTACTACTTAGTTACTTTTAATTTAATTAGATAGTTTACAATCTTCAATGTCTTTAATCTCACCATAATAAGTTTCTCTATATGTATGTATGGTTTTTAAAGGGAATATACCAAATAAATAAAGTTTAATTCTTATTACCCTACACTTGACCCTTCCCATATTTTTATGGTATCGGTTTTCAAATTTAGATTTCTTTTTAACTCTTATAAGTTTCATATATTTATCTTATTGTGTTATATCATTATAGTTTATAGTTAATAATAAGTAAAAAATATTGATATTCAAAATACATTCTTTAATATATACTAATATGAAGAAATTCTCAGATAAATATATAAACGATTATAAAGATCTTTCGGTAATGAAAGTGGGATTTGAATTTGAATTTTACACAAAAGATATCTCTTATTATAAATTATTAGAGCTTTTGAATATTGAATTTGATCCAGTTAAAATTCATGGGTTCAGACAATATCATTCTAATTTTAAACCAAGTGATAATAATTGGAAAATTGAACCAGATCTAAGTGGTGGAAGTTCGATGTGCGAACTTATTACAAACCCAATGGGATTCTTCACTGGAAGGTATTATCTTTTAAAGGTACTTAATTTCATTCAAAATCATGGGTATACTACTGAGAAGTGTTCACTTCATATAAATATAAGTTTCGATCATGAAAAAACAGATTTAGAATTAAATGATTTAAATATTTTAAAGCATATTCTATCAACTGATGAAGATGAAATTTATAAAATATTCCCATCAAGAGAGAATAATATTTATGCAAAAACGGTTAATAAACTAATCCCATTTGAACAGTATGATTTTTCTAATATTAATATAGGTACTATACAACATAATATTAAAATACCTAAAGATAAATATTATGGTATTAACTTTTCTAATGTTTTTGGGCGACCAGAAGAAAGGAGGTTAGAATATAGATATATCGGTGGTAAAGATTATGAAAAAATGACAGGTGATATATTAGACTTACTATCACGTTTTTGTTTAGATGTTAAAAATAATATAAATTCCGATTTTGATGATGATGATATTAACCAACTATCACAATTCCTTGATGGTAAAATATCTAACTTTAAAAATTTCGTAAATTATGATAGTTTTTTAGTAGAATTTCCAAATATACACCTACAAATTGATCAACGAGATCAATATGATATTGTTACTTCATACTATCATAAAATTTATAAAAAAATATATTCTTTAGTAGAAGGCACAGAAGATTTAGATGGTTGTTTAATAAATTATTTTACTGAACAACACAAAATGGAAATAATAGGAGCTGAATTTAAATCAGTTCTAAACCTACAAGGTTATGATTTCATAGATTGTATAATAGAGGATGGTATTTTCGATAAATGTTCTTTTGTTTCTGGTAGTGTTACAAATGCAGAAATTAATAGAAGTAAGATATCCAATTCAAACATTGATGGTTGTAAATTAATAAATACAAACATAGAAAAATCTAGATTGGAAGATAGTTTATTTATAAATGGGTATATGAATGCTAATATGATAGGTGGTATATTTAGAAGTGGTAAAATAGGTCCTTATGGTACATTATCTTCAACTACAAAGGTAGTGAATAAAGAAAGTAGTTTCTTTGGTATACAAGGGGATGAAGATGATGATGGAAAGAAAAAAGGAGGATTTAAAAAATGAAATACTTTTCCGAATTTATATTAGAAAGGTCAAAAAATGACCCCATGCCAGAAGTTTATAAAGATAAAAAATTAGCATATTTTATAATAGGATCTCCTGCTAGTGGTAAAAATTTCTTCGTTGATAATGAAATATTAAGGAAAAATAGAAATTTTAAACAAATTGATCCAGATCAAAAATCGGATTTGCTGACTAATCACTTAAATAAAATAAAAAAATCCTTTAAAGATAGGTTAACATATATAGAATATTTAAACATATTAAATGGTAGAATAGAAAAATATCCTATGATAACTGGTTTAACTAAAGAAATAGAAAAACAATTTGAAATATTATTACATGAGGAGACTAATATAATTTATAATAGTACAGGTAATAATAGAGATCTATTATCATATCTTATAAATAAATGTAATGAATTTGGGTATGAAATAGTCTTTCTTCATGTAATGGGTAAAAATTTAGATTGGCAGATTAATAAATCTGATTTTAGGGCAGCTCTTACTGGAAGACCTGTTGATAAAGAATACTTGAAAAACATTTATAAAAACTCCCATAAAATGGCAAAGTATTATTCTAATTTAAATATTAATAATTATTATCTTATATGGAATAGAGGAGAAGATGATAAGCCTATGTGGTATAGGTATGATAATGGTAAATTATTAAAAAAATCAGGAAGTGTTTATAAACCAGTTAGGGAATCTTTAAATATCAATAATAATAATGGTAAAAGAGTATTACATGCTTTTGATATGGATGATACATTAATTTATGCTCCTAAACTTAGTGACTTTCTAAAAGATGGCATCCCCATAAAAACTGAAATAGGCAGAATAATAATAAATGAGTTATCTAAAAATGGACTTTCAATAGATGATACTACCATAGAAAACAATAGGGTCACAGTAGAATCTTTTAAAGCTCCTGATGATTGGGAAATAAATTCTAACGGTAGAAGTATAATGCCAAAACCATCTGAATTTTATGGAAGTGTTGAAAGCTTAGGAGATAAAACAAACCCAAAAATTGAAAAAGTTTTTGATAGTGTTGAAAATAAATGTATAATAACAGGTAGGGCTGAAAGAATAAGAAGTTTAATTGAAGATCATCTATATGATTTAGATATTTATCCAAATAAAGGAATATATATGTGTCCAGATACTATAACTAAAAGTTATGATGTGGGTATATGGAAATCTAATGTCATTAAAAACCTACTAGAAGTATATGATGAAATTCATTTTTATGAGGATAAAAAGTCTTGGGTTAGTATAGTAAGAGGTGAAATACAAACTCCTAAACTAACAATATATCTAGTTGAAAATGGTGAAGTAATAAAAAAAATATGAAATAATATGAAAAGGAAGATTAAGAGATTTAATGAAACAACGAAATTGGTGAGAGATTCATCCCTCACCAATAGTGATGATACCAATTCAGAAGCCACTAAAAAATTAGAGTTATATAAATCTACGTTATCTCTATTGATAACTGAATTACCGAATGATGATATAATATTAAAATATTTAAATGATGATGATGATGGTCATGAAGATTTAATAGATTTTATATGTGAACATATAAAACCGGAGATCCATTGGAGCACCTGTGTTGGGATTTTAGATGCCTGTGATTTAATTATAGGTGAAGCAATAGGTAATGATAATATCTAATTTTATTAAATTGCCTTATCGGTATATTTATTATACTTTTCTAATAAAACTTTCTTAGTAATATCAGACCTTTTACCCTTAGTGAGATTATATTCACTTTTGACTATTTTTAAATTAATGGGAGATGATATTATTTCGGGATTTATACCATACTTAAATCCTTCATACTTACTAAATATATGGTCTAAATGGTGATCTAAACTTCTTAGATTATTGGGATCAATAATTAATTTGTGTTTTCTATAACTTATCTCAGTTAATCTCAGAACATCAAACATATAAAGTTCGAATCCTTCTTTATATTTTATGGCTTTATTGAATTTATTATCTTCGTAGCATTTTCTACATCTACGCCCTTTATTCCAATTATTCCATGTTATGTGATGAATATGATTACCCCCACAAATAACTTTTATTCTAAACTGTGATCTATTATCAGATTCCATATATTCTTCTTCCGTTGATATCATTTTATAATTCTCATCATATAATCTTCTCTCTATCTCTATAAATGGGATATATGTTTTTCTAATCTCATATTCCGATATCTTTGATCTACAACTTCTACAAGTTTGTGAATTTATATTATTATATTTAGATCTAAGTAAAGAGGATGAGGATGAGCTATGAATATCATTAGAATTACATATATCACAGGTAAATATGACTTTACAATTGTGATATTTCATTTCTAATAATTCCTTAATTTCTATTTCAAAGAAATTATCTATGATCCTTTTTTTATTTTTATTTAAGTATTTAGGTTTCCATATAGATTTTATCATGTTCTATATATAAAGGTTTTTAGTGCGTGAAATTTTATATAAAAATGATTTTATGGATTCAAATTATAATATATACTTTATAAAATCTATGATAAATTATGATAAAAAAATACGAACATTTCTATAATAAAGTCTTTGAATCAGGACTTAGAGATATTAATAAAATAATGAAGGATTACCCATCAAAGGAATCTGAAATATATTTTCACCAAGATTTAGATGGTGTAGTTAGTGCAATTGCATTAAAAGTTTATATTGAGAAATATGGAATGAAAACGATGGAATCTCATATAATTCAATATGGGGGAATGGAATTTGCAATTGAAAAAACGAAAGAGGGAAGGATGCCGATTTTAGTTGATTTCGCCCATGGCAAGCCAATGTTTGTTATTCAAACAGATCACCACCAAGGACAAGCTGGTACTGGTGATACTGAATCTACTCACTTCAAAACAGCACCTTCAAATGTTGAAACAATTAGTGGTGAAGTTTCTCCAACAGATATTTTCACTGCTATTGATATCAAATTAATTAACACAATTGATTCTGCTGATTTCTTAAAAAGGGGCTTAAAACCAAAGGATATTTCAAATAGTATTTTCGGACTAGATAAAGAATTAAGTGGTGAAGATAATAGATTTATGATGGGTCTTGTTACTAATAGATTATTACTTGCTTATAAGAATAAGAAAATAACAGGAACAAGTTTAGATGGTAAAAGAGAATATAAAGATAAAAACTTTTTAGAATGTTTAGTTATGGATTCTAATGCTTCTCTTGTATCTATGTATAATAACATAAAACACTATGTTAATAATTTCACAACTAAAGCAACTAGAATGTCTCCAGATGGTAAATTAGCAACCCCAGAATCTATACAAAAGAATTTAGGTAATTATCAGGATTCTATGAAGAATTACCCTGATTTAAAAATAGATAATGAGTATAATATAGGAATTCAATATGGTGGTGGTTCTATGTTCCAACCAGGATCTTATGATAGATATACAGTATTTGAGAATAATCCACAGATAAACTTTTACTCAATAGCCTGGCCTATGGGTCTTTTACAAGTTGCAGCTAACCCTTTTAAAGAAAAGGAATTAGATGTTGATTTGGGAGCTATCTCAAATGAGTTATTAGAAAGGTATAAACCAGTTTTAAGTAAAGTTTGGATTGATATTCTTTCAGTAAAAAAAGTATCCGAAATGGATATAATTAAAATGAAAGAAAAGGGTCAAGATGTTTCAGATAAAATTGGGTTTAAAGCTACTGATTTAGAAGCTTTCTATAGTGATAAAATTAACCATTTAGTAGATGGTAAAATTGTCCCATATTCTCTTCAAGATAATGTGAGGGATATTATGAATAAACCAGTAGATACTTTGAGTTATGATGAAGAAAAAGAATTGAGAAAATATAAAATTTCGTGGTTTGATTTAATTAAAGAAAACTCAGGAGGACATAAATCAATAACTAATATTTCTTCTTGGAATTATTTCGCTTATGCTCATCCTAAATTAAAAGAATATGCAGCTAAGTATTTTGGTATTAAGAAAAGACCAGTAGAATACGGACCTAAGAAGGGTAATATGAAGTATCATTTTGGTGATATGATGAAACAAGCACAAAAGGACTTTATAGGTATCTTAAAACAAAGAATAGACCAAGTTAAAGGTAAGGGAGAAGTTAATACTGATGTTGAAAAAGTTTCAGAATCTATAATAACAAAATATGATTTGTTTGTTAATGGTAATGTTAAAAAAAAAGCCAATGAGTCATTTTTAGGGATAGGAATAGTAGGTAGTATAATATTAGGATATTTAGGGATTAAGGCTATTAATAAATTGATTAAAAATACTATCAAATCTTTAAGTTTGAATTCTAAACTTCCAAATAATAAACTTAAAAATATAATATCTGATATTTATACAGAAGCTATATCAAAAGCTAAGGAATCAGAAATGGAGAAAATGGAGAAATGGAAAGTAGAAATGATAAAAGGGATAGAAGATGGTAATATTAAAACAACCCAAAATATTTTAGATAGGATAACATCAGGTGAATTAATATAATAATACATTAATAAAATAATACATTAATAAAAAAAAGGGGAACTTATTCAGTTCTCCTTTTTTTATTTAATGGGGCAGGAGTATGTTATAATATATATTTTGTTAATAAGAAAAAGTTTAAAAACTATATTTAAAATTATGAATTTTACCTGTGTGTATGTTAAAACCAAAAAGAAATTTGATAAGTTCATAAAAGTGAATAAAATCAGAAATAAGTATATCTTAGATGTTAAAAAGATGATGGATGAAGAGAATGTTGATCCGAATGGTGATAAGATTTATTTAAAGATTCTTATTCTAAATAAAGTCCAAAGGGCAATAGAAAAGAATAAAGATATTTATTATATCCCTAATTTCGATGATGATTTTTCGATAAAAAAACTACTTAACCTTAAAAAGATTTTAGAAAAGAATAACTTCAATATCCTAGTTTTTCATGATGAATTTGAAAAGAGTCCTGCTATATTAGATGAAGCTTTTGATCATCTGTCATATTTTGATAATTCTCAAATTATAAGAGATTACTAAGGTTCGAAGATTATTATTTTTAATATATAATAAAAATAACAATATTAATATGCCATCTCCTTTAGGATTAGTAACACCAAGTAAATTTAATAATTACACCCAAAAAGAAAAACTTGGTGCTGGTCCCCATAACCCATCTCACGACAATGATATAAAGGATGTTCAAAGGTATAGTTCTATATTTAATAAGAATAAATTTTATTATAGACCTATTAGTGGAGATAATGGTAAATATAATTCTAGATCAGTACATGGTAGTGGTGGTAGTGGGACAAATGGGAAGGATGATGTCTATAATACTACTACATCTTCTATTATAGATTATACATCAGGGACAAGTATGGAATTAAGTGAACAAGACTTTGCTTATTTAAGGGACTATGGTGTATATCCTAATAACAGATTGATTGTAGCTAGAAGGTTTAAATCACCAGTTGAAGATGACTTAACTAATGTTATTGACCATAAGCCAATATCAACTCTTATTTCTTGGTTTGAGGGGGAAAAATCACCCTTGAAATTATCATTTGGTGAAAAATGGGAAAATGGTCAGGGTAATCTGATTGAATTAATGGGAACTATGTTAGGTGGTGGTATGATAGGTAAAGGTATCAACGCTTTAGACTCATTTTTCAAAAAGGGAGTTCCGTTTCCTGGATTTTCAGAAGGTTTACAGTTTCAACTTCTTAATGAATTAGGAGTGACTGATAAAGGTCTTCAGAATGTACCATCAGGTAACCCAAATCTTATACAAGAGTCTAAAAAAAGAGGGTTAGTTGGTGATAGTGGTGGTAGTGGAATGGATACAAAAATAGATATAGATTTCACAACCGTATATGAGCAAAAATTTATAGGTGGGAATGATCCTACTTTAGTCTATTTAGATATTATAAATAATGTTTTAAGGTTCGGGGGGTCAGAAAGTAACTTTTATATTAACGGGAAGGGTGGTGATGTAATGAAAGACTTTGTGAATAAATTTAGAAAGGGTCAATGGGTTCAAGCAATGTCTGTTATTGTGGGTAATGTTATTGAATTGATGAAGAAAGTAGTAACAAAACTTTTCGAAGCTATTAAATCGGTTGCTGGAGCAGTTGTGGAAGCTGTGACTGATGGTCCATCTGCTTTGGGTGGTCTTGTAAAAGATGCTTTAAGTACCATTGCTGGGGCTGTTATATCCAAATTTAGAGTTCAGATAGGTGGTGTTGTTTCTTCATTGACTGGGGATTCTTCTACCCCATGGCATGTCACTATTGGTAATCCAAAATCACCTATATTTAGTACAGGAGATATGTATACTACAAATGTTACAATAGAATTAGGTGAGGTTTTAGCTTTTAATGATTTACCTTCTAAAATAACAGTAACGTGTACTCTTTCAAATGCTAGAAGTTTAGGTATTCAGGAAATATTCGCTAAATTTAATTCTGGGAAAGGACGGAGTTATGAGAATTTAGCATTAAGTGTTTTAGAAAGTCCTATATCAAAAGATCAAATCGAATCGTCTTTCACAGATTTTAGTGGGTCAGGCGAAGGTATAACAAGTCAGACAGATAAGGTTCAGATCGCTGCTGATAAGGAGGCTAAGGAGAATGAAGATAAAACTATAGAAGCTTCTAAAGATAGTTCTACTTCTGAACAAACCACAAGTGATGTTGGAACATCTACTACTAACTAAAATAAAATTCATAAAAAATGCTTATAAAAACTTTACAAGATTTAGAAAAATTACCAAATAATAATGATAATATGTTTAACCTGTTTCAAACAGCATTTAATGATTATGGTCCTTTTTATTTTAAAACTTTTATTGTACCAAAAGAGTTTGAAATGAGAATCGATTTGATTTGTTATGATATGTATGATACAACAGAGTTTATAGATTTTTTACTATGGTTTAATGATATTATAAACCCATTTAATATAACATCAGGTATGAGAATATCATTTGTTAGTGTAGATATAATTACCCAATTTTATGCTAAGAAAGATAACCAACAAGAAGTTCAAGATACTCTTTTAAATAAAGGTAAAGTTAAGAGAAAGGATAAAAACAGAGATAAATTCACTCAACAAAAAAGAAGAGCTATTCCACCAACTTTAAATGAATCACCAAATGAACAAGTTAAAATTGAAGGAGATAGTATAATTATAGGTGGTGGTATTTTTAATACTTAATAACTACATAGAGTCGGTAGTTATATATATAATATATAAAAATTAACAATAGGAAGTGTCCCAACCATCACCAGATTTAAAAACTTTATTTTTCAGTAACTCAAATGAAATAGATGACTTTTTCAAAAAGTATAATGAAGGAGGATTTGTTAGTTGGTTTAATAGCAATAATTCAAAATTTATTAAAAAGGGAAGGTCACTTAACTCAATAGGTGATAGGTCTAATTGGATTAAATTTTGGAATCAAATACCAACTTTATTTGGGAAAGATAAGATAAATTTACCAGAATTTTTAACATTAAGTAATATTGTTTCTGTGGAAACAGGATCAGCATTTTTCCCTAAAACAGAAAGGGTTGGTTATAGTGGTCACCCAGGTATAGCTTATGCTTTTGATAGAATTAGTGGACTTAAAGCTTCATATAATACTCTATCTGGTAATATATCAGCGTTTGATTTATTTAATGATTCAAATTATATAAATGCTCATGGTAATAAAGTATTAGGATCAACATTAAGAAACACAACTGATAGTAGGTGGTCAAGCGAATCTATGCCAACAGGATTTTCTGGTAATGTAACAAAGGAAACATCAAGTGGTGGTAAAACAAATGGTTTTTTATTTGAAGCTGATTTTATGAAATTTAGAGGTAGGGGGTTTGTACAATCAACTGGTAGGAGTAAATATAAAAAGTTAGTTGATTTTGTTAAAAAGTATAAGGGGGGCAATACTATTATAAATAATTATAAAAAAAAGTGGGGTAGTACTACTACTGATAAAGTATTAACAATTTCAAGTAATGATGATTGGGATACACTTTTCCAAGATACAGATTTAATAATACCTAGTTATGCCCTCTTTATTTTCCATACTGAGAGAACCGTTCCAAACGGAACTCCTCTTTATTATATTAATATTAGAGATGATAAAACAATAAGTGATGATACTTATAATGCGGGATGGCAAACAAATGGAGCTGAAAGTTATGGTAAAGATATATCAAAAATAGTAAATATTCAATTATCTGAATTAGCTATAATACCTGATGAACCAGATCCATCAGCAAACCCACCACAAGCAAATAATAGTGGTGGTAATAACTCTGGATCTAGCTCTTCTAGTTCTGAACCAACAACTAATTATCCAGATGACCTACCAAGGGTAGAGGGGTTAAATAATTTTTTTAGACCAAATATTAAATTAGACCCTATTAAATTTGATGCTCCTGCTGATGGAAATACTCAAAAAGAAGTTTCGGGTAAAATTGGTCATCAACCATTTGTATGGTACTTATCATATCAATTAAAACATATCAAATCATTAATTTTATCTTCTCGTGGATTAGTACCTACAGTTAAAATAGTTTTTACTGATACTCAGAATTTAATGAGTAGTAAAGGTATGCCATTAGATGATTCTAAAATAACCATTTTTCTTAACTCAAGAACTAAATCACTTAGACCTATTTTTATGGAATTTAAAATAGCTAATTTCTCTAAAAATGGTGATACATATACAATTGATGGTATTTGTAATGTTAATAAATTCTTTTTGAGGGAATTCGAATCATATCCAAATATGAGTAGTTTTAGTTGTATGAAAGAATTTGCTAGAAAAGCAGATCTTGGGTTTAATTCAAACGTAGATGGGTCAGATGATATAATGAATTGGATAAACCCTGGTATAAAAGGGTCTAAGTTTATTAAGGATGTGATATCATCATCATATAGATCAGATGAATCTTTTATATGGTGTTATGTAGACTTTTATTATAATCTTAATTACATTGATGTAGAGGAAGCTTTAAAGATAGATATATCTGAACAATCAGGGATTAAAAATTCGGGATTGGAGAATCTAAATGGTTTAACAAATGAACCAGAATCAACCACCCCTCTTTGGTTAAGTAATGATGCTTCTCTTGATCAAACAAATCAATATTTTGAAGATTATAAAGTCATAAATAATTCAACTAATATCTCTTTAAATAATGGGTATTTAACTAAGTCTAAATTTTATGATATTAATGATAAAAATTATTTAATATTTGATATTGATTCCATTACAAGTGAAGGTGATAAAACAATTATAATGAAAGGGTCTCCTAAAGATATGCAATTTTTCGATAATCATATTAAACCTGTATATGTTGGTAAATTAGATACTGATAATATGCACCAAAATTTCAATTATTCAATTGTTCAGAATAAACAAAATATTACAGACCTTCAAAAGATAGGGTTATCTATAAAATTAAAAAATCCTAATTATAATCTATATAGATACCAAAAGGTATCTGTGACTATATCATCAGAAGTTTCAACTCCACAGAAATCACAAATAAATGAAAGGTTATCTGGTGAATGGCTTATAATCGATATTGATTTTGTTAATATTAATGGGGGAGTGAGTCAAAAAGTTAACCTAGTTAAAAGGGAATTAGAATTAAGTCCACAGGAACTAGAAAATGAAAATTTAGGTAATGATAATAAGGGTAACCAAGGAGAGAATACAACTAATGATGGTGATGGTGAAGAAGAAATTGATACATCTGGTGATGAGATTGAAGTTGCTCTTGATAATGAATTAATACCATTCAGTTATGATTTAGAATTTACTAACTCACCAGAAATAGATGATTTCTTTGATCAATATCACACTGATGGTTTTGTAGGTTGGTTTAATAAAGAATTTGGGAATGATCCTGATTTTACTAATAATGTAATCACAGTAGTTAGTGTTGGTAATAGTGGTCCAGGTGAAAATGTAATACCGAATTCAGATGGTGAAGTAAACGATCCAATAGATAAATCAAATTGGACAAGAGTATGGAATACATCTCTTTCACGGGTCTTTAATGATAATAGAGATGAGTGGGTAGATATGATAAAAGATGATGGTGTTAAAACTTCTTTCAATGTGATCGAATTTCTAACAATGAATACTATGATTTATTTATTAAATGGTGATGGATTTAAAGTCAAATCTGATAGTAGAGATCTTGTTGATATATTTAAATCTAATAATAATTTAGAGGGTAATGAAACCACTTTAGATTTATTTAATAATGATCATTATATAGAATCTAATGGGAATAAAAAGTTTGCTCCTATATTATCTGGATCAACCTCTTCAACTTGGTCAAGTAATGTATTCCCAGTAGGGTTTAGTGGAGCAACAAGTTCAGAAGCTGTTAAAAAAGAAACATCTAAAGAGAATAATGAGTTTATAACAAATGCTGATTTCTACAAATTTAGAGAAAGAGGATTAGTAAAATTTAGAGGTAGACATGATTATGGAACATTAATTAAAGCAATTAAAGGTTATAATATCGGTAGTGATCAAAAAACTATAATAGAATATAAAAATAAATGGGAATCTATACAAGATATAGATTCAATATTAAATAAAACTTCTGATAAAGATTGGGATAAATTGATGTTTGAAACGGATTTAATTATACCAACCTTATCTATAGGTAATGTGATGTTTGATTTAAAAAGTGTCCATATAATACCAACAAAGGGTAAAAATGAATCAAAAATTTTCAAAAGTATCGAGAATGTAGGTAAGTTAGTTGAGTCCAGTTTAGAAAGCCCTGGTTCAAATTTTGTAGATAACTTTGTGAAAATGGTCAAAAAACAAATTTCATTCTTAAATGAAAAGGAATTAGTCCCAGCTAAAGAAGGAAGTGTTCAACAACCTGGAGAATTCGATTTAGACTTAATACCAGGTGAATATTTAGATAATGATAAGAACGTAATAAACTTAGCTCAAATTGATGGGCAAGCAGTAAGAGTAGATGTAGCTAATGCTTATTTAACTATGAGGGAAGCAGCAAAAGAAGATGGAATTACTTTGAAAATAAATTCTGCTTTTAGACCTCCTTACCCATCAACTAACGGTAATGATGCTTTATATAAAGGAACTAAGAGATATGGTATAAATACTAAATCTGAATCAGGAGTTCGTGTCAAAGCTTCTTCTCAGAAATGGTTATATGATGGGAAGAATACAGGATTCCCAGAAATAGGTAGACCTAAATCTAGTTTCAATTTAGCAGCAAGACCAGGTGGGTCAAGACATGGAGATGGTATAGGTTTTGATTTAAATACTGGTGGGTCTTCAGGATCTAGAAAGTCAGGAGTTAATAGAGAAAGATATGAATGGCTTGTTAAAAATTCTTGGAGGTTTGGGTTTGTAAGAGCTGTAAAATCAGAGGAATGGCATTATGATTATAGACCACACCTGATCGAGAAAAAAGGTAAAGGACCTTATTCTGATATTGATGGTACAGATAGAAATAAATTTTATAGTGATTGGGGTCTTGATACTCTCACTTAATAGTTAGGGTTAATACTTAAAACCCTTATTATCGTAGTCTATAAATAATCATCCGACATTTATCAATTTACCAATCCACTCACATCAGGCAAAAATTTCATGGTGCGTAATTAAACCAGTTGAATGGGAATAATATGGACATCATTAATAAAACTTAAATCCTATTCGGTTATTTTTATTTTCAATTTTTTTAATTTTAGTATTAATTTTTTTCAATTGCTTTTCGTGATACTTCTTTTTTGCTTTTAATTCTTTCTTATCGTTTTTCATTTCACTTTAATTTTATTGGATACTATTATATTATTTTACCGTTTGTTTATATTCCACATTCATAATTATGTATTTTTAATCTTATTAATTATCCACATTACACATTCTGTTGAGAAATGTTTACTTTCAGTATCTTTGAACATTTCATCATAATCTTCTTGACTTAATAAAACTTCTAATTCAACACTATTGCCCGCTTGATATCTATCACCATCTCCAAAACTCCACTCACCATCATCATCACTGGAAGTGAATAATGGTACTATTTCAGATTTAACTACCCAATCCAACTTATCACATTTCTCTATGAGTTCATTTGATAATTCAAGAGTGTTAATTTTACCAAAAATATTTAGGTTAATACTACTGATTATTTGTAGACTACTGATAGGTTTCATTTTATAATCTCTTAATGTACCATCATATCCACCACCAAAAAATATTAAATTATCAAAATCACTAAATTCATATAAATCTGTTATTTTTGTTATTTTTGTTAACATTGGTCTTAACTTAGACCAATGTTTTTCAGTCAATTCTTCTCTATTACTAGATAAGTGTAATTTCTGAGAAAGCGAATTTAGAAAATTAAACTTCTTAGTCTACCATTAACCTTTTCTACATTACAGGTAACTCCATTTTCATAATCAATTTCAAATGTTTCAACTTTTCTTATTTTCTTATTTTTTATTTCCATGTTTATTTTTTTTACTTATACAAATATAATGATAATTATCCAATTATTCTAATTTTTAGATGGTTAATTTAATTAGTTGGGAATGTTTGATTTATAATATATACTTTATGGCTAAACAATTTGGTGAATCAAGATCCCGTAAAAATATACATAAAGACTTTTTAAAGGGTGGTGGTACAGATGTACCTAAAGAGGATCAAATAGGTAATGTGAATACTTTATCTGATATTGATTCTCAAAGGTCAGGTAATTTTATTTCACCAGCCCCTTCTAGTCCTGAAAACTTACAATATGGTAAGAATGTAAATTTTTTAAGATCATATTTTAAAGATGGTACAATGCACCATTTTAAAAATGGTTTGGAGCTTGCTAATAAGACAGGAGATAAGACTAATGTAAGTAACATTGAGAATTTAGATGAAGACCCGATTATCTTCGGGTTTGATTTTATAATTAATCATGTGACAAGTCCAATTTATAATGAAATGAATAAATTCTTCGATTTCGCTGATAATAATAATATAAGTGAAATTTCTAATAGGAGGAAGATATATAATGAGTTTATAGAACATTTAGAATTGTTGTTTTTGACAACAAGTGGTGGTGAATTTGATACTTTCAAAGGACATTACTTAATAGGTGTAGATGGTGTGGGGAATTTAATTAATAAATCCACTGGTCTTGGTTCAGATAAACAATTTACTAATTTCGGAAAAGATAAAATAACTCTTAACCTTAGAGAGGATACACATTTATCAGGTGGTTATTTAACTTCATTATATAATACTTTATCTTACTCTAAAATAAATGGTAAACAAGTTATTCCTGATAACCTTTTAAGGTTTGATGGGACAATAGTAGTATCTGAGATGAGAAACTACAAAAAGGTTAAGAAAATTTTATCTGGAGATGGTGGTGAAAATTTACAAGAAGTTTCAAAGGTTGTGAGTGATAATGTTTCAAGATATATGTATAATGTATATGATTGTCAATTTTATTTTGATAAACATTCACATCCATCAAATGTTAAAAATGATTCAAAGGAAATAACTGATAGTTTTGATATGTCATTTTTTTATAAGTTTTCTTCTATGGAAATGGAGAAATTTAAAATATCAACAGATTCAATAGATTCAAGATATTTAAATGATGGTAATAGGATAAATCCTACTCGAAAATATATAGGCGAAGAAACCGAAAATATAAATGCTATTAGGAGAAATGAATTTATAAATTCAAAATATCAAGAAAACTCAAAATCTTACCAAGAATTCGATAACCCTAAAAGTAATAATATTATAAAAGATTCCTCGGTGGTTGGTGAATCAGATGATAATTTAGAAGCTAATAGACAGAACTCACTTAAAAAATCACTTGATGAGCAAGAACAGCAACAAGAAGTACAAAGACAACAAGCATCTGAAAGACAGCAAAGGACTGGTCTTAAAAAGAATGAGAATAATAATATTACTGGTTATGAAAATGTAACTGAAGATGGTAAGTTAACTAAACAAGAAAAGAGGGGTAAACAAGGAGCTTTAGGTGGTATTATAGAGAGAAGTAAAGACTTTACTTTAAATGTAGTTAGACTTAAAAGAAACTTATTGATAGATGAAACAGTTAGAAATATAAGAAAATCAACAGGGCTTAGAAGAATATCTCAACCGGATAACGTTTATGAATATGATCCACTTTCTGTTACTGGGTTTGTTAGAAATGAACTTACGGATTTTGTAGGCGGTTCATTCACTGGTTTACTTGGTGGTATAGATGGTATTGTTTAAATGGTAGGTTTTATTATTAATTCAATATCACTAGTGGGTATCTCAAATTCTTCTATAATAACTATCTCACTCTCGGAACTATAATCTAGTTTATTAAATTTAAATTTATCTAATTGTTCTTGTGTTAAATTATCAACAATAATATCAATTGATAGGGGATATTCAAGTTTATCTATATCAGCTTTAGCTAAATATCCATATTGACCTTCTTCATCTCTCCAAGAAGCAAATTCAGTTGCTAATTTTTCAGAGTATGACCAAGATGATCCCCAATCATATTTAAAAGTTCTATTACCATTTTTATTTAAATGTATATCAGACAATTCCGTATCCATGCCAAACCCTCTCCAAATATATCCGTTAGATTTCTCATTAACTAATTCCTTTGTCTTTTTTATTAAAATTTGTGGTATCTTATTCACATCATATTTTTTATATGGTTGGGAGAATATCAAATCAATGCACCATTTTGCTAAATAATCTGGTATTTCAATCAATTCATTATTTTTTGACTATTATAATTA
>Ga0306869_1000418_pt1 | contig 20535 bp, 42 predicted proteins | sample AntRauTorckE6833_FD_190421 | JGI IMG/M metagenome (GOLD analysis project Ga0306869, IMG submission 190421) | Saline lake microbial communities from Rauer Islands, Antarctica - Metagenome Torckler E6 #833 (v2) (version 2) | ecosystem: Environmental > Aquatic > Non-marine Saline and Alkaline >... | reverse complement strand
CGTGACGACTGCTCGTTCCCGTTCTGCTCGTGCGGCGAGGCCGAAGAGAAGATGGACGACTGTGAGAAGGAGCGGTGCACCTACCCCTGGTGCACCTGTTCCTAGCAAGAGCAGATCGTGCTATCGTGTCGTCGGTCGCTCGGGGGGTACTCCGTCGAGGCGGACGCGGCGGGAACTTATCGAAAGGCCAAGAACGCCATCAACCCGTTTGCATAGCGTGTGGTCCCCCACAAGCTATCCGCAGGGCTGGACACTGATCGAGTAGGTGTAGGTGAGGGCAGCCCTTGACGCCGTAGACGGATCTATGCTACACTTCTCTCTGTGAACGCACCGGTTCACGCGCACATTGTCAACTCGCTCTAGGTACGGACATGGGGGTGACATGGCTTCGACGGGGCCAGCCCAACAGTTCCCTGCACGTCGCGGCGCCCTGGCCGCGTTATCAAGGGCAACCTTAGAACTGTCACCAACTTTGTCAGTCGGGTGTGGAACGCCGTCAAGACGGCCTTCACGCCCAGCACGCCTCAAGCCCTGACCTTCGCGTAAGGCAGGCCTCCGAGCAGACCGCACCGGGTCGCATCTGCATCGGGGACTGGAGTCCCGGGATCCCTGCCACCGTGAGGCGGGCGCGCTACCGGACAGCGAACGGTCTTCGGATCGTGACCTGGTAGGTAGGCGGCGAAATGGATCGGTGCGTCGTGGATCGGTTGGTGCTTCTGTGCTCCACGACAACATAGAGAAGAAGCACCTAAGCGTGTGAAGGAAGGGTTCCGAAGGAGGCTTCGGACGCGGGTTCAACTCCCGCCACCTCCACCACCGCCGTACCTAGAGCGACGTTCGACAGGAAGGAGACACCCACGCCACGAATCGACGAACATCCGATTGTCAAGGAACACGCCGTCTTCATCGAAGACTTCGCTCGTCGCATCGTCGAAGAGCAGGAGGACGTCGCTGCGGCGACCGCCGAGCTCGACGTTGCGATCGACTACCTCACGGCCGTCAAGACCGAGATCAACGCGTAAGCGCCGCTCCCATGACCCGGGAGGTCTCTAAACTCGCCCTGGTGGACGGCGGCGCCGAGAACTTGGCGCCCCCCAAACAGACCGGCCGGAGCCCAGCGCTCCGGCCGTTCTCGTACAAGGAGGTTCTGTGAGCCACGACGACCTAGCGATCCTCACACCCTACGGTGTGTTCTGTCTGTCCTGCGTCCCCAAGGACCTCGAGGACGACGATCTGTTCGCGGTCTACGACGACGAGCAACTCGACGCCTACCCTGTCTGCGAGCGTTGCGGCAGGAAGCACGACTACACAAACCTGACCCCCAGAGGGGAGCGCTTCGAACTCGAGGTCCGCGGGCCGAGGCCCGACGACGTGATGCTGACCGAGTGCGGCCCGGCGGACAAGCTGCTGGAGCTCTCGATCGTCGACGACCGCGTTGTCGCCGTGTTCGCGCCCTCCCGCCTGTCCGACCTGGCGTCGCTGGTGAAGCGACACCGGGACGCGCACCCCGACGCCGCGGTGTGGGTGACGAGGCAGCACGGAGCCGTCGAGCTCGCATCACCGTCCGTCTACGATCCTCACCACCGTCCGGACTCTCCGTACGTCAACTTGCAGGGTTGATGTAGGGTGTTCTATCTGTTAGTCTTACCTCAGAGGAACTCGTGAGTCGCCCTTGGTTCGAGAACCTCACACCGCACGAGGTTGTCCTCTACGTCGAGGGCGGGCGGAGGGTCCACCTGAAGCGAAGCAGCCGTCCCGCCCGCGTCGAAGTCACCCAGCAGGTCGTAGGAACGAGCGCCGGCCTGAAGATCGTGGAGAACACCTACGGGAACGTGGTTGGCCTCCCGGAACAACGGAAAGGAGTCGTCTACATCGTCAGCCTGATCGTACGCAAAGCACTCGGGGCCAGTCGGCTGGACGTCGTCGCCCCGGACACCGGAACCGGCGCCGTCCGCGCAGACAACGGCCGCCTGATCGGCGTCACCAGACTTATCGGACCGTGCCTAGAGGAGGCCTCATGAACGACCAGCCCGAGAACACGCCCGTCTTTCCACCCAAGCACGAAGACCTTCGGCTCAGAACCGGATCCGTCGACACCGGAACCCCACTCGTCACCCTGTTGTACCTCCTGATGGAGGAGCAGGTCCTGCCCGGGACCATGGAGGAGCTCGTCCAGCGTGTCGAGCATCCCGACGAAGACGGCTACCACTCGTTCAGCAACGGCTACCTTGCCCACTACGCCATCGACCTGGCACGGCGCCTCGAGGTGGACGTCATGTGGCGGGACGACGTGGTCATCCTGGAGGAGGCGGCCGAGGAAGAAGAGGACGAGCCGCTCTTCCCGATGGATTCCTTCCCGACCTTCCCCGACCCGTTCGACCGTGCCCGGAACGAGATGGAGGTCGCAGGCCTGTACGACGAGGACGCCGACTACGACGGTGCCGTCCCCGAGGCTGTCCTGGAGCTCCTGAGCACGCTCTACGGCCAGGGCCACAGCGGCTACTCCGCGCACCTCGTGGTGGAACTGTTCTCAAGGCTCGCCCGCGGCGAGACGCTCACGCCGATCACGACCGACCCCGACGAGTGGTACCCGATCGCGCTGCGCGAAGACGCCACGCCTGGCCTGTGGCAGAACCTGCGTGACTCGAGCCGCTTCAGCGAGGACGGCGGCCGTACCCACTGGGGCGTCGACGACCCCGATCGCCACACCACGCCGTCTGCGGAGCCGCTCGGCTGATGCCGCAACATCTCAGAGATCCACGACGAAGGAGCCTGCGAATGACCACCGATCCGCACAAGCAGAGCGCCCGGGAGGTTGTCTGGGCGCTCCTCGAGCACAACCCCCACGGCTACCCCCTGAAGGAACTCTACGGCGACACCTACGTCCAGGCGATGGAGATGGTCTCCGAGGGCGAGGTCGTCTACCAAGAGTCCACCGACCTTCTCTACCTGCCGCTTTTCGGGTGAGAACCTCTCCCCTGCCTATTACGCATCCGCGAATATCCGTTATCGATAGGGGGTAAACAACCGCTTATGTATTCAGGTATTCATGCTAGTTGACCGCCGGAACGCCACCCAGTACGCGACGTACGACGAGCTCGTCGCTGCGTACCCGGCCACCCGGGTCTACGCGGGGTTCGGCAGCATGGTCGGACTCGCAGACAAGGAGCAAGCCGTCATCGACTGGTACAACTTCATGCCCTCTGTCAACGCGTACGTTCTGATGTTCGCCACAAAACTGGCTCCGGCTGCGAGCACGGTACTCAACCACATGGAGGTTCCCGAGTGATCCTGGACATGAAGTTCGACCACTACATCCGCGATAACGTAGCGGCCCACGGCTCGTTCACCATGACGGTGCCCGTCTACCTCGACGCCTTCGACACCACCCGCGTGTATGAGGAGGACCCTCTCGAGATCTTCGGCGCGATGGTTCCCGAGGTCAAGCCGCTGGGAGGCTTGATCGGCAAGATGTGGGACGAGCGTCGCGATCGCGAGTACACCATCGAGGCTCGCCCCTGGATGGCGCTGTTCGATTACACCCGCCGGAGCAAGATGCGCGTTGCCGAGATCGACCTCTGCAACAGAGAGATCACCGTGGTGAAGGCATGAGGGGGACCGGCCTCAACTCCGACGCCTTCGACGGCGTCGTGCAGACGATCCTCAAGTTCTCGTTTCGAGGCAGTCGCAAGGTCGTTGCGAGCCATCTGTGCATGAGCCGCGATCTGGACGACGAACTCCTCGGAAAATCGGCGGAGATGCTGTCCACCCTGTACGTCCACCGTATCGTCCGCAAGGTCGAGATCCTCACGTACGGCGGTGGTGGGTGGGCGACCGACGAGTGGCGGGAAGGCCTGCGGCTCCTTGACGAGCATGGCACGCCGACGGTCCTCAGCGCAGGGGATGAAGAGGACGAAGAATGAAGTCGTGGAAGGTCGTTGGACTGGATCCGTCGTTCACGAACTTCGGGATTGCGATCGGTGAGTACGACCCCGGCTACGGCGAGTGCAACATCACGCGCATCGACGTGGTGCAGACGTCCCCTACCAAGAAGAAGCGGGGCGGCAAGGCGCTCGACGACCTTCGCCGTGCCCAGGTGATCGCCGCGGCCGTGAAGTCAGCGTGCGTCGACGCGGAGATCATCGCATCGGAGATTCCAGCAGGGAGCCAGTCGGCGAAGTCCTCGAGGGCGCTCGGCATCGCGTTGGGCGTCGTCGCGACCGCGGCGCCGAACGTCATCCCCGTCACCGCCGGCGAGGCGAAGTCGTTCCTCACCGGCCACAAGAACGCCAGCAAAGAGGAGATGATCGACACCGCGGCCCTGGTCTACCCCGACCTGGCGTGGAACACGGTCACCCGCGACGGCGAGCAGGTCATCACCGCCAGCAAGAACGAGCACATGGCGGACGCGATCGCCGTCCTCCTGTGCGGCCTGGAGAAGTACGAGGCGACCACGAGTGTGATCCTTGATGCCGCCTGAGATGGACTCCCCTATCACCCCGCTGGACCTGCACGCCTATCTCCTTCGCCTGCACCGTCTCGACGGTCCAGTCGGTATCTACCTGAACGAGGATGGCAGCATCCGGTCGTTCGACATTCAACACAACAGCAAGAAGATGCGTTACCGCATCGTGCTGGAGAGGCGCGAGGCGCTCACACGCTTCACGGCTCGTCTCCTCCACCGCGCCCTCGCCGCCTGGTTCGACGATCACGACTTGACCCTCACCGGCAAGCTCGACTGGCGTCGCCCCAAGGTTGCGATTCGGCGCGTCCTGTCCGAGGCCGTGGCGCGGCTCTCCGTCCACCGGGCCAACAACAACACCCTCCGCGAAGCCGATCCCGTCGAGATCACGTTCCATCCGATGCAGATCGGCACCAAGACGCAGATCAAGATCGGCAGCTACGAATCCGCGTTCCTCTACCCCGGCGACGAGGCATCAGCCCTGGCCGAGGCGAAGGACATCATCCGAGACCACACCACAGCCATGGGGGAACTTCTGTGAAACCCGAAAGGTTCTACGACCGCTTCGAAGGGCATACCGTCAAGGTGCTTCCAGCCGGGCCGGAGGTCAACAGCTACTTCATCTTCCGCACGGGAACGACGACCGACGCCGTCAACATGGTGTCCCAGAAGGGCCGCCTCTACATGAGCAGCCCAACGATCGGCACCTTCGCCCTCGAGCCGTACGCGCCGGACGTGATGCTCTGGCTGCGCCGCAACATCGACGACACCCGCGCCCTGCTGGACGCCATCCCGGACAACCTCAAGCCGCACTTTGCGTGCGTGCGGCCACCCGAAGTCGACCAACTCGCCAACCTCCTGGAGGGAGCCATCAGCACCGACGAAGACGACGAGGAGGAGTACAAGGATCTCCTGGTCTGGCTGTACGACTACCGAGACGAGCTCTCCCCCATTCCGGCCACCGTGCTCGCCGACCGGCTCGAGTACAGCCGGTTCTTCGAGGACGGATTGGTCAGCCTCGACGATATGCAGGGACTTCTAACGCATACCGACGTCGCGTACACGTTCGTCGCGATGCTGCGCCGCTTCGTCGACGTGCTTGAGCAGCGCGCCGAGACCCCCTGGGAAGGGTGGGAACAATGACGGACCACCACTCGATCGACAGTTCGGTCGACACCAAGCGACACATCGAACGCGTGAGAGATCTGCTTGCTCAGGTGTCGACCCTGTTGTGGATCCGCGGGAAGGACCACGACGCCAGCAAGCTCGAGGAGCTCTTCCCCGAGGAGATCGCCCTCGAGGAGGCCGCATGATCCCGAACATCCGGGTCCACGCCTGGGGCTGGGACCCGAACAGCAACCAGCAAGAGGTGTGGCGGGACATGATCCACCCGAACCTCGGCCTGGTCCAGTACAGCCGCAACTACGAGCTCGCCCGTCCCGGCGACATCGCCTTCGTCAACCGCACCAGTGACGCGACGATGGCGGCGCAGACGCCCGAGAAGTGGAAGTTCGCGGTGCTCGGCGACGAACGCAACGTCCACGGCCCGAGCGGGCACCGGGAGACCCCGAAGCAGTACATGGCGCGGCTCCAGGAAGCGAACGAGATCCTCCAGAACGCCGGGATCCCGACGAGTTCCGCGGGCCTGGCGATGGGCGGGGGCAGGTTCGACCGCCCCTACCAGCACGACATCAAGGACTTCGGGGACTACAGCGGACAGAACTTCCGCACCACCCGGTTCGACCGGGCCGTATCCGGGATGCAGCGCATGCGCGACACCGTGTGGTTCCCCACCGTCATCCCGCTCCGGCTCAACTGGTGGCCGATCAAGTACAACACCCTGGGGATCTGGCTCTGGCAGACGTTCCTGGCCCCCGGCATGGAGGTGCAGATGCGTCGCCTCCTCGCCAACCCGGCGAACGTCAGCGTCGGCATCTGGTGCCTGCGCGAAGGCAAGCTGGGCGACGGGCACTGGCAGGGATGGCACGGCCTGATCGACCGTGGCAACCGCCTCACCTGGCAGGGCCGCATCGTGAAGCGCCTGCTCGAGGAGCACGACGATGGTTGAACTCCTCGCCGTGCTCCTGACGTTCCTGCTGGTCACGTCCGTCGTGTCGTTGGCCTACGGCATCGCAAGGTTGTGGGCCGCGATACGCGGGGAGCCGTGGCTCCTGTAAGACGCCTCAGTCGTTGAGGTTCTCGATGATCTCTCGGAGGAACTGCGTTGCGGTGATCCCTCGCTTCTTCATGGCGAGGGTGAAGTCGTAGCGCTCCTTCGCTGTCAGGGTGAAGGACAGGTTCACCGGGAAGTCGGCGGGTACACGTCTCCCCTTCGGCCCGGGGTACGACTTCAGTTCCGGTGCTGGATTCCCATCCTGGGATTCTGTGCTGGATTCCTGGGTTTCCTTGGACCGCCCCGCTTCGAAGGCCGCTCGCAGGCTGCTCTTCGGCTGCTCAGTCACCGCAGCTCCTTCCACACGCTCTCGTACTCATTCAGGTACTCGGGCATGATGCCGAACGACTTCTTGTAGACCACGAGGTTGCGGACGCGGGCCTCCAGCACCGGAAAGTGCTCTAGCAACTCGCTCGCCTCGCGGGCCAGGATCTCCCGCGCAACCCAGCGCGTGAACAGGATCCGCGTGTCGAGCGATTGTCGCGTGCTTTCGACGTCCAGGAGCATCTCGAGCGTGGAACGCAACCGGTTGATGTCCAGGTGTGTCGGGGCGACGGGCACGACGACGCGGTCGGCGACCATCGCGGACCCCCACAGGATGTCGCGCTGGTTCGGCGGGTTGTCGACGATCACGGTGTAGCCGTCCTCGGCCAGCCCACGAGCCTGCCGGGCCAACCCGTTCGGGTTTGCCTCCACGACCTCGAAGGGAAGGGCCTCACCGATCTCCTTGGACTCACGCGCCCAGAAGAGCGCGCTGCGCTCGTTGTCCGCATCGAGGACGATCGGCTTGCCGCCGTCCGCGTGGGCACACGCCGCGAGGAAGATCGCCGTCGTGGTCTTACCGACGCCGCCCTTGAGCGAAACAACCGAGATGATCATGCGACCTCCTGTGCTGGGTTCCATGCCTGGGATTCCAGCCTGTCCTGGGTGTCGTTGCTGGATCTCGTGCCTGTGCTGGGTTCCATGCCTGGGTTCCTTTTCTGGGCTGGGTTCCTGGGATTCCAGCCTGTGCTGGGTCTGTTGCGGAAACGTACCCCGTCCTAGGGCACTCCGTCAACCCAGCACAGATTTCCTTGATGGGTTCCCAGCACAGATTCCCAGGCAGGGTCGTTTATCCCGCCCCTGACGGGGATCTTTGCTTGACGGATGCTTGATTGCCAGGGTACGGTTCGACCAAATAAAAGCCCGGGTGCGCCAACACCCGGACTTAGGTTACGTGGCAGGCTCCAAAAAGCCCGCAGGGATGCGAGGAGCCTACCACGTGACCGGGCCGGAGGTCTAGTCCGTGTCACCAAAATGTGAAGAGTTCATCGACCTGATGGTCGCCGCGGCGGAGCGTGTCAACGACGAGCGCGGCACCGACGTCAACGAGGTGGTCCTGTTCTGCCCCCAGTACGTGATGGCGGAGATGCTCGAGGTCGACCCGTCGACGATCCGGCGCTGGTTCTACCGCTACCCCGCGCTCAAGCAGCGCGTGAACATGGCGTACCACTGCGCCGTGGTGGAGGGCGGCCGGCGCATGAAGGACGGGTGCCTGTGGGTCGTGGCGATCGAGCCGGTCGACCGGAAGCTGCGGATCCCGGCCGAGGCGTTCGCGGAGCAGGTTCGCGACTTCGAAGGCGACATCGTTCGCGGTCGGACCCTGCACGGACCGTTACCCAAGACAGCAGGGACGATGACAGAGACACTGCTCCTGTGGACGTTCCAAGGCTTCCCACCCCCGACAAACAGTGGTCCGGGCAGCGTCCCCGAGGCGGTGTTCAGCGCCGTCCAGGACGTCCGAAACGTCGCGTCGTCCGGCTACTACCTGGCGTACCTGCTCGGCGACGCCAACCCGCGATTCTGGATGAAGCAACTCTGGCGAGCGGCAAGGGGAGAGCTCGGCCCTCTCGGCCTGGTGGGGGTGATCGAGCGCACGCTGACCGATGTGCGCGAAGGCTTCGCTCGCTCGGCGCCCAGGTTGGCGACGGCCCGACTATCTCACAACGGAGGACATCGATGATGCGTTAGAATAGTCTGCGTTAGGAGGTCGCTTTGCGCACCGCACGACGCATCATCGCCGCGCTTATCGTAGGGATCCTGCCCATCCTCGCCGCCGGTCAGGTCTGGCCCGAACCGAAACCCGTTCCCGTCCCCACGCCCGCTCTGGTCGTCGAGCATCGTCGACTGCCGACGCCGGAGGCTCGAGCCGATGTTATCCCGGTCGGGAACGCCCACCTGGCGGACGCCTACCGCCAAGCCTGGACCGACGGTCACGATCTGGAGGCGGTGATCGAGGTGGACCGGATCAGCAGCTACAATCCCGTCCCATCGCAGACCGATGCGGACCCGTCGAACTCGTCTTGCGGTCCTACGCTCCCCTCACAGGTCGCGCTCAGTCAGGACCTGTTCTTCGTCGACGGCTGGAAGGCGTACTGTGGGTCGGTGGCGACGGTCTACGTCCAGGTGGGGGAGACCGTCGAGAGTTACGAGCTGGTCGTGAACGACACGATGGCGCCTCGGTTCCGTAACACCGTCGATGTGATGGTGCACGACACCGTTAGAGAGGCCCGGCAGTTCGGTGTACGTCGGGGGATCTTGATTCTTCACGCAGACGCCGGTATCTGATAGAATCGTTGCGGGAGGCGCAAGTATGTGTGACTTGCTACGTCAACTCACGTTGGAGGTGATCCGACGGCGCTGAACGGGACACACACCCAAGCCGTATCTCGGCCTGCGCCCTCCCGACGTTGACGGAGGGCGCTCGTCGGTCAGCCCTCCCAAGCCCCCGGAGCTCCGGGGGTTGCGCTATTGACACCCACGGCGTTGTGTAGTACACTCTATTCAAGTAAGCGGGGTTGACGCCCCAGAAAGGAGTGACTACATGCGAAAGAACATTCCGTGGAACGCCCGCACCGAAGCCAAAACAGAGGAGACCCTGACCGATCGGGCGTGGGACAACATCGCTCTGCGCCGCGGCGAGGAAGTCGTGGAGGAGTACCGCGCGTCCGCACTCTGGCCGACGATCGGTTCCAGCCTTGGGTTCGCCGTCCCCTTCCTGATCTGGCCGGGCATCTGGACCTTCCTCGGCTGGCTGGCGTTCACGGTGTCGTGGCGCTGGGGCGAGCACGAGAACCGCTGGGCGATCACCAACCAGCGCATCCTCCAGCGCACCGGCGTCGGTGCCAAGAAGGCTACCTCGATCGACCTCACGCGCGTCACCGACGTGTCTGTGGAGCGTCCGTTCTTCAACCCGATCCTGCGCCGCGGCAAGGTCAGGGTCAACAGCGCCGGCCGTAGCGACGACGAGATCATCATGTTCGGCATGGCCGATCCCGACGCGGCGGCGCGCGCCATATCGCGCTAGGGCGTAGACTGGCGCATGAGCGTGCGCCCCCACGTCCTCCGGTTCCTTCATTGGCACCGCTACAGAGATCCGGATCTTGACGCGGCGATCGAGCAACTGCTTCACGATCGGCACGACCTCGACGACGAGGCGTACCTTGAACGCCTGGAGCTTCTCCTGGAACGCTTCGAGCGACACCTGAAGAAAAGGAGGCCACGCAGCCTCAACTAGAACCCTGATACGCAGGGTACGAAAGGAGCGACTATGAGCACCATTGGAGACCTGATTCGCGAACGAGAGGGCCGCATCAAGGCCATGAACCGCGCCTGGCACGAGGCCAAGGGCAACCCGAACCTCCAGGCGTCGTACCAGAGCCAACAGGAACGCCTGAGCGAAGAGATCATCGCGTTGCACGAGCAGCTCGCCAACGACGAGCCGCTGCACAGCGACATGGTCATGCTCGACATCGGCACGACGGACTTCATCGTCCAGGTCCTGGAGCAGATGAAGGACCAGTACGAGAAGGAGCTCGAGCGTACCGACCTCTACCCGAACATCCGGGACTGGGCGTTCAAGAAGCAGCGCGCCCTGCGCGACGTCATCTGGATGCTGAGCGGCGGCAAGGACTACTACGACGAGCCGCCCCAGCCGGTCCCCGCCTACCTGGTGTTCGCCGAGTTCCCCGACGGCTCCGTCGACCTCTTCGAAGAGGACAGCGAGGCCGATGCCGAGGAGCGCGAAGAGGCGTTGGTCGACGAGGACGGCGCGATCACCACGAAGTACCAGGCGATTGCCGAGGCTGGTTCCAAGCGACTCGTATACCGACCGCTGACGTCGTACGACAACGTCTACAAGGAGTTGCCGTCACACGTCCTCGAGCGGGTCATCAGGGGTGCCGGGGGTTCGGCCAACGTCAAACTCCCCGACGACGAGGAGCCGGTGCAGCGCAAGCGGGTTCGGGCGGGCGCGTGAGCGTCCGACAGAACTTCCTCGGGTCCATCCTCCTCACCCTGATGGTCTGGTCGGTGTCCAGTATCCTCGCCGTGCTGATGGAAGCCTGGTGGGTGCTCTACTTCCCGATCGGTACCCTGCGCGCCCTGAGCATGATGGTGCTCGACGAGACCATCATCCTCGACGAACCGCCCCTGCACGTCCTCGGCTGGTTCGTGTTGCGCACCGTCGCGTGGCTCCCGGTCGACATCTGGGAGACCGTGTCCGACGCATACCGACTGTACTGGGCGACGAACGGCTTCCGCGACACCGAGACTTGACATAGGCGAGTCAGTAGGCTACACTTTATTCAGACACGGGCCGATAAGGCCGGAGAGGAGAGATGATGGCAGAGCCGAGTGGAAAGAAGATCGGCGGTGCCCGGCCTGGAGCCGGACGCCCGGCCGAGTTGAAGAACCGCGTTCGCGTCAGCTTCTACATCGAAGGCGGCGACAAGGATCGCCTTGGCAAGGTCGCCGAGATGCTGAACGAGCTGATCGCCGAGGAGAACCAGAGCCTGCCCGAGGAGCAGCGCGACAACCTCACCAGCACGAGCGAGCTCGCGCGCTTCGCCGTGAGAAACGAGTTGGAGGGCCTGCGCCTATTCAGCAACGAAGACGCGGCACGGCGCTACCGTCCCTACCTAGGGATAGGCAAGCCGGACCTGGCCGCCGACGACGATGCCAACCGGATCTTCGATGATCGACAGCGCATGGTGACGTACCTCGAAGCGGAGGAGAAGGCGGACCTCGAGATGCACGCCGACCGGATCAACTCGGTGGTGAACCGCATGAACAAGCAGGTGCCGCTCAAGAAGGACCAGGATCACCGGGTGGCGTGGAGCGAACTCGCTCGCTTCGGCATCCGGCAGATGTTCGCACAGTACGGCCGACGTGCGTACGCCCTTGCGGGAGCCATGCGTCCCTACCTCGGCACGAACAAGCCGTGATCCTGATCGCGATCGTGCTGGCAGCCCTCGTGGGTCTGCTCAGCCCCCTCCCGTAGACATTCTGATAGGATAGGAGCATAGTGTTCGATCCCGCATTGGCAACGTGTCTCGACCGGCTCCCCACGACCGAGAGTGGGGAGCACCCCCTTGTCCACCACGGCTTCGAGGTGTACTCGCTGCTTCTCCACTTCTTCGGTGAGCAGCCGCAAAGCGTATCGACCGCCGCCGTCATGCACGACCTCGTCGAAGAGCGCGTGATCACGCCGGGCGAACTGACGATCGACTTCGACGACGAGACCGTCGACCTGGTGCTGGCGCTGACCCGGCGGAACACCGAGAGCTACACCGACTACATCATCCGCGTCTCGTACAACCGCGACGCCACCAGGATCAAGATCTGCGACCTGATCCACAAAATGAGGATGGACCGCTTGGAAGAGCTCAGCACTTACAACGTCGCCCGTCAACGCAAGTACGCCAAGGCCCTCGATCGCCTGTGGGGCGCCCTGGTGCGCGTCGACATCGTCGAATGACGAGGCCCTACACGCACGTCTCGCTCTTTTCCGGCGTGGGAGGGTTCGATCGAGGCTTCGAACAGCACGGCTTCGACTCCATCGGCCAGTGCGAGATCGACACGCACGCCCGCAAGGTGCTGGAAGCACAGTGGCCCGACGTGCCGAAGCACGACGACGTGCAGACGCTCCAAACGTATACGTTTGGCTACCCCGACGTCGTGTCGTGGGGATCGCCGTGCCAGGGCCTCAGCGTCGCCGGCCGGCGCAAGGGACTCGCCGACGAGCGCAGTGGACTGTTCAGTGAAGCCGTCCGCTACATCAAGGACCTACTGGAGGAGACCGATGGAGAGTATCCGCGACTCGCTGTCTGGGAGAACGTCCCAGGCTCGCTCACCAGCAACAAGGGAGAAGACTTCCGTGTCGTTCTCCAAAGCCTGGTGGGAGGAGACGTCCCCCGGCCTGACAAATGGAGAAGTGGAGGTGTGGTCTTTGGACCTGAAGGCTCCGCCGAGTGGCGAGTCCTGGATTCTCAACATTTCGGACTCGCCCAGCGACGCAAGCGCATCTTCCTTGTCTTCCATCCTTCAGGCGAACGTGCCGGACACATTCTTCTTGAGCGTGAAGGCCTGCCGGGGGATCCTCGAACGAGCGACGCGGCGGAGAAGGACCCTGCCCGACACGCTCCAGAAGGCGCTGGAGAGCGTGGTGGCGTCCTCTCCGACGGAGGAATCACCCAAGCCTTGACCAGTTCGTTCGGCACCGGTGGTCCGGATGCGGCGCATGCGCAGGCGGGATGGCTGGTGCCGGACCGCAAGCCGACCCAGGTCCCACCGCCCCTCGGCTTCAACTGGCAGAACTGGACGAATGACGGCCTAGCGATCACCGAGGACGCCACCGGCCCCCTCGTTCGCAGCCAGGTGAAGGCGGTCGCGTTCGCCACCCGGGGCAGGGAAGAGGGCAACGTCCCCGAGGTGCACGGCGACGGTCAGACGGTCAGCACGATCCAAGGCGCTTCGGGCGGATCGTCCCGAGACTACCTGGCGTACGTCAAGGCGCGCAGGGCGAAGGACAAGGACGACTTCGAAACCTGGAAGGAGGGCGTGGTCAACCCGACCCTCAACGCCTTCGACATGAGCGACACCCGCGCGACGACCGTCATCCCCCTGGAGTACGGCGTACGCAGGCTTACGCCCGTGGAGTGCGAGAGACTCCAGGGATTTCCGGATGAACACACGAAGTACGACCCCGACGGCAAGGAGATCGCCAAGACCCACCGGTACAAGCTGATGGGCAACGCCGTCTCCGTGCCGGTCACGGCCTGGATCGCCAAGGCGATGGCCGCCGAGATGGCCGCCCAACACGAGGAACTGGAGATGGCAGCATGACGACCGCCACAGAAGCACGCGAGATCATGTACGACGGACTCGACAAGAAGGTCGACACGGTTCTCAACGGGATCCTCCGCGAGGTCAAGGGAGATGCGGGGGACGGATGCTCGGCGCTGGACGTCAACATCCCGCGCTGTGTCCGGGACGATGTGATCGACGATCTCCGCGATCTCGGGTTCCGCGTCAAGCGGAACTGGTTCGCCATGGACCGGCACTTCGAGGTCTCTTGGGAGAACCCGTGAGCCGCCCCAGGGTCCACATCAAGCGGGCGAACTGGATCGTGCCCCGCGGCTACGCGGCGATCACCCTGGGGAACTGGATCTTTGTTCGGCACAGCGCGAGGATCACCGCCGCGTTCCTCGCGCACGAGTTGACGCACGTCCTCCAGTGGCGCCGACTCGGGGTGTGGGGGTTCCTCTGGAACTACGGGTGGACGTTTGCGAGAGACGGGTTCAGGTACCGCAACATCGACCTCGAAGAGGAGGCCCGCAAGCCGACCCCCGACACCTATGCCTGGGCGCGGGACCTGTTGGAGGGGATGGATCGGTGACGATCTGCTACTTCGATGGCAGTGTGAGGCAGGGGAAGGACGCCACGTGGGGCGTCCTTCTTTCCTTGGAGGATGGGACGGAGATCGAGCGCCGCGGCAAGCTGCGGGAGTGGAAGATCCACCTGGTCGAGGCCAGGGCGCTCGACGAGGCTCGGAAGCTGATCGACGACCTCGAGCTCCCCGGCCCGGTCTTCATCTACGGCGACGACCAGGACCTGATGCGCAGGCAGGAGTCCTGTGACAGATTCCTGTATTCCTGGGTTCCCAGCAAGATGAACGAGGCTCACAGAATCGCCTCGGGTTGACTACCCTCCAACCACCTGCTAGTGTGTAGAGCATCCTATTGTATTGGAAAGGAGACGCATGATTCTTGGACAGCACGACGAGAACACCCTGGCCCAGTTCGAGGAGCGCCTCTCGCCGATCGTGGTGTGCATGGCGGAGGGCGGCCGATAGTGGGGGAGTTCCCGAAGTTCCCCAAGGCCGTCCACTTCGGGCAGGCCCTCAACGACGACGAGGTGCTCGTCCCTGAGACGTCGTACGCCATCACCGAGAAGCTCGACGGTGCCAACGCCGGGGTGATCCGGGCCGACAAGGGCCTGATCATCCACTCCCGCAACACTCAACTGGCGTTCCTCTCGTACTACGACGGCATCCCCGACGAGGTGCACAACGAGTTCCGCGGCCTGGTGCCATACATCAAGGAACGCATGATGCAGAAGCCGTTCATCGGGATGCAGAACGGCGACCACATCTTCGGTGAGTGGCTGATCAAGCACACCCTGCCGTACCCGCCCGAGATGTACGGGCACTTCTACGCCTTCGACCACTTCTGGTTCAGCGATGGCGCGTCGATCCGCTTCGTTCCCTACCTGGGGGACACCGAGTTCCTTCCGACCCTGGAGTGGGCCGAGGCGTTCCTCGAGGCCGCGGCGGCGGACGTCGACCGCAAGGTCGAGGGTTTGGTCTTGTCGCCGCAGGGACACCCTGAGTTTCCCTATCAACCGCGGTTCAAACTGGTTCGCCCGGAGTTCCGGGAGGAGGCCGGCAAGAAGTGGGGCGTCAAGAAGCAGCTCCAGGCGTCGCCGGTGGAGGACCGGCTGATTCTGGCCTACCCGGTTCGCGCCTACCAGAAGGTGATGCAGCGGATCCGGAACCTCGAGCAGGGCACCCTCGAGAAGAGCCACACCCCGAAGGTGCTGGGCCTGACGTGGCACGACTACATGACCGAGTTCTTCCCGCGCGCACTCAAGAAGGAGAAGTACCCGACGGTGGACACGATGGCACTCAAGAAGACGTTCGAAGCGCAGATCCGCGAGATGTTCTTTACGGAGCTGGAGACGGGCCACCTGCCGATGTGGGCGGAGAACCGGAACCAGGTGGCGGCATGAGGAATCCCGTTCAGAGGTTCGACATCGACGAGTCGACGATCGTACTCGACCTCTCCCTGGTGGCGTCGGTCGTGACCACTAGCGGAGGCACCCTGGACATCCGGTTCAACAACGGCAGGGTGGAGGGGCTGCGTTTCGACATGCTCGACTTCAGCGACCCCGACGTTTCAGCGCAGGTCGTCGCCCTGGAGTCGGCGTGGATCGCGTGGCGGGGGCGCCAGTGATCGCGCTCTGGGCCTTCTTCGGGATGGTCGTCGCGATCGCGCTCGACAACAACGCTCTCTTGCTGTCCGGGGAACGGCTCTCCGATCTTCACCCCTGGGCGCCGGTGGCGATGGTGGCGGCGTGGCCGCTGGTCATCATCCCGCTGATCGGCGGGTTCCTGGACAGCCTGACGATGCGTGCCGTCATCGCGGGTCGATTTAGGGTCTTGCGGCGTGACGTTGACTGCGTGCTCGAGGACCTGTGACCACGGCTAGGAGTCGACACCCATCGTGGATAGACACACAGTGGGTCGGTATGCTACACTCAAATCCAAGCCCAGAAGCCGACCGTTCTTTCGAAAGGAGACATCATGACTCGACTGACTGCCCTTCTCGCGACCCTCCTCCTGGTTGTTACATCCGCCGCACTCGCCCAGGGGGAAGATGCCCAGTTCTTCGCAAACGTGATCGCCAGCGACGTCAACGGCGTCCTGTCGGAGTGTCCGAGCTACGTCCAGGAAGGCCTTGACCCGGGGCAGAGCGCCGCCTGTTTCGACCTGGACAGCAGCGAGGACTTGGCACGGCTACAGCTTGAAAACGCCCTCGCCGGATATAGCGACATCGATGTCGTGGGTCCTTGGGAGCGCAGTGACGACGGCTGGATCGTATTCCGGTCTTGGTACTACGAGCCGGATGACAACTTCGTGGCCTTTGGGATTCAAGACGTCGGAGAGATGTTCGAGGTACGGGTACTAGTCCTCGTTGTGCCGGTAGATTGATCAACCTCCGCACAGACTACCTGATGTGCTAGAATCACATCGGGCCAGTCGTTGGTCCGAACTTACCAGATCCCCGGACTCCTCTTCTGCCGAGAGGACCCGGGGAATCTTCTTGACACAGATTCTGTCTACTGCTACACTCAAACCATCCACGGTTAGGTGGATCCACGCTTTCGGAAAGGAGACGATATGGAGGTCAAGGAAGACGCCCTAATGGAACTGATCAATCAGCACTCCAAGGCGATGCACCGACTCGGCTACCTGGAGTCGCTCATTGAGTTCGTGATCATCGACGGCCATGAGCTCTCGGAGGAGGCCCGCAACAACCTCTCGGAGACCTTCTACGACGAGAAGATCCGGTGAGAGACGCTCTTGACAGGCTCTCCGCCTGGGTGCCCGCGATCGTCCGAGTCGGCCTGTGCCTGGACGAGCTGTACCAGACCGCAGAGGTCGTCTATGTCTCGGGGCCGGAGACGCCGTGGGACGAGAAGATTCTGAACGACTCGGGCTGGATCCGCAGCGAGATCGAGAACGGCGACGGCGGCGATCTGGTGCGCGGATTCTACCCTCTGCTGGACGAAGACGAGCTGCCCGCGGACGGCTACTACCTCGCCAACGTGATCGCGTGGAGCTGCATGTACGACAGCCCGATCTGGGGCCGTGACTACACCAGCGGCATCGACATCTCCGAAGCCAACACCTGGGTCTTCCTTGGCGAGGACGAATCGGTCCTCGAGGATCCCGAGTTCAAGATCTGGTGGATCGGGAAGACCTTGGCCGCGCGTGAGAGGGAGCGGTCGGCATGAGGAACGTCAGCCCCGGTGAGGTCACCGCCGAACTCACGGCCATCTTGACATAGAGCCTCCCGACTAGTACACTCTAATCAGTCCCCGAACGGGGCGGAAAGGAGCGACCATGCCCCTAGTATTCGACGTTGCCACCAGAGACACCGAGGGAAGCTGCGACACCTGCGGCACCCCGATCTACGCCAGCGAGAAGGTCGTCCTCCCGAGCGATCCGTGGGACTACCGACTGTGGTGCTCCAAGGCGTGCGCCGACAAGAGAGGAGACGAATGAATAGACTTGCAGTGCTATACACGATCCTATTGCTTCTAGCGGCCTGCGCCCCGGGGGCCACGATGGACTCCCGAGGGAACGGGAGCAGTTGGACAGTGCCCGAAGGCCCCTACCAGGGCTGCGTCGTTGTCAACGGCGGCTGGGCGATCGACTGCGACTACGCTCCGATCGAATGGGGCGAAGGCACGCCCTCCCCGGCCCTTCCGGCCGAGCCGCCGCGCCCGCTCCCCGAGGACCCGCCGTTGGTGCCGCCGTACATGCCTGCTCCCGACCCCCTTCCGCAGCCAGAACCGACGCCCGATCCCACGCCCGACCCGGTACCCAACCCCGACCCGACACCCAACTTAGAACCGGATCCGGCGCCCACCCCCGACTGCAAACCCGGGTGGGGGTACGGAGACAAGAACCACTGCCACGACGGGCCGCCAGGTCGCAGCCAGTGAAGAACGTCATCGTAGACCTCGACGGGACGCTGGCGAACCGAGACCACAGGCTCCACCACGTGACCGGATCCAAGAAGGATTTCAAGGCGTTCATGGCGGCCTGCGGGGACGACACACCCGTCGAGCCGATCAAGTACCTCGTGAGACTGCTGGGGGAGGAGCACAGGATCGTCGTCGTCACCGGACGGAGCATGGCGGTTCTCGGCACGACGCTCGACTGGCTGCTCGACCACGACATCGACGTCGACGTCATCCTGATGCGGCGCGAGGGCGACAACCGGCCCGACCACGTCGTCAAGAAGGAGATGGCCGAGGAAGCCGAGCTCACCCCCGAGAACACGGTTGTCGTGTTCGACGACCGCGATAGCGTCGTCAAGATGTGGCGCGACGCCGGGTTCCACGTCCACCAGGTTGCCGAAGGGAACTTCTGATGGACTACCGAGTCGAAGTCTGGTACATGCCGATGTCCAACCCGCTGCGCTTTGCCGACGAGATGTTCACGGCCCGCGTGATCGAGACTCAGGGGCCGTGGCTCTACCTGGCACACAGCGACTTCGAAGCCTACCTGCCGGCCGCAAACATCGGCAAGATCGTAGTTACGGAGGAAGAGGCGTGACCATTCAGGAGAGCATCCGAACGGCGTTGGAGGAGGAAGGCGTCTCGCAAACAGAACTTGCCCGACGACTGGAGACCAGCCAACCAGCCGTGAGTCGCACGGTGTCACCCAACTACCGCGGACACTCGATGCGCATGATTCGGCGCGTTGCCGACGCGCTCGGCCGAGAACTTCGTGTCGAGTTGATCCCCAAGGAGGAAGTATGAGCACCACCGAAGACGTCCTCGAGCAGCTCCGGAAGGTCGAGGCGGAGGGTGGACCCCTCCGCGTCCTGGTCGACGACGCCCCACCCGAGTATGAGATCCACGTCAAGGGCGGCTGGGAGGATCCCGAGGGGTACGGCGTCACCTGGAGTGTCGGCGAGGACCCCCGACCCGAGGACCTGGACTCCCTGGCGGGCACGCTGCGCCGGGACCTGCTCCACAGCGGCTACGGGCTGGAGATCAACGCCGCCGAAGGGTGCTACCTGGTGACTGTGCACGACCCTACCGACCCAGGAAACCTTCGGGGCGGCGCAGGGCGCGACGAACTGACCGCGACGGTCACCGCATGGCTCCAGGTGTTCCAGGGATGAACACCTTACGCAGGACGCTACGCACCACCCCGGAGCTCGAGCCGATCCCGTTCCGTTACGAGGCGTTCGAAGCGGTAGGCCGACTCCGTACCGCCTTCCATCTCGACAAGGAGGACGACTCATGATGGCATGGCACTTTACCGACGACACCCTGCGCGATGGTCAGCCCGTCCCGAAGGTCCGCGTGACGCTATGTCACGACGGGCCACTCAGCCTGTGCGAGTCAGGTCTGCACGCTAGTCCACGCTTGATCGACGCCTTGCGCTACGCACCTGGCGAGACGCTGCACAGAGTCGCGCTTAGCGGCCACATGCTTCACGGCAACGATAAAAGCGTGGCGACGGAACGCACAATCTTGTGGACCCTACCCGAGACTGTGATGGAGCCGCTCCTGCGCGCCTTTGCTCGTCGTTGCGCCCTCGACGTGATCGACCTGTGGGACGCGCCAGACATTGTACGGACCTACCTGGAGACGGGCCGTGAGGAGTTGCGGATCGCTGCCGGGGACGCTACTTGGGACACTACTCGGGACGCTGCTGCTCAGGCCGCTGCTCGGGACGCTGCTCGGGACGCTGCTTGGGATGCTGCTTGGGCCGCCGCCCGAGAAGCTGCTTGGGAAGCTGCTCGGGCCGCTGCTTGGGCCGCTGCTTGGGACACTACTCAGGCCGCTGCTTGGGACGCTGCTTGGGACTCTGCCCGAGAAGCTGCTTGGACGCGCCAGAACCGGCGTTTGACTAGCATGGTCATGGCCGCGCAGCGGGCACGCACCGAACAGGCGGACTCGTGACTGGGTTCCTACTGTTCACCCTGGGGAGCGTGGTGGGTCTGCTCGTCAGCGCGATGTTGACAGTAGCGAAGGACGCGGATTGCGTCCCCCGAGATGATGTCGCTGCCCTCGTAGGACGCATTTACGAGGACGGCGTCACGGTCGGTATTCACGAGGAGCGGGCACGCGCCAAACAGGAGGACGAGCAGCCATGACACGAGGGCAACTGGGCGAGAGCGTAAGTTTGCTGTTCGCGGCCGAAGGACGGCTCTGCGTGAAACCGGCCGTACGAGGTAACGCAATTGTGCAACTCACGTCAGGAGGCGACCTGATG